>ERZ1026848.1962-NODE-1962-length-10733-cov-5.677093_pt1 | contig 10733 bp, 3 predicted proteins | sample MGYA00380154_ERZ1026848 | MGnify/ENA primary metagenome ERZ1026848 (study PRJEB33269, sample SAMEA4719790) | human gut metagenome | biome: human-associated habitat; feature: organic feature; material: feces | place: Cameroon | collected 2013-10 ...
GTATTACAAAATTATGTCAAAAATCACGAAAAAAATGGCCCTCGACTATCACCACTTAGATGATAAGCCTGGAAAAATTTGCGTGGTACCCACCAAGCCATACCAATCTCAAAACGACCTTTCACTCGCATATTCTCCTGGCGTGGGATTCCCCTGCCTCGAAATCAAAGACAACGCCGACGATGTGTATAAATACACCAACAAGGGCAACCTTGTGGCAGTAATCTCAAACTGCACCGCTGTGCTCGGCCTGGGCGACATCGGCCCGCTGGCTGGCAAGCCTGTGATGGAAGGTAAGGCGCTGCTGTTTAAGATTTTCGCAGGCCTCGACAGTTTCGACATCGAACTCGACGAAAAAGACCCCGAAAAGTTTATCGCTGCCGTTAAGGCGATTTCTCCCACTTTCGGTGGCATCAACCTTGAGGACATCAAAGCGCCTGAATGTTTTGAAATCGAACGCCGCCTGAAGGAGGAATGTGACATTCCTGTGATGCACGACGACCAGCACGGCACAGCCATCATTTCGGGCGCGGGACTGATCAATGCGCTTGAAATTCAGGGTAAAAAAGCCAAAGATGTGAAACTCGTGGTCAATGGTGCGGGCGCTGCCGCCATTTGCTGCACACGCCTGTATATGCAACTCGGTGTGAAGAAGGAAAATATCGTGATGTGCGACAGCCGTGGCGTGATTTCCAATCGCCGCGACAAACTCACCGAGCAGAAGAAGGAATTTGCCACCGACCGCGAAATCAACACGCTTGAAGAGGCTATGGTGGGCGCTGATGTGTTCCTGGGACTTTCGGTGAAAGATGTGGTTACGCCCGAAATGATTCAATCGATGGCTGCCAAGCCTATCGTGTTTGCGCTGGCTAACCCCGACCCTGAAATCGCCTACGACAAGGCCGTGGATTCACGACCCGACCTCATTTTTGCCACTGGACGTAGCGACTACCCCAACCAAATCAACAATGTGCTGGGCTTCCCCTACATCTTCCGTGGTGCTATCGACTGCTCTGCCACCGAAATCAACTCTGCAATGGAGTTGGCGGCTGTGCGCGCTATTGCCGATTTGGCGAAAAAGAACGTGCCACCCGTGGTGAACGCCGCCTACAAGATGAACAACTTGAAATTCGGTCCGAAATACATTCTTCCAAAGGCTCTCGACCCTCGCTTGATCGAAACCGTATCTACCGCCGTGGCTAAAGCGGCCATGGAATCGGGCGTAGCACGCCGTCCTATCGACGACCTCGACGCTTACCGCTCTGAACTGCGCAAGGTGCTGGGCTACGACAACAAGTTGCTCCGTCGCTTTACCGACACGGCGAAAAACTCGCCAAAGCGTGTGGTGTTTGCGCAAGCCAATACCGACAATATGCTCCAAGCAGCCGTGGAGGCTTACAAGAGCGGCATCTGCTTCCCTATTTTGCTGGGCAACGAGGAAATGATTGCAAAGCGTGCTAAGAAACTCGACCTCGAACTGAAGGGCATCACCATCGTGAACCCTCGCCACGATCGCGAGGAACGCCGCCGCGCACGTTATGCCAAGTTGCACATGAACAAGCATCAGCGCGATGGCATCAACCTGACCGAAGCCTACGAAAAGATGTACGACCGCAACTATTTCGGTATGATGATGGTGGAAACTGGCGAGGCCGACGCTTTCATCACTGGCACTTTCGCCGGAAGCGGCAACACCGTGAAGATTGCAAAAGAGGTGATTGGCATCAAGCCAGGATTCAAGCATTTCGCCACTCTCCACATTCTCAACACCAAGCGTGGCACTTTCTTCCTTGCCGACACTTCTATCAACCACGAGAACTCTACCGAGGAACTGGTTGACATCGCACGCCTCACCTACGACGCTGTGAGATATTTCGCGCACTATCCTGTGATGGCTATGGTTTCGTACAGCAACTTCGGCTCAAACCCCGAACACGGCCCTATCGAAATCCACAACGCCATCGACATCTTGCACCGCGACTATCCCGAAATACTGGTGGAAGGCGAAATGCAGGTGCAATACGCCCTCAACAAGGAGTTGCGCGACAAGCAATTCCCATTCAACAAACTCGTGGGTAAGGATGTGAACACGCTCATATTCCCTAACTTGAGCGCAGCCAACACCGTGTTCCAGATGCTCCTTGAAATGGGTGCCGCCGAAATCGTGGGTCCAATCCAAATCGGTTTGAACAAGCCAATCCACTTCACCAGCATCGACACATCGGTCCGCGACATCGTAAACCTCACCACCATGGCAGTAATCGACGCCAACGTTTACGAAAAAGTAACCCTAAAAAAGTAAAGGCTAAAGCAAACAGCCAAAACGCCAAATAAATCAAGCTCGCAAAGTGCCCCACACCCACCTTGCGAGCTTTTTCATCTCCCACCCTAATGCCGACCGCTAAATGAAAAACGCCATCGGTTCTTCGTTATAGAACTGTTTGGAGTAACAGTCCCCACCATCAACTACCATCTTGACCAAATAAATCAAAGTGGAGAAATCCATTTGTCCGACGCTATTAGAAAAATTCAAATTCCTTCGGAAAAATGGTCTGGAATCTCACGAATAATTTTTTGTTGAATCTTGTTGAATCTTGTTGAATCTGTGTGAGATGTCGTTATTTCTTTTTGTTTAGGTGGGTGAAGATTTCGCCTTGTTTTTTCTTGGCGGCGGCTATGCTGGCAGGGTCGCCGGCTTTTGCGCCGTATTTTTCCAGTTGTGGGATGTGGAGCACTGCACCCACAGGGATGGTGTTGGGGTTAGGATATTTTGCCTTGTTTTCTTCGTAGATGTAAACCCAGAATTTATCGGAGCCATAGTGTTTGCGGCTCATGCGATAGAGGTTAGTGCCCGGCTTAATGGTGTCGGTGGTTCCGGCAGCCACATTTGCCGTGGTTGGTTTTGCAGCCTCGGCTTTTTGCTTTTCTTCCTCGGCTTTCTTCTTTTCCTCTTCCGCCTTTTTCTTTTCTTCGTCAGCCTTCTTTTGTTCCTCGGCAGCCTTCTGCTTGTCGGCATCTGCTTCGGTAGAGTTTTCGGCTAATGCTTGTTCGGGAGTTGCCACCGAATCGGTCGCGACATGTTCGGTGAAAGGTTCCTCGTCGGCTGGCGTAGCCTCGTAGCCCTTCATCAAATACAGACGATAGGCAAACAGCGTGACAATCAGCGTGGTCACCACACCCACAACGAAGCCCTCCAACAGCGAGCGGCGAGTAATGCGACGTTTGTCAATCTCCTGCCCCACACGCTCATCTGCCAATTCCTCGCTCACCATTTCGGATTCTGCTTCAGTTTCACCTTCGGCTTCGGCGTCTTCCGCCTCATCTTCAGGCTCTGCCACGGCAACTGGCTCGACTTCTTCCTCGATTTCCGTTTCTTCCTCCGTAACGGCATCTTCTGGCTCATCAGCAGGCTCTTGGGCAGGCACTTCAGCAGGAGTTTCTTCCTCTGCTGGTGCTTCTTCCGATGGTTCAACAGGTGCCTCAGCCCCTGCTTCTGCATCCTCTGGTTCAGGTTCTTCCACAGGAGCAACAAACACAGGAGGCATCACCACTTCTTCCTCTGTGGCTACGGGTGATTCAGCGGCTGGTGCCTCAGCGGTGGCGGTGTCGTCGGCTTCTTCCTCGGCTGGGATGTCGGCGGCTGGTGCTTCGGTTGGCACACCGGCATCGATGGCGGCGAGTTGGTCGTCGGTCACATCATCGTCGAGGATTTCCGTTTCAAAGTGCATAAAAGGCTGATTGATAGCCTCTGCCATATCTTTATCGGGGGCAAACGACAGTTTTTTATGCCCCGGTATCTCAATTTCTTCGCCCGTGTTCACGTCCACGCTTTTTCGAGGACTCACCTCAGTGAGTTTAAACGTGCCAATACCCTTCACCTTCACGCTCTCGCCATCGATAAGCGACTGTGAAATAATGGCAAACAGCTCTTTCAGAAACAGTTCGCTCATGCGCTTTGAAGTATTGGCATATTGTGCCACTTGCTCAACAAGTTCAGGAAATGTTACCTTATTGTTCATGTCGTTACAGAATATTCAAGTTCAACGAAATTACTTCAAGCGGTTTTTCAACACGTTACTCACCTTGAAGGCCAACACCACTTTTGGCGGAACGAGCATACGCTTTCCATTACTGGGGTTTACCACCACACGTTCGTTCTTCTTTTTAGCCTCAAAATTTCCGAAACCCGGTATGGCCACGCTGTCGAGCGCACCGCAGCGAGTTTTCACCACTTCTGCGAATGCCTCCATCAGTTTAGCCACATCGCCTTTACTTCGTCCCAGATTTTCTGAAACCTTTTCCAAAAGTTCCTTGTTGTCCATAATAGTAATTTTATCATACAAAATTAATCAAACCTACCGCAAACTGCAAATAATTCCCCAAAAAAAGGCTAACCCTTGGCTCACGCAGATCTCGCTCTGATGGGAACTGGGGCTCACACGGATCCCACGGATCTCACTGATTTTTTTGTGGGTGGGAAATCTCACGGAGGCTGGTGGAAAGGGCGTGTGGGGTTGTCGGAGTGCTCCGAGTGCTCTGAGTGCTCCGATTTACCAAGGCTCACACAGATTCAACGGATTCAACAAAAATTATTCGTGGGATTTGGGAGATTTGTGGTTTAATTCTTTGGGGTGAGGGATGATAAATAAAGCTGCGGGAGCATCGGGGGGATGCTTCCGCAGCTGGGTTTTATTTACCGCCTAAGGGGCGGTATGAGGGGGACGGGAATCAGCGTTTGGGGCTGATGAGCACTTTTTGAGTGGAGGTGGTGCCGTCTTTGTAGTAGGTGCGCACGATGTTTACACCCATTGTTGGTTGAGAGAGCACCATACCGTTCACGGTGATGTAGTCAACGTGGTCGATTTCCTTCTCTGCATCGATTTGCTCTGTGCCACTTGGCTGCATAAGTGTGATTTCGTATTCACGGCTAAATGCATCGTTGCTGTCGAGCGATACCTTCAAGGTGGCAGTTTCGCCGCCATTGGCATTTGCCAAGAGCACTTGACCTTCGTTGCCCAAAAGCAGGTTGCCAGACACTGTCCAGGTCACGCCTTCAGGAACACCCACATAGAAGCCCTTCGACACCTGACTGCGTGTGTCGAGAGAATCGAGCACGAGAGCGGCCGAGTAGAACTTCACCACAGCAGTATCGGCGAGCACGCTCATCACTGGATAGCAGTTGCTGCGCTTGGTCCAAGTGCTGTCGAGGTTCAAGGTGGTGATTGCCACGGTTGGCAGAGCCATGCTGTCGGCATCGTTGGCGTAAACAGATGTCACGGTCTGACGGTCGTAGTACACGTTGGTGTAAACAGTGCTTGCAATGTTCTTGCCACCGTAGATATTACCACAAGATGCTGAATCGGCAGCCGATGCACAATCCACATTACCGGTATTGTAGGCGTTGGTCACTTCAGTGTAATATTTCACTGGCAGACCAATAATGCCGCCCACTTGCTTGTAGCCATGCACCAAACCGTGATTAAACACATTGGTGAGGGTGGCTTTACCAGTACCCATCACACCACCTACGTTGTAAGCAGTAGAAGCAGATGAGCCTAACGACCAAACTTCGCCGGCATTACCACTCTCTTTGATGATTGCGCCTGAGGCACTATTGCCACACACGCCACCAAGATTGTAACGAGCCTCTACGCTGCCCACATTGTAGCAGCCAACCACATTACCAGAGTGGTTACCAACCACGCCACCAGCCTGATAGTCGGCTACTACATGGCCGTAGTTCACGTCAGCCACAACATTTGCGTCAGAACCAGTAGAACCCACGATACCACCAGCATTGTTCTTGGTGGCAATCACTTCGCCATAGTTAGCGCAATAAGTAATCAAAGTAGGAATCTCTTCGGTGCCACGACCCACGATGCCCACGATACCGCCAGCGCCATTTGTCTTGGCAAGCACAGCACCATAGTTGTAGCAACTGTCGAGCAGGTTGAATGGAGTGCCACCGCAGTTACCTACGATACCGCCAGCACCGTATGTGCCCGACTCCACTTCACCATAGTTCACATTGCGCTTAATGGCATCGGCTTTAGAAACACTGCCGATAATACCACCTGCGGCATAGGTATTGGCCACGATTTTTGCGCGATTCACACAGTCGGTCACTCCGCAAGCATCATTTGACTGGAAGCCTGAGATACCGCCTGAATAGTTTTGGCTTGAATATACCGTGCCCTCATTGAGCGAATTGGTGATATTGCCCTTGCTTGAGCCCACGATACCGCCATTAGAATACTTACCTTCAATGGCACCTGCATTATAGCAGCTGTCGAATTCCACATCAGTATCAGTAGAACCAGCGATACCACCAGCCTGACCATTAGCAGAGGTAATCATACCATAGTTGCGGCAGTTGATGAAGCGAGCCTTAGGATTAGCGGTGCCCACAAGGCCACCCACGAAGCCCATCTTCAGCGTTGCCACCTGTGCACGGTTCACACAGTTGCGCATGGTGCCTGATGAACGACCAGCGAAACCGCCGATGTACCAGTAACCGCCAATTGAACTGTTTGCGCCAAGGGTGAGGTTTTCAATCACGCCGTTGTCGCCAACGAGTCCGAACAGACCCTTGTTGCTACCGGTTTTCTGATCTTCATTGTAGTACTTGAAGCCGTCGATAGTCTTGCCGTTGCCGTCGAAATGACCTTGGAAACGAGTAGCGCCATCGTCAACGAGCATCAGCGATGCCTCAGCGTCGCTACCGAAGTCGAGGTCGTTGACCAAGAGCAGGTATTCGCCGTCGAATGAAGCTTCATAGTTCTTAGAGTAGCGTGCCACAGTTTGCCAGTCGGCAACAGATGCAATTCGCCATGGGTTGGCCTTGGTGCCTTCGCCATTAGGGAGCATCTTTGGAGCAGCAAACAGAGGGTATTGCTTCGTGTAGTTGCCACTTGTGAAAGTGAGCGTGTCGCGCTCAACCTCGGTGATAGCAGCAATGTTCAAAGTGGTGCCGCTAAGGGTGAAGTTTTTAGCATTCTTCAACGCGAAAGTCACACCCTTCTGTGCCACCACTTCTGAAGCGTAGCGCACCGAGAATCGAGAATCGGTTTTTCCTTCCGATGCAAACAGAATGTAGTTGCCACGGTTGAATTGTGCGGCAGGTTCGCTTGCAAACGCCTTCAAAACAGGATATTGACCTTTCACATAATCCCATTGCTCGGCATCAAGTCCCTTGAGCGCTTCGCCCGAAACGAGCGATGCGGTTGGGAGTTTGCTCACGCCATCCACGGCAAGGGCATTGCCAGCATTTTTGCCAGCAAGTTGTGAATCGTAATAGCAATCTGCGGTCACCGTGTTGCTGGCATTGTAACTGCCGAATACGGTGCCTAACTTGTCGAGGTTGGCAAATGAATAAACCACGCCAGTAGAGAGCAGTTGCTTGTTAGTGGTGCGGTAGTTGTTGTAACCAATCACGCCACCCACGCTGTTACCGCCACTCACGTAGCCCTGATTGAGCGAGTTGGTGACGATGGCATTGTTCACACCAATCACACCACCCACATTTTCAAGTTTGGTGCTGTCGGATTCGAAAGAAGTGAGCACAGCAGCACCCACCACGCCATCGTTCTGGCAGCAGTCAACGGTGCCGAAGTTTGCAGCCACAACACCACCAGCCACCGACTGACCAGTGAGCACTGTGCCGGCATTGTAGCAACCAGCCACGGTAGAGCCTTCAGCATTGTAAGCCACAACGCCAGCCGCACCGGTCTTTACAGCCTTTACAGAAGCATAGTTGCGGCAATTCTCAATGCGGCCACCATTATAACTTGCCACACCTGCCACATAACTACCTGCCTCGATTTGGCAGTCGGCTGCGATATTCAAATTCTTGATTACCGACTTATGACCAGTGAAAATCATCAAACCAGCCATAGCAGATTCCATGTCGTTGACATAGCCACCGTCAGCAGCGAAACTGCGGTTCACTTTCCAATTCTTGATAGCATAGCCGTCGCCGTCGAGGGTGCCGTTGAACGCATAGTCCACTCCGTGCACGCTGAGGCCGAAGTAGTCGGATTTGCCACCCATATCAATGTCGTTGGCAAGTTTGAAATAAACGCCTGTGTAATCGTAGAGCTGCACATCCACAGCATTCTTGATTTTGAGGATATCGTCCTTAGTCTTAATCAGATAAGGACTGGCGGCAGTGCCCTGACCGTCAAACTCGTCAGGAACCACCTTTAAGATATAAATACGGAACTCGTTGCCCAAAGTGGCGGTGAGGGTGTCGCTCACAACTGCGGTGGCAGTCACGGTCACGTTGTTGCCATTGAGTTTCAAGCCATGACCTGTTGAGGTCAATTTGCCTCCGTTGAAGAATTGCCATTTCACATTATTGTCGGTGCACACGGTGAATGCGCTCTTGAGGCGCTTCACGGTTTCGCCAGCAGCAAGTGTGAATGGTGCAGCATCGAGTTTCGACTTTTCTGTGGCTACGCATTTTGCCAACTGTGGATAGTGGCCTGCTGCGAGTGCCCACGCTGAAGCGTTGAAACCTGCTGGCGCATCGCCTGATGCGAGAGTGGCGGTAGGCAGACTGTGCTCGGTTGAGCCGTTGAAGCAAGCCTGACCGTCGAAGTAAGTGTTACTGATAATGGCAGTATCGCCCACGAATGAGCCTGCAAGTTCGTTGTTCTGTGCTGATGGAGAGCAGAATATCATGCCTGTATTCAAACAGCCGTTAAATTCGGGCGCATCGCTTTCGGTGGTAGTGCCAGCCTTGCCCATTTCGAACTTACCAGCCAAACCACCCACAACATCGCTCTTATAACTGCGCACGATACCTGAATTGTAGGAATCGTTCACCTTAATGCCTATGCCACGACCCACAATACCACCAGTGGGGCCTGTGTGTGCTTGTGTGAATGAGGCATTCACCTGACCGCCATTCCAGCAGCGGTTGATGGTACCCAAATAGAAGTAGCCCACAATACCACCGAGGTCGCCTTCACCGTATGTGTCGGTGATTACGCCGGTAAAGTAGCAGTCGTTGATTGATGAGGTGGCGCGTGATGCCGAACCGCAAATGCCACCAGCACTACCCTTCTTGGCAGTGACATTGATTGTGGCATCGCTCCATGATGAGTTCACTGTGCCGTAGTTCACGCCTACCACACCACCGTCCATGCTTTCGCCTTCCACGGTGCCGGAGTATGCAGAGTTTTCTACCACACCAGTGCCATCGTTTATACCCACAATACCACCATTATAGAATGCGTCGGAGCCTACATAACCGCCAGTGACGGTAATGCCGCTCACCTTGCCGCTGTTTTCACCCACCACGGTGCCGATTCTCGATTTATTGGTGCGCACCGATGAGTTTACAAACTTGATGTTAATTACCTCAGCATTTTCACCTGTAGATCCGAACAAACCTGCGTTGAACTCATCGCGACGGTCTTGGGTGAGGTTGCTGATAGTGTGGTTTTGTCCATCATAGCGGCCATTGAATGCCACTTTGTCCACACCGATAGGCTCGTGATTGAGCACCGATGCCATATCAATGTCGGCTGTCTGCTTGAAGTAAACGCCTGTGAACACATTGCCATTGGCATCTTTGTACGATGCATTATGGTTAACGGCATTGGCAAGTGCTTCAAGGTCTTGAGCGTTGGTCACCAAATAAGGGTCCGTTTCCGTACCAGAGCCGTTCAGCCCAAGCGCAGCAGTAAATGGTGCGAATGTATCTGGCACCTTAATCACACTCTTGACGAGCGATTCCACAATCTGGCTCCGAACTGTGCTACGAGACATAGCCCATGCGCCAAAAGTGATGCTGTCGGCAGCGAATGTGCCGTTAAGTCCCGATGCTTTCAGCGTTACGTCGCTGGCATTGGTATATTTGGTGATACAGTAGTTATAGAATTTAGTTAGGCCCGATACGGCAAGCACCTGGTGAGGCATATACACTACACCTGTGCTATCCACAGTCATCACCACTTCCGAACCGCAGTTGTAGAAGTTGCGCACCGCAATCTGAGTTTTGCTTTCACGAGTGTAGCAAGCTGGATAGGTGCGAACCTTCATGCTGTCGACGGTCTGCGACAAGCTGTGGTCGGTAATCATGGCATTGGCTTTGTAGAGGCGGGATTTGCTGCTCACAATCTGCACTCCCTTATACTCTCCACTGAGCACAAAAATACCCCATGAACCCACGCTGATGTTGCCATCAGCACTCACATTAAATTCAATCTCGGCATCGGAGTAATAAGCCTTTTTGTCGAGGTCGACGAGGCAACAATAAAGCGAGCCATACTTGCTGTCGACATAAGTAACCTGGGGCTTAACCTTAATCACGCCAGTTGAGGCATTATAAACGCCCTTCACAGCACGCTGGCCGCCCATCAAGTTGAAAATTTCCACCGAGTCGGTAGCGAATGGTGTGATTTGCACCATGTAGCGACGCGCTACTGATAGCGGCACGCTCGTACCAAAGTCGGTGGTGTAGTAATAGCCTTTCAGGCTCGCCAGCGTGGGGGCACGCTTGGCGGCTTTAGGCACCGATACCTGTAAAGGCGACTTCTCGCTGGTCGCTTGCACGAACCTCGTCGTGCCAATCGACTTGCTCATCACCTCCCGGTCAACCCCTAATAGGGTCACCCCATTGCGAACGATGGTGTTTGCCGTAGAAGTAAACAAGCACACCGTCAAAAGCAACGAGGTCAAGAAAAATGTGACTTTTCTCATAAGGAACCTGTTTTTTTAGTTAATAG
>ERZ1026848.1966-NODE-1966-length-10723-cov-7.973378_pt1 | contig 10723 bp, 8 predicted proteins | sample MGYA00380154_ERZ1026848 | MGnify/ENA primary metagenome ERZ1026848 (study PRJEB33269, sample SAMEA4719790) | human gut metagenome | biome: human-associated habitat; feature: organic feature; material: feces | place: Cameroon | collected 2013-10 ...
TTATTATTTTATATTGAAATTATCCAGCCGTCCGGCCTCCTCCAGCAGCTCATCCATCCGGTCCGACGCAGGGGGCGGGGCCTCCCAGGGGGGCGTTTCGGCGGGCTTCTCCGCCGGGACAGACGGTGCCGATTCGGTGCTGTTTGGTGCCGGTTTGGTGCGCTTTGGCGGTGCCGATTCGGTGTCAGACCGGTGCAGCGAGGCGGACTTTCCGCTCCCCAGGGTGAACACCACCCGGACCGGGCTTCCGCACTGGGCCTCGGTGACGCTCTGAAGCACCCCGTTTACCTCGGGGCAGTCCAAATATCTTTTGACCATATCGTCCGGGCAGGTGACGGTGAGCACACCGCCGGACAGGACGCCGCTGGCCCGATTCAGAAACACCCGCTTATCCGTCCGCAGCCCGGCCTTATACTGATTTTGCAGGCGGGCCCAAATTTCGCCGTCCTCCCGGGCGGAGGCCGCCGCTTTCGGCTCGGACGGTGCCGGGGCTTTTTCCGCCGGGGCGGGCTGAATTTTCGGCTCCGGCTTGGCCGGGACAGGCTGGGCCTTGGGGGCCGGAGCGGAGGGAATGGGTTGGCGGATTTCCGGCTGCGGCACGGCCGGAGCCGAAGTGCTTTCCGAAGTCGGGGCCGCAAAGCCCCTGGCCGCCGCCTTTTCCAGCCGCTCCAGGCGGGTGTTCAGGGCCGAGAGGTCTCCGCAGAGGCTTTCGTCGCAGAGCTTCAGCAGGCACAGCTCCGCCTCGGTGCGGAGGGAGCCGCTGTCGCTGAGGCGGGCCAGGGTCTGCCCCAAAACCTCCGCCATGTAGAACAGGCGGCTGCCCGAAGCGTTCGCGCCCAGGGCCGAGAGGGTCTTTTCCTCATACAGTCCCGTCAGCAGAGCCGCGCCGCCCTCGGGAGCCGTGTGCAGAATCAGTAGGTCCCGGCACAGGTCCGACAGCTCCCGCAGCAGGGCGGCGATGTCCTTGCCGTCCCGGTAGAGCTGATCCAGCAGCAGCAGGGCTTCCCGGGCGTCCCGCTTCAGAAGCAGTTCCATGAGCCGGGCGGTCTGCACTCCCCCTGCCAGTCCCAAAAGGTTCAAAATAGCCGAAGCGCTCAAGGTCCCCTCAAAGCTGCGGCACTGGTCCAGCAGGCTCAGCGCGTCGCGCATGGCGCCGCCTGCCATCCGGGCCAGAATATCCGCCCCGTCCGGGGTCAGGTCGATCTGCTCCTCCCCGGCGATGTAGCGAAGCTGACGGGCGATGTCCCGGGGCAGGATACGTTTGAAGGAATAGCGCTGGCAGCGGGAGAGGATGGTGGCCGGGACCTTATGCAGCTCCGTGGTAGCCAGGATGAACACCAGATGCTCCGGCGGCTCCTCCAGGATTTTAAGCAGGGCGTTAAAGGCGGGGGTGGAGAGCATATGCACCTCATCGATGATATACACACGCTTTTTCAGCACCGAGGGGGTATACACCGCCTCCTCCCGAAGGGCCCGGACGCTGTCCACGCCGTTGTTGCTGGCGGCGTCCAGCTCGGTGATATCCAGCAGGCGGCCCTCGTCGATGCCCCGGCAGGCCTCACACTGATTGCAGGGGGCGCCGTCCACAGGGTGCAGGCAGTTGATGGCCTTGGCCAGGATCCGGGCGCAGGTGGTCTTGCCGGTGCCCCGGGTGCCGGTGAAAAGATAGGCGTGGCCCGTGCGGCCCTCAGCCACCTGACGCCGAAGGGTATCGGTGATATGCTCCTGGCCGACCACCTGGGAAAAGGTGATGGGCCGCCACTTGCGATAGAGTGCCTGATACATGGGCCTGCCTCCCTTATAAAAATCGGTTTCCCAAAAACCGTTTAGCCCGCCGGTGTGGAATTTTTGCGCTTTGCGCAAAAATCATTCGCGCAGCGGGCTGCAAACCTTTTCGTGAAAATTCCTTTGGAATTTTAACGAAAAGAGATAGTCCTCCCCATGAAGCCACAGAGCCGGCGCCCTTGCGGCACATGAATGATCCCTCTTAATGCTGCTCGGTTCCCCGCCTGACATGATTCGTGGGCATCCATTGCGCAAGACCGGCTCCGCAGCTTCACACGGAGGACTGTCAACAGAGTTATTTTACTACAAGTCGGGGCGTTTGGCAACAGGAAAAAAGCAGATGTGGCGCGTATCACAAAAAATTCACAGGGGAAGCCTTGCTTTTTTTGGAAAATGGGATAAGATAAATAGGATAAGAGGGGATGCTACGGCCCAAGAAGTGCGCCGCCCAGTGGAATCCCCCGGTCGGCAGCCCTCTTTAGGCAAGGGGACCTTGGGACGGGGGTACGGATTGCCACGACCAGTTTGCGAACTGGTCTCGCAATGACACATTACAAGGAGTGCGGTAAGCAAGCCGATGTAGGCATCGTCCCCTACGCACCATTCACCGATAGAACTTTGTAGGGGGCGGCGTCCCCGACGCCCCGCTTCGCCATAGTTCTTGTTACGCTTCCGTAGGGGAGGGGCTCTCTTGCCCACCGTTGTGCCGACCGATTCCCGGGCACTGTCGTACCCGCCAATCGGGGCACTTCCTCGAAACCGGCTCGCTTCATCCGCCACTGGCGGCGCTTCGCCGATTTCCCCTCCCACGGGCGGCCGCAAGGGTCGCCCCTGCGGATATGGATATAGTTTACACATTATATTTTTATATACTAAAGTCAGAAAGGAAGCACGAATTATGACTAAAATTGATATTGTGTCCGGCTTTTTGGGCGCGGGAAAAACCACGCTTATTAAGAAGATGCTGGCGGAGGCCTACAAGGGCGAGAAGCTGGTGCTCATTGAAAACGAGTTCGGCGAGATCAGCATTGACGGCGGGTTTTTGAAGGACGCCGGGGTGCAGATCAGCGAGATGTCCTCCGGGTGCATTTGCTGCTCCCTGGTGGGCGACTTTGGCCGGGCGCTGGTGGATGTGCAGAAGCAGTTTGCCCCGGACCGCATCCTCATTGAGCCCTCGGGAGTGGGGAAGCTCTCCGATGTGATCCTGGCGGTGGAGAACACCGTGAAGGATGTGCCGGAGATGAAGCTCAACTCCTTCGTCACCGTGGCGGACGCCTCCAAGGTGAAGGTCTACATGAAGAACTTCGGCGAGTTTTACAACAATCAAATCGAGACCGCCGGTACCATCATCCTCAGCCGCACCCAGAAGGTGAGCCCCGAGAAGCTGGAGGCCGCCGTGGCCCTGCTGCGGGAGAAAAACAAGGACGCCGCCATTATCACCACCCCCTGGGACCAGCTGGACGGCAAGACCATCCTGGCGGCCATGGAGAAGGTGTCTCTGGCGGACGAGCTGATGGAGCGCATCCGGGCCGAGCATGAGGCCGAGGAGGAAGAGCATCACCATCATCACCATGACCATGATGACCACGATGACCACGACCACGAGCATCATCATGACCACGACCATCACGACGAGGACGAGGAGCACCATCACCACGACCACGACGGATGCTGCCACGACCATGACCATGACCATGAGCATCATCACCACCACGACGGTGAGTGCGACGACCCGGCGTGCGCCTGCCACCACCATCATCACCACGCCGACGAGGTATTCACCAGCTGGGGTGCAGAGACGCCCAAGACCTTTACGGAGGCGGACATCGGCCGCATTCTCACGGCTCTGGACGGCGGCGAATACGGCGCGATTCTCCGGGCCAAGGGCATCGTTCCCTGCGAGGGCGGAAAGTGGCTGCACTTTGACTATGTGCCCCAGGAGCACGAGGTGCGCTTCGGCCCGGCGGACTATACCGGGCGGCTGTGCGTTATCGGCTCCAAGCTGGACGAGAGCAGGCTGGCAGAGCTGTTCGGCCTGTAAGGGAGAAGAAGTATGGATATTCCTGTATATCTCATTGCCGGTTTTCTGGATGCCGGCAAGACGAACTTTATAAACGGCATCCTCAAGGACGGCTTTGCCGCCGAGGACAAGACCCTGCTCATTTGCTGCGAGGAGGGGGAGGAGGAATACGATCCCCACGGGCTTTTCAATGTGTTCACCTACACGGTGGAGGACCAAGCGGAGCTGACGCCGGAGCTTTTTAAGAAGCTGGAAAAGCAGTACCGCCCCAAGCAGGTCATCATCGAGTACAACGGTATGTGGATGATGGAGCCCCTGTACCGGGACGGGCTGCCGGGAAACTGGGTCCTGTACCAGATCATCTGCCTGATGGACGCCCGGACCTTTGAGCCGTACCTGAAGAACATGGGCCAGCTGGTGATGGAGAAGGTCTCCAACGCCGATATGCTTATTTTTAACCGCTGCAATGAGCAGCTCCGGGCCGACCTGCGCTCTAAGAACCTGCGCATGGCCAACCGCCGGGCGGACATCTATCTGGAAAACGAGGACGGCACCAGCGAGGAGTATGTAACGGAGGACATGATGCCCTTCGACCTGTCCTCGGGGCACCTGGAGGTGGCGGACGAGGACTACGGCATCTGGTATGTGGACCTGATGGACCACCCGGAGCGCTACGAGGGGGTCAGCGTCACCTTTAAGGCGCTGATGTGCCACTCCAAGAAGTTCAAGGGCGTGGACTGCCCCGGGCGCTTTGCCATGGTGTGCTGCGAAAACGACATGCAGTTTTTGGCCTTGGTGTGCAAGGGCCAGGGCATGGACCGCTTCAAAAACCGGGACTGGGTGAAGATCCACGCCACGGTGAAGAAGGAAAACTGCGAGGCCTACCAGGGCGAGGGTCCGGTGCTGTATGTAGACCGCATCAGCGCCTGCCAGAAACCGGAGCCGGAGACCGTCTCCTTCTGACTGGCTAAAATTCCTTCGGAATTCTATGCCAAAAGGCTTGCAGTCTGCTGCGCGCATAATTTTTGCGCCTGCGGGCGCAAACTCTGCGAGGCTTTTTATGTGGGCCGCCGCGGCGCTGTGGGGCGCTGCGGCGGCTTCCCTTTTTTAGGGGGGCTTCCCTTTTGCGGAAAAATCTGTTATAATCGGGGAAATTACGAAATAAGGAGTCGAATCCTATGAAGAAAATACAGATCCTTGCGGGGGCCTTGGCGCTGGCGGTGCTGGCCTGCGCGGGCTGCGGAAAAAAGGCGACCTCCGACCCCACCACGCTCAACGATACGGGGCTGGTGAGCAGCTCCACCCAGGAGCTGATCTACAAAAACTCCAGCTACACCCTGCGCTTTAACCACAACGACGCAGGCGAATGGCAGTGGAAGGATGACACCACCATCCCCCTGGACCAGTCGAAGGTCCAGGAGCTTTTGGACCAGGTGAGCGCTCTGAATGTGCTGGTGCCGCTGGAAAATCCCGGTGACATCACCACCTATGACCTGGACGCCCCGGACCGGACTCTGGAGGTAAAGGACGCCGACGGGTCGGGCATTTCCCTGCAGATCGGCAGCGCCGCCGAGGGCGGCGGACACTATATGTGCCGGGACGGCGACACGACGAAAATCTATGTGGTGCCGGACGCCCTGGTGCAGATGATGGACCGCAACATCTATGAGCTGGTGCAGATACCGGCGGTGCCGGTATTGGCAGCGGAGCAAATTACAGCCATGGAGGCCCAGGGCGGCGGCGCAAGTTTTACCGTCAGCCGCAGCGACGATGGCCGCTGGCTGCAGGAGGGCACGGATGTGTCCGGGCAGCTGGAGGGGCTGGTGAGCCTCCTGGGTCAGGGTCTGACACTGGAGTCCTGCGTGGACTATAACCCCAGCTCCGGAGCGCTGCCCATCTGCGGCCTGACTGACCCCACGGTGACGGCCACGGTGCATTACACCGCCGCCAACGGCAGCGCCGGGAGCTTCACGGTGAAGGTGGGGCTCAGCTACGAGGACGGGTATTTTGCCATGTACAATGAGGTACCGGCGATTTTCAAGGTGTCCGCCGCAACGGCCCAGCTTTTAACGGGGCTTTTGAGCCTGGCGGCGTGAGTATAACAGAATCGGTTGACCGGGAGGCTTCGTCCTCCCGGTTTTTTCATGGAGTGAGGGAATGCGGCGTTTTTTTGCGGAAACAGGCTCTTTTTTTAATGTTTCTTAAAGCATGGCGGGGTACGATGCTCTTACACGCCGGGGCTTGTGTCCGGGGGAATTTCGGTATACAATAGAGAAAAACGGAGCCGGGAGGGTATGGTCATGCGAATTCTTGTGGTGGAGGACGAAAAGCGGCTGGCGCAGACCTTGCGGGACCTGCTGCACCGGGAGGGATACACGGTGGATGTGTGCTATAGCGGCACCGAGGGTCTGGACAACGCCTTATCGGGCATTTACGACCTGATGCTGCTGGATGTGATGCTGCCGGGGCTGGACGGGTTCACGGTGCTGGAGCGGCTGCGGGGGAGCGGGAGCCGGCTGCCGGTTCTGATGCTCACGGCCCGGGGCGAGCTTTCAGACCGCGTCTGCGGGCTGGACCGGGGCGCCGACTACTATCTGACCAAGCCCTTTCAGAGCCCGGAGCTGCTGGCCTGCGTGCGTCTCCTGCTGCGGCGGCAGGCCGGGACGGCCACGGTGGACGACACCATCCGCTGGGGCGACCTGCAGCTGCAGCCCGGCTCCTTTCAGGTGTGCTGCCAGGAGCGCAGCGCCCGGCTGAGCCGGAAGGAATACGACCTGCTGGAGATGCTCATGCGCAACGGCGGACAGATTCTCTCCAAGGAGCAGCTTCTGCTCAAGGCCTGGGGCTATGACTCCGATGCGGAGGACAACAATGTGGAGGTGTACATCTCCTTTTTGCGGCGAAAGCTGGCGCTGATCCGCTCGGCGGTACAGATCAAGACCGTGCGGATGGTAGGATACTATCTGGAGGAAGCAAAATGATTCGGAAATTGCGGCTGAAGATCGTGGGCATCAGCGTCATTGCGGTGGCGGTGCTGCTGGTGAGCGTGCTGGCCGCGGTGGCGCTGTCCACTCGGAGCCAAATGGTGCGCGCCAGCGAAAGCCGCCTGCAGGAGGCCCTGGCGGGGCATATGCTCTCCGGCGCCCAGCCCGGAAGCGGCGGTGGCCAGCCCTGCTTTGTGGCAGATATTTATGCCGACGGCACCGTGCGTCTGGCGGGCAGCGGGTACTACGATCTGGATAACGATGCGCTGATATTAAGTATTGTGCAGGATGCTCTGCAGCAGGAGAGCCGGGAGGGGATTTTGCCGGACTATGCCCTGCGGTATATGCGCCAGACCGGGACACTGACGGTACGCCTGGCCTTCACCGACTGCTCCCAGGAGCAGGCCACCATGCGCAGCCTGCTGCTGCGGATGGGCGGGGTATCCCTGGCGGCGCTGCTGCTGCTGACGGGGGTAAGCTACTGGCTGGCGGGCTTCGCGGTGAAGCCGGTGCAGCAGGCCTGGCAGGAGCAGAAGCAGTTTGTCTCCGACGCCTCCCACGAGCTGAAAACGCCCCTGACGGTGATCCTGTCCTCGGCGGAGCTGGCGGCCTGCGAGACGGACGGAGAAAAAAGCAGGCAATACCTGGACAACATCCACGCCGAGTCCCTGCGCATGAAGGACCTGGTGGAGGATATGCTGACCCTGGCCCGGACCGAGAGCGGCACAAGGCTGCCGGAGGAGGCGGTGGACCTGTCCGACACGGTGCTGGAGAGTGCGCTGGCCTTTGAGCCGGTGGCCTTTGAAAACGGGAAGCCCATGGAATACACCGTGCAGCCGGAGCTGACGGTCTCCGGCCGGAGCGCGCAGCTAAGGCAGGTGGCGGACATCCTGCTGGACAACGCCGTAAAATATGCCGACCCCGGCTCCCCCATTCAAATGACTCTGCGCCGGGAGGGGCGAAACGCCGTGCTGTGGGTGGAAAACCGCAGCGCCCCCATCCCGCCGGAGAAGCTGGGGCACCTGTTCGACCGGTTTTACCGGGTGGACGAGTCCCGCACCGGAGGCGAGGGCTTCGGGCTGGGCCTGGCCATTGCCCGGACCATTGTGCAGAGCCACCGGGGCAGCATCGGCTGCACCAGCGCCCAGGGCGTGACCCGGTTTACCGTGACATTGCCCCTGGCCAAAAATGAAGTGACAAAAAGAGGAAGCGAAGCATGATCGATCTTTTGATTCGGGACGGCACGGTGGTAGACGGCACCGACCGGGCCCCCTACGCCGCCGATGTGGCGGTGGAAAACGGAAAAATCGTCGAGGTGGGGCAGCTGCCCGAGGCCCACGCAAGGCGGGTCATTAGTGCCCGGGGAAAGCTGGTGACGCCGGGCTTCATTGACATACACCGCCACGCGGACCTGGCGGCCTACCGGCCCGGGTTCGGCCAACCGGAGCTGCGCCAGGGGCTTACGACCATTGTAAACGGCAACTGCGGCCTCTCCGCCGCGCCTATCCGCCGCAGTCGCCGGGCGGAAATCGCCGCCTATTTGCAGCCCATATGCGGGCAGATGCCCGCGGCCGTGGCCACAGACTCCCTGGCGGCCTATTTTGAAAACCAGCCGGACGCCCCGCTGCACACCGGGATGCTGGTGGGTGCGGGGGTGCTGCGGGCCGGTGCGGCGGGCTACGCCTTGGAGCGGCTGGAGGAGAAGCACTATAAGGCCATCCACAAGGCCATGGAGCAGGCTCTGGGAGACGGGGCCCTGGGGGTATCCCTGGGCCTGGGGTACGCCCCGGAATGCTTTTATACCACCGAGGAGCTGATGCGGGCTCTATCGCCCCTGGCGGGGCAAGGCATCCCCGTGACGGTGCATATGCGTCAGGAGGGCGGCGGCGTTTTGGAGGCCCTGGAGGAGATGCTGACGGTGGCGCGGAAGCTGCGCATACCCGTTCACATCAGCCACCTGAAGGCCATGGGCCGGGACAACTGGGGGGTAAAGATCCCCAGGGCCCTTTCCATGCTGGAGCAGGCCCGGCAGGAGGGCCTGGAGGTGGGCTGCGATGCCTACCCCTACACGGCCGGGTCCACCCAGCTTATCCACATCCTACCGCCGGACCTTCTCACCGGAGGCATGGAGGCGGTGGTGAAGCGGCTTCAGGACATGGGCGTGCGCCGGGAGCTGGCAGCGCGCATCGAGGAGGGCGGCGGCTTTGACGACATCGCCAAGCTGGCCGGGTGGGACGGCATTCGCCTCACCAGCCTCCACTGCCCGGAGGACCACCCGTACCAGGGCAAGAGCATCGCGGAAATTGCGGCTCTATGGGGGCAGAATCCCCTGGACTGCTGCTGCGACCTGCTGGTGCGGGAGCACTGCGAGATCACCATGGTGGACTTTATGGCCTCCGAGGAGGACATCGTGACCATTCTGCAAAGCCCCCTTTCCAATGTGATTTCCGACGCCACCTACCCCACGGAGGGGCTGCTGCACCCCCGGGTATACGGTACATTTGTGCATATATTGGAGCATTTTGTGCGGGAGCGGGGCGTGCTGACGGTGGAGCAGGCGATACACAAGATGACCCAAAAGCCGGCGGAGGTCCTGCATCTGCCGGGCAAGGGCGTGCTGGCGGCGGGCATGGACGCGGACATCAATGTGTTCGCCCCGGAAAAGCTGCACCAGCCCGGCACCTATGAAAACCCCTGCTGCCTGGCAGAGGGCCTGGACTATGTGCTGGTGGACGGTGCGGTGGCCGTGGAAAAAGGAAAATGCACCGGCGTGAAGGCCGGGCGGATTTTGCGCAGGCAGTAAGGAGAGACGCTATGTACGAACTGATACAGCTCACGGAGCAAACCTACTACATCAAAAGTCCCGCCAACATCGGCCTGGTGCGGCTGGAGGGGCAGGAGGTCTGCCTCATCGACAGCGGCAGCGACAAGGACGCAGGGCGGAAGGTCCGGCAAATTTTGGACAGAAACGGCTGGACGCTCAAGGCCATTTACAACACCCATGCCCACGCGGACCACATCGGCGGCAACCGCTATTTGCAGGGGCAGACCGGGTGCAGGATCTACGCCCCGGGCATCGACTGCGCCTTCACCCGGCACCCGATCCTGGAGCCGTCCCTCCTCTACGGGGGCTACCCGCCCAAGGACCTGCGGCATAAGTTCTTGATGGCCCAGGACAGCGACGCGGAGGTGCTGACGGCGGAGGCGCTGCCGGAGGGCTTCGAGAGCATTCCCCTGCCGGGACACTTCTTCGACATGGTGGGCTTTCGCACGGCGGACGATGTGGTTTTCCTGGCGGACTGCCTGTCCAGCCGGGAGATTTTAGAGAAATACCAGGTGGGATTCATCTATGATGTGGCGGAGTATCTGCATACCCTGGAGACGGTGAAGGGCCTACAGGCGCGGATGTTCGTCCCCGCCCACGCAGAGGCAGCGGAGGACATGGCGGACCTGGCCCGGTACAACATCGACAAGGTGCTGGAGGTGGCGGAAAAGATTTTGGCGCTGTGCCCGGAGCCCCGGTGCTTCGAGGAGATTTTGCAGGGACTGTTTGCGGCCTTTGCCATGAAGATGGATTTCCAGCAGTATGTGCTGGTGGGCAGCACCCTCCGGTCGTACCTGGCCTGGCTGAAGGATGCAGGCCGAGTGCAGGTGACCTTTGCGGATAACCGAATGCTGTGGCAAAGGGTGTGCAGCCTGTAAGCTGCAATGGGTGCATAGGCAGGACACATAGCCGCCGCGCTCCATCATGATGATCTGCGCGTGTTCATCCAGACGGCGGATGCGGGCGGCGGCAGAAGCTCCGCCCGACACACCGCCTGCGATCACTGCTTTTATCTTGCGCCCTCCACCATTGCGGCGATCTCTGCCTTTGACCGGTAGCCCACCGATTTGGCAACGGCCTTTCCATCCTTGAATACGACCAGCATCGGGA
>ERZ1026848.1968-NODE-1968-length-10720-cov-4.489827_pt1 | contig 10720 bp, 9 predicted proteins | sample MGYA00380154_ERZ1026848 | MGnify/ENA primary metagenome ERZ1026848 (study PRJEB33269, sample SAMEA4719790) | human gut metagenome | biome: human-associated habitat; feature: organic feature; material: feces | place: Cameroon | collected 2013-10 ...
GTTCTTTGTCCTCGGATTTCTCTTCCTGAAAATAGCGGACAGACAGCAGACACAGAGAAAATAATTCTGGAGGATAAGAGAGCTTTGACGGCCGGTAAAGATTACCGCATTTGTTGGTCCGATAATGGACTGACCGGTGCGGTAATTTTTTATCAATATTTTTACTTGCGTTTTTATGGTAACAAAGGTCATTTTGTGGTAGAATAAGAAAGCAAAATGTATTAATAGGAGGGCAAACGGATGATTAGAATCGGAATGCTGACAAGCGGCGGGGACTGCCAGGCATTGAACGCAGCTATGCGCGGCGTGGTAAAGACCCTGGTAAACAGCGGGGAAAAGGTAGAAATTTATGGTTTTCTGGATGGATACAGAGGTCTTATTTATGGAAATTACAGAATGCTTACGGGCAAAGATTTTTCCGGCATTCTCACTGTGGGCGGTACGATTTTGGGTACATCCCGTACACCCTTCAAGCTCATTCGTGAGCCGGACGAAAACGGTATTGACAAAGTAGAGTCCATGAAGAAAAACTATAAGAAGCTGAAACTGGACTGTCTGGTCATCTTAGGCGGCAACGGCACACACAAGACGGCAAATCTTCTCCGTGAAGAGGGCTTAAATGTGGTAACCCTGCCCAAGACCATCGACAACGATTTGTGGGGAACGGATATGACTTTCGGTTTCCAGAGTGCGGTTGACATTGCAACCAATGCGATTGACTGCATTCATACCACTGCAGCATCCCACGGCAGAGTATTCATTGTGGAAGTTATGGGACATAAAGTAGGCTGGCTGACCCTGAATGCCGGTATGGCAGGCGGTGCGGACGTCATCCTTATTCCTGAAATTCCTTATGATATTGATAAAGTAGCGGAAGCCATTGAGAAACATCATGAAAACGGCAGCCGCTTCACCATTATTGCGGTAGCAGAGGGCGCCATTTCCAAAGAAGACGCCAAGCTTTCCAAGAAAGCGTACAAAGAGAAACTGCGCAATCGTCCTTATCCTTCCGTTTCCTATGAAGTGGCAGCACAGATTCAGGAAAAGACCGGCAGGGAAGTCCGTGTAACCGTACCCGGACATGTGCAGAGAGGCGGCAGCCCCGACCCTTACGACAGAGTACTTGCCAGCAGACTGGGATCTGAAGCGGGCAAACTGATTCTGGACGGAGATTACGGCTTCATGGTAGGTTACAAGAACCGTGAAATCGTGAAGGTTCCTCTCGAAGAGGTAGCCGGTAAGTTAAAAACCGTATCTCCCGATGCAAGCATCGTAAAGGAAGGAAAATTGCTGGGCATCTGCTTCGGCGATTAAGGGTATTATGTCTTATACAGCTCTATACAGAAAGTTCCGCCCGGCGAAATTCGAGGATGTCAAAGGGCAGGAACATATTGTAACGACCTTGAAAAACCAGATTAAGGCGAACCGCATCGGACATGCCTATCTGTTTACGGGCACCCGCGGCACCGGTAAAACCACGATTGCCAAAATTTTTGCAAGGTCCGTGAATTGTGAAAATCCCATAGACGGAAGTCCTTGCGGAGAATGTGCCGTATGCAAGGCGATTGCTGCCGGGGCGTCCATGAACGTGATTGAAATCGACGCGGCGTCCAACAACAGCGTGGACAATATCCGTGAAATTGTGGATGAAGTATCGTACTCTCCCGCTGAGGGAAAGTATAAGGTTTATATTATCGATGAAGTGCATATGTTGTCCATAGGAGCGTTCAATGCACTGCTGAAAACACTGGAGGAGCCGCCTTCTTACGTGATTTTTATCCTGGCGACCACGGAGGTCCACAAAATCCCCGTGACCATTCTTTCCCGGTGCCAGCGCTACGATTTCCGAAGGATTTCCATTGACACCATTGCGGACCGCATGCGGGAGCTGATGGATGCCGAGCACGTACAGATTGAAGAACGGGCGCTGCGTTACATTGCGAAAGCGGCGGACGGTTCCATGCGTGACGGCTTAAGCCTTCTGGACCAGTGCATTGCATTCCACTTAGGACAGGAACTGACCTACGACAAGGTGCTCGACGTACTGGGCGCCGTGGATACGGAGGTATTCAGCCGGCTGTTCCGCAGTCTGCTTGCCGCGGATGCCTTAAAGTGCATTACCATATTGGAAGAAATTGTCATGCAGGGCAGGGAGCTGGTGCAGTTCGTCAGCGACTTCGCCTGGTATATGCGCAACCTGATGCTGGCAAAATCCACGGATGAAATCGAGGATGTTATCGATGTTTCTTCCGAAAATCTTGCCCGCCTGAAGGAAGAGGCGGAAATGGCGGATATGGAAACGATTATGCGCTATATCCGTATCTTTTCCGAGCTTTCCAATCAGGTGCGGTATGCTTCCCAGAAGCGTATTCTGATTGAACTGGCGCTCATTAAAATGTGCAGACCCGCCATGGAAACTTCGCAGGATGCCATTTTGGACCGCATCCGGCAACTGGAGGACAAAGTGGAGCACGCATCCTTTCTTCCGGAGGGAATGACGCCCGATATGTTTATGGCTTCCCAACCGGGGGTGCCTGCGGTAAAGAAAGCACGTCCCGAGCTTCCCAAGGCAATACCGGAGGAAGTGGAAAAAATTGTAAAGAGCTGGCCGTCCATCGTAGGGGATGCGGACAATCCCATGAAGACGTATTTAAAAACGGCACGTTTAAGCCTTGGCGGAGACAACCGTCTTATAGTAGTGCTGCCGGACGGACTGGCAAGTGATTATTTCCAGCAGAATGAAGAAAACAGAGAGGCGCTGAAACGCCTTTTGGGTGATTTTTCCGGCAAGGATGTGGATGTGAACTTCCAGTCCGTGAAATCGGAAAGAGAGTTTGAAGACTCCTTTGTGGACATTTCCAAGATACTCAACATGGAAGTGGAAGTGGAGGACTAAGTCTTTTTATAAAATCAAACAGAAGATGTGAATAAAAAGTAAGAAATGCAAATTAAGATATAAATGCAAATCAAGAAATAAATGCAGGAGGATATGACAAAATGGCAAAAAGAGGTGGCTTTCCGGGAGGCGCAATGCCCGGTAACATGAGTAATCTGATGAAACAGGCACAGAGAATGCAGCGTCAGATGGAAGAAGGCCAGAAGGAACTGGAAACAAAAGAATTCACGGCGGCAGCAGGCGGCGGAGCAGTGGAAGTAACCGTAACCGGTAAAAAAGAAGTGGTAAAGGTGAAGCTCTCCGAAGAAGTTGTTGACCCCGAAGACATTGAAATGCTGCAGGATTTAATCGTTGCGGCAACCAATGAAGCGCTCCGTAAGGCAGAAGAAGAAAACGCAGCCATGATGAACCGCATGACAGGCGGACTGGGCGGAGGATTTCCTTTCTAATGGAAATGTACAGCGGCTATATCAATAAGTTAATAGAAGAACTGGCAGCCCTTCCCGGAATTGGCAGCAAATCCGCGCAGAGACTGGCGTTCCATCTGATAAATATGCCCAAGGACAAAGTGGACAGACTGGCAACCACCATTATGGAGGCAAAGGCAAATGTCAGGTACTGCAAGGAATGCTATACCCTGACGGACAAAGAAATTTGTCCCATATGCGCCAATAAAAACCGCAACCATGCGCAGATTATGGTGGTGGAAAACAGCAGGGATCTGGCGGCCTATGAAAAGACCGGCAAATACGAGGGCGTGTACCATGTGCTGCATGGCGCCATTTCGCCCATGCTGGGAATAGGCCCGGGTGACATTAAGCTCAAAGAGTTGATAAGCAGGCTGGAGGGCGATGTGGACGAAGTGATTATCGCCACTAATTCCAGTCTGGAAGGCGAAACTACAGCCATGTATATCAGCAAGCTCATTAAGCCTACGGGCATTAAAGTGACGAGAATTGCCAGCGGCGTGCCGGTGGGCGGTGACCTGGAATACATTGACGAGGTGACACTGCTACGCGCACTGGAGGGTCGTGTGGAGATGTAATGACATGCACAGGTTTCAGGTGCGGCAAAGCGGAGCTGTACACGTCGTGCAGCATCGGCAGAATATACATGCTTATGGGGAAGCAGGATTGGAGGATAAGAAAATGTCAGAAGTATCTGTAAAGAAAGAAGAATTCGGAACCACACCGCAGGGAGAAAAGATTTATGCGTACACACTGTCCAACAAAAACGGCATGAGTGTAACCGTATTGAACTTCGGCGCAAACTTAAACAGCATCCGCGTGCCGGACAAAAACGGCAAGGTGGAAGATGTGGTGCTGGGCTTTGACAAACTGGAAAATTATTATGCAAACTACAGCTTTTTCGGTGCAGCAGTAGGTCCGATTGCCAACCGTACCGGCGGGGCAAAGTTTACCCTTAACGGAACCGAATACCATCTGGATGTGAATGACGGCGTCAACAATTTACATACCCACCTGGACAAGGCGTTTCATAAGAGAGTCTGGGACGCGCAGGCAGGAGAGGACTTTGTAAAGTTTACATTAAAGGAAGCGGACGGCAGCCTGGGACTTCCCGGCAACCGCACGGTCAACCTGGTCTACACCCTGACAGAGGACAACCGGATTGAAATGCATTATCATATGGAGAGCGACAAGGACACAATCTTTAACATGACCAATCACTCTTACTTTAACCTAAAGGGACAGGGTAACGGAAAAATTGAAGACCATATACTCTGGCTCAAAGCTTCTCACTTTACCCCGGTAGTAAAGGGCAGCATCCCTACCGGAGAGATTGCACCTGTTGCCGAAACTCCCATGGACTTTACAACGGCACACAGAGTGGGCGAGCACATTGCGGATGATTACGAGCAGACCAATCTGGCAGGCGGTTATGACCACAACTGGGTAATTGACGATTTTGACGGCAGTCTTAAGCATTTTGCTACCGTAGAAGAGCCGGAAAGCGGAAGAATCATGAAAGCCTACACCAACCTGCCCGGCGTGCAGTTCTATGCGGGCAACTTTATCGGCGAGGAAGAAGGAAAGGGCGGCGCTCTTTACGGAAAGAGAAGCGGTCTCTGTCTGGAAACACAGTTCTATCCCGACACTGCCAATAAGGCGCAGTTCCCGTCCGCAACCTTCGGACCCGACAGAATTTACGATTACAGCACCGTGTACGAATTTGGCGTGAAATAACAAAAGATTATCAAAAATACCCTGCTTACAGGGAAAAGAAAACCGGTCCGATTATAGGGACCGGTTTTTTGTGCTCCGGTGTCGAAAACTTATGGGACAGGCTCCCATATTTCGAGGGAATGTGCAAAAGAAAAGGTGTATACTGTCCGCAAAAATGAAAGCGGGGGACGGATATGGAACTGCCAAAGAACCTTATACAGATGGGAAAACCGGACAGAACACACAAGATTTTTGTTGAAGACTACATTATATCCTACATAAAAGAATGGAACCGTGAGTCGGACGGTCAGCCCGCGGGCATTGCATTGTACGGACAGGTTTACAAGGAAAGTAATTACAAATACTACTTTATGTACGGCGCCTCCAGAATTGAAGGCCTTGACAGAAGGGGACCGTATCTTTCCCAGTCCGACCGGGAAGAAATCAACAATGTGGGAAACCGGTATTTTGAAGAATACACCTTTTTAGGCTGGTGCATTGTCCGGGAAGAACTGCCGGAAACCATTTTTCTGGATACCCGCGGGAAGGCCATTGAAGTGAACGGATATGCCTGCTTTTTTGAAAAGAACGAGAGCATGCTTAATTTCATGCTGGAAATGGACGAGCGGGAAAAAAGATGTGCAAGACAGGCGGAAAACAATCCGGAAAATGCCGCTATGGACAACTCATGGGTGGATGCATCACCGGCAGCACAGGACGGACAGGCAGACGGGCAGACGGAAACAACCGTTTTTCAGGGCGAATACGGCGGTAATTACCGCAGCCTTCCATTGGAGAACCGCATAGCTGCGGCGAAAAAGGCTTCGGATAAAAATGCCGCTTCGGAAAAAACAGCTTCTTATAAAAAGAAAAACAGGCAGATGATAAAGCACTTAGAGCGGATGAAAATGGCGGCAGCAGCCATGTTTACAGTGCTTTGTGTCATCGGCATCACCACCATAAACGACTCCGATAAAATAGAAGAAATGCAGGTGGCGGCAAGGCAGGTCATTGCGGATTTGACCCAGCAGAAAATTCCGGATGCAGAGAATGACAATGCTCTCACAGCCAATGGCTCGGCGCATACCGCCGGTTCTGCAACAAACGGAACTGGCATCACCGGCACCACGGCAGCAGCAACCGGCGGCAATACGGTAACGGCAAACGGCACCACAACAACTGCAAATGGCGCTAACACAACCGGCGGCAATACGGCAACGGCAAACGACAACGCCACCGCTACCAATGCCACCGCTACATCCGGCACCACCACGGGAAACTCTGCGGATGGTATGCCGTGGACGGATGTCACTCCGCCGGATGCATTCCCCACCGGCACTACCACCGGAACCATCACCGACACTACCACCGGCACTACCACCGGAACTACCGGCACCACGCAGACCGCAACGCAGCCGACATCGTATACCATTATGCGGGGCGATACCCTCAATGCCATCTGCCGCAGAAAGTACGGGGATTTGGGCATGGTAAAGCAGGTGTGCGAACTGAACGGCATAAAAAATCCAAATAACATAGAAGTAGGACAAACTATTTTACTTCCCTGATATTTATGTGTTATACTGTGGAGAAGAAAGAGAGTATACCATGGCAGATATCAGGAACTTTAACGGAAACGAACCCAAAACAAAACAGAAAAATCCGCTGCGGAAGCAAAGCAACCTTCGTCTGCTGAAAAATGAAAATACAGCAGATTATAAAGAGAAAATCCGCAAACACCGGCTCAGCAATCTGTACAAGACTACGCTGGTGATTGTGATTTGTGCTGCAGTGGTGCTTCTTTTATTTATTTTATACCGCAATAAAAGATATACGGACTATACGGTAAAAACCACGGTTCCCCAGGTGTTTGTGGGAGGTACGGAAAGCCTGCGTCTGGGAGAAAATATCCTGTCCTACAGTAAGGACGGCGCAAGATGTATGGACTCGGCGGGAAATGTCATCTGGAACCAGACCTATGAAATGCAGAATCCCATCATATCCGTCTGCGAGGATGTGGTTGCCATTGCCGATTACAACGGACGAACCATTTACATACAAAGCTCCGCCAAGCAGCTTGGCACCATTACCACCAATCTTCCCATCCGAAATCTGGAAGTGGCAAGCAACGGTGTCGTATCCGCGGTAGTGGAGGATAGCAAGGTAACCTGGATTTATGTGTTTGACACAGCCGGCAAAGAACTTTTGAAATTCCACATTACCATGGAGCAGACCGGTTATCCCATAGCGGTGAGCCTGTCGCCCAATGCTCTTTTGTGTGCGGTATCTTATTTTTATGTGGATGCAGCGGAAATGAAATCCAGCATTGCTTTTTATAATTTCGATGAATACGGCAAAAACCAGACAGATAACCTTGTAGGAGGTTACGATTATTCCGATACGGTGGTTCCCTGCATCTGCTTTATGAACAACTCGGCCGCGTTCGCCATCGGAGACGACTGTCTGCTCTTTTTTGCAGGAGGACAGAAGCCGGAGCTTAAGACAGTATATTATTTTGATACGGAAATCCGGAGCATTTACCACAACGAAGAATATGTGGGACTGGTGTTTGAAAACCAGACAGGCGACAAAACCTACCGTCTCGAAATCTATGATAAAAGCGGCAATCTGGTGAGAAAGCAGGATTTTGACATTGCCTATGATGATATCGTATTTTACCAGGACACTTACGCCATCTACAACGAAGAGGCATGCCTTATCGGCACCATGGACGGCAGAATAAAATATAACGGAACTTTTCAGGAAAAGGTAAATCTTCTGATACCCACCGGCAAAGGCTATACCTATACACTGGTGACGGAGGATGCCCTGCAGACAATACAGTTAAAATAGGAAAAATAAAAGAGAGATGGAGATACGCATGACAATTAACTGGCTTATTATTTTATGTATTATTTTATTAATATGGAGAATAGTGGAAGGGTTCAACAGGGGCATGGTAAAAGAAATTATATCCTGCGTGTCCCTCATTGTACTGAGCATCGTGGCAATACTTGCTATGACAGCCTTCACCAGATATATGAAGAAAGACATTTTAAGCATGGCGTCCGCCATTATAATCCTGCTTGTGGTACTGCTGGCGCACCGCATACTGGGCATTGTCTTTTTCTCTGCCAAGCTGGTGTCCAAACTTCCGGTCATTCATTCGGCGGATAAACTGCTCGGCGCCGTAGTGGGCGTAGTGGAGACCGCGCTGATAATCTGGCTTGTCTTTGCCATGACGGGCAAAATGGGAATGGTCGGTTCCCTGATTGTGGAAAACATTGCGGACAGCCGCATCCTGCAGTTCTTATACAGCCACAACTATCTGCAGGCAGTCCTAAACCAGATGCAGAGAGTGATATCGTAAGAAGAGATAGATAAAAAGTAAGGAAATGCGTTTTAAATGATATGGACAAAACACAAGAAGAGACAAGCTTGAAGAAAAATAAAAGGTTTGTAAAACTAAAAATATCAGGCAACATATTTGTGCTTATGGGACTGGCTATCATTCAGACTATAGCGGTGTATACATTTATTCTGCAAAGTGCTTATACTAAGACAGCATTGGAAACAGAAATTGCCCGTGATACGGCGAGTGCAGATGCAGTCCATAAGCTGGTGGATGAAAAAATTGGCCGGGAGAATTTTTTACAAATCAAGGATCGCTCAGATGAAGATACGCAGTTTTATAAGGATATTTCCTCCTATCTCAATGAAATCAGAACATTGAATTCTACAAGATATATTTACACCGCTACGCGAAACGGAGAAGGAAAATTAATCTATGTTGTTGATGGTCTGGATTCAGATGCCGGGGATGTAAGACATCCTGGGGATTATATAGAGGATGAAATGATTCCCTATATTGAAAGGGCTCTCTCTGGAGAGAATGTGTATTCCCAGGATATTGTGGACACAACCTGGGGTCCCATTTTCACGGCCTGCTATCCGGTACGTTCAAATCTGGATGGAACGGGAGATATTGTAGGTGCATTCTGTATTGAAATGGATATGCAGTCTGCGTATGGCATGGCAGAGAAAACAAAGAAAATCTCTGTAATCTGTGGCATGATTGTTGGATTGGTGTTGCTGATGATCTGCCTGTGGACCTATTTGGTTTACCGGAAAAGTAAGGAAGAAGAACAGAAGCAAAAGCAGTTATTATTGGAAGCTGCGGAAAAAGCAGATGCTGCAAACAAGGCAAAATCTACATTTTTGTTTAACATGAGCCATGACATCCGAACACCAATGAATGCCATCGTTGGATTTACAGATATTGCATTGCATCAAAATTCTGTCGCAGAAATTCATGACAGTCTGGAAAAGGTACGGGAAAGCTCAAAGCATCTGCTTTCGTTGCTGAATGATGTTCTTGATCTCAGTCGTATTGAAAGAGGAAAAGCAGTGTTTTCTCCTGAACCGGTGGATATTACCAAACTGACAGATAATGTTCTGGCAATCATGAATGGACTCCTTTATAACAGGGATTTGAAGTTTGAAGTATACCGTGAAAGACCAAAGAATCCCTATGTTCTTGCAGATGCTACACGTATTCGCGAAGTCCTGACGAATTTTCTCAGTAATGCTGTGAAATTCACAAAGGATGGTGGAACGGTCACCCTGGATATCAGCAGTCATCCGGGAGAGGATGACAAGCATATTGTAGCCCGCTATATTGTGAAAGATAACGGCATTGGAATGAGTGAGGAGTTTCAGAAAAAACTATTTAACCCATTTTCACAGGAAGATGACAGAGGCGCCAGAACACAATACAAAGGTACAGGGCTTGGAATGGCCATTGCAAAGGAATATGTTGAAATGATGGGTGGAAGCATTGCTGTTGAGAGCCAAAAGGGCGTTGGAACTACTTTCACAGTGGAGATTCCGTTGGAACTGACAGAGCAAGGTATTCATCAAAAGCAGGAAGAGCCGGTACATCATGATTTAACAGGTGTCAATGTTCTTATGGCAGAGGATAATGATCTGAATGCGGAGCTTGCTACGGTGATGCTGGAGGATGCAGGCATGGCAGTGACACGGGCACTTGATGGAAAGGAAGCGGTCGAATTATTCAAAAATCATCCAAAAGGCACTTACGATATTATTTTGATGGATATTATGATGCCGAAGATGGATGGACATCAGGCTGCGAAAGCAATCCGTGCAATGGAGACAGAACGTCCAGATGCAGCTACGATTCCTATTATTGCCGTGTCTGCAAATGCTTTTGCGGAAGATATCAAGGCTTCATTGGATTCCGGTATGAATGGTCATGTTTCAAAACCGCTTAACATGGAAGAAGTAACCGATACAATCGCAAAATACATCAAGTCTTAGCGAAACTCATCGTTGACATGTGCTGCTGCCGCGGTCTGTAGCGGAAAAATTGCAGCGAAAAAGTTGCACCGGAAAAAGTTATTTTTGGTATTGACAAGGGGGACAAGTTGTTTTATTATAAAAGTCCACCGCCTGAGGAACACAAAACGGCCGGTGAAAAAAGTCAAAAAACTTCAAAAAAAGTTGTTGACAAACGAAAGAACTCATGGTATTCTAAATGAGTTGCGGCTCGAGAGAGTCGAAAGCACAGAACCTTGACAAATAAACAGCAATGCAACCCTGAAAATTCTTAAAGAGAAAA
>ERZ1026848.1971-NODE-1971-length-10714-cov-3.201145_pt1 | contig 10714 bp, 9 predicted proteins | sample MGYA00380154_ERZ1026848 | MGnify/ENA primary metagenome ERZ1026848 (study PRJEB33269, sample SAMEA4719790) | human gut metagenome | biome: human-associated habitat; feature: organic feature; material: feces | place: Cameroon | collected 2013-10 ...
CTCTTCGTCGGCAGCGTCAGATGTGTATAAGAGACAGGTTCCAACCATACAGGTTGCTACTGATCCTCTTTTTTTGCATCAATGCACAGACAAAACAAAAGTCGCAAGTACAAACCCATCTACAAAATTTGTCTGCTTAATCAAAGACAATAGCCACGTTTCAAACCAAAAGACTTAAAACGTGGCTATATCAGATATATCGTTTTGTCACAATATAATCACATAAACTTAGAAGTCAGCAGACTTTGGAGTACGTGGGAAAGGTATGACATCACGAATATTCTGCATACCAGTAACAAACAATATCAAGCGTTCAAAGCCCAAACCAAAGCCTGAGTGAGGACAAGTACCAAACTTGCGGGTATCAAGATACCACCACATATCCTTCATTGGAATATTAAGTTCGTTAATACGTGCCATCAACTTGTCGTAGCTTTCTTCACGCTCTGAACCACCAATAATCTCGCCTATCTGTGGGAACAACACATCCATGGCGCGCACTGTCTTGCCATCGTCGTTCATCTTCATATAGAAAGCCTTGATTTCCTTAGGATAATCCGTCAAGATAACAGGCTTCTTGAAATGCTGCTCTACCAAGTAGCGCTCGTGTTCGCTCGCCAAGTCTACACCCCAATATACGGGGAACTCAAACTTATGACCTTGTTTTACAGCATCTTCCAAGATTTTGATACCATCGGTATAAGTCAAGCGTACGAAATCGTGATCTACAACAAAATTCAGGCGTTCGAGCAGAGTCTTGTCTATCATCTTGTTGAGGAACTCCAAGTCGTCCTTGCAATTATCAAGCGCCCAACGCACACAATATTTAATGAAATCTTCCGCCAAATCCATATTGTCGGTGATATCATTGAAAGCAACCTCCGGTTCAATCATCCAGAACTCTGCCAAGTGACGCGGAGTGTTTGAGTTTTCAGCTCTGAACGTAGGACCAAATGTATATATAGCACCGAGAGCCGTAGCACCAAGCTCACCCTCAAGCTGACCACTTACAGTAAGCGAAGTAGTTTTGCCAAAGAAGTCATCACTATAGTCAATCTTGCCATCCTTATCCTTCTTCAAGTCATACAGGTTCTTCGTAGTAACCTGGAACATTTCGCCTGCACCCTCACAGTCGGAAGCTGTGATTATAGGCGTGTTAAAATAGAAGAAGCCATGATCGTGGAAATACTTATGTATGGCAATGGCCATGTTATGACGAATGCGGAACACAGCCCCAAAGGTGTTGACGCATATACTCAAACGACTGCCCCTTCTTTTGCATAGGATAGTCTGCACCACAAGTGCCAAGCACCTCAATCTTAGTGGCTTGAATTTCAACACTTTGTCCTGTACCCTGGCTTTCAACCAATGTACCCTCTACGCTCAAGCAAGCACCTGTTGTGATGAGTTTGAGCATCTCAGCATCAAACTTTTCCACATCGGCAACAACCTGTACATTCTTTATGGTACTACCATCATTCAAGGCAATAAAGTTAACCGATTTACTGCCACGACGGGTACGAACCCAACCCTTGACACATACCTCTGCGCCAAAATCTTTACGGCTGAGCAAGTCTATGATTTTAGTTCTTTTCATTGTCTGTTATTCGAAAGCCCCCATACGGAGCATTTGCACTTCTTTTTCAGTTAAATAGCGCCAGTCACCACGACGTACATTTTTCTTGGTCAAGCCTGCAAAATACACGCGGTCAAGTTTAACCACATGATAGCCAAGGCTTTCAAAGATACGACGCACAATACGGTTCTTGCCGCTGTGAATTTCTATGCCGACTTGTTTCTTGTCAGTAGGCGAAGCATATTCAATAGCATCAGCCTTGATATCACCATCTTCGAGCGTGATGCCTTCAGCTATTTGGTGAAGATCGGCAGCCGATACATTCTGATCGGTCGTAACGTGGTATATCTTCTTTTTCAAGAATTTGGGGTGAGTCAACTTTGAGGCCAACTCGCCATCATTCGTCAGCAACAATACACCTGTGGTGTTACGGTCAAGGCGACCTACAGGATATATGCGCTCATGGCAAGCGTTGCTCACCAAGTCCATCACTGTTTTACGATTCTGCGGATCATCACTGGTTGTCACATAACCCTTGGGTTTGTTGAGCAAGACGTAAACCTTCTTCTCTATTTTAACTACATTGTCATGAAACTTCACTTCGTCAGAGCGCAATACCTTTGTACCGAGTTCTGTTACAACCTGTCCATTTACGCTAACCACGCCAGCCTCTATATATTTATCTGCGTCACGACGCGAACATACGCCAGCATTGGCTAAATATTTGTTCAAACGCACAGGCACTGTCGGATCGTAGTTTTCCTCCTTGTACTCCATACGCTTTTTGTTCGAATACTTTGCGTGAGGGTCGTAGTTACCACGACGCTGCTGCTGAGGGCGTCCATTTCCGCCACCATAGAATGAGCCATTACCTTGGAAACGGGGACGATAACCGCCCTCTGACCCATTGCCGCGGAAATCTCCTCCTTGTGCAGTGCGCGGACGATAGCCACCAGCTTGCTGATAACCACCATTTTCACCCTGGCCATATCGAGACTTTCCGCCACGATAACCACCAGTGCGCGGTTGGAAACCACCTTCGTCGTTCGAATTATAACGCGGACGATAGCCCCCACCCTGACGTTGGCGATTTTGGTAGCCACCATTGTCACCACGGTTACCATACTGACGATTTTCGTCAGAAGCATAGTAACCATTGTTGTTATAACGTGCACGATAGCCGCCTTCACCACGCTGCTGGCCATAATTGCTACCACCAGCAGGCAATGAACCACGACTGAAACGCGGACGGCCACCACCAAAGCGATTACCATTTGCACCACCTTCACTCTGCGACTTGTAGCCATCACGGCTATGGTCGCCACTCTTGTAATAATCTTCGCTCATAATTGTAAGATTGTTTTGTTGAATAACCGTTGACTGATTAGGAACCGACGGGTTAATTGACTCTCTGGCTATTTCTATTCATCGTATATAAGGAACGGATTAACCCAAAGTATAATGAACATGGTGAGCTTTCTTGTGGCCATTTCCAAACCTGACAGCCCATCTTTCATCAAAATCGCCAGTTTATCTCGTCAACGCGTTGTTGATTATATTTACTGCATTCTCACGAACACATAAAACGAACTCAAGGTGCGGCACACCATATTCATGGGCATCGCACCTAAAGTTTGTTGTTATCTTAGATACCAGTATAGTTATGAGGTGTTATAGCACGCAACTCAGCTTTAACAGAGTCGCTCACATTCAATCCCTCTATAAAATTATGTATACGTTCTTCAGTTATTGCCTCGTTAGTACGAGTCAGAGCCTTCAAAGCCTCGTATGGGTGTGGATAAGCCTCACGGCGCAAAATTGTCTGAATGGCTTCTGCCACCACAGCCCAACAATTATCAAGGTCACGTTTGATACTTTCCTCATGCAGCAACAGTTTGCGCAAGCCCTTCAACGAGCTTTGGAAAGCAATCAAAGAATGCCCCATCGGCACACCGATGTTACGAATTACCGTAGAGTCTGTCAAATCTCGTTGCAAACGACTTACCGGCAATTTACGGCTAAGATGCTCAAATATGGCATTTGCAAGTCCTAAGTTACCCTCTGAGTTTTCAAAGTCAATCGGATTAACCTTGTGAGGCATTGCGCTCGAACCAACTTCGCCTTTCTTGATACGCTGCTTGAAATACTCCATTGACACATACTGCCAGAAGTCGCGATCCATATCAATTACAACCGTATTGATGCGTTTCATTGCATCGAACAAGGCTGCCATGTTGTCATAGTTGCTAATCTGTGTGGTATACTCTTCACGCTCCAAACCAAGCTTTTCGCTTACGAATTTGGCGCCAAACGCTTTCCAATCAAATTCTGGATACGCCACATGGTGAGCATTAAAGTTGCCTGTTGCACCACCAAATTTGGCAGTCATGGGACAAGCCTTCAGCAGGGCTATTTGACGCTCCAAACGATAAGCGAACACCTTCACCTCCTTGCCCAAGCGAGTTGGCGAAGCCGGTTGGCCATGAGTTTTGGCAAGCATTGGTATATCCTTCCACTCTTCTGCATAGGCATTGAGTTGGTCTACGAGCTCCTGCAACAAAGGCAAATACACCTCATGAGTGGCGTCCTTCAGCATCAAGGGGAAAGAAGTATTGTTGATATCCTGTGATGTAAGGCCAAAATGAATGAACTCCTTAAAGGCATCCAAACCACCTATTTCATCAAATTTCTCCTTAATAAAATACTCAATAGCCTTTACATCATGATTGGTTACGCTTTCTATCTCCTTTACACGCGCTGCATCGGCCTCTGAAAAATTTTGGTAGAAGCCACGCAATTTATCAAACAAATCATGCGGGAATGCTGCCAACTGAGGCAAGGGCAATTCGCACAAAGTGATAAAATATTCTATCTCTACACGCACACGATATTTCATCAAAGCGTATTCAGAGAAATAAGGAGCCAAAGCTTCTGTTTTTGAACGATAACGCCCGTCAATCGGCGACACAGCTGTCAGTATATCCAAATCCATGATGTATAACCCTAAGGTTCTTTTAGTTAGTAATACTTTTCAGTCTGCAAAGATAATGCAAACTGAATGTTGCACAAAACGAAAAAACACTTTTTTCATTCCATGCAACATCAGGTATATAATGAACGGCCTGCTTTAAGGACCGCCCAACATTATCGAGCACCTACAAGTATACAGAGTGACGATAGTCTTAAGAATGTGGTTTTGTACCACTACACACAATTATTTGTCAATTTGTCTACACTCTGCACTTTCGCAGATTATTCATTGAATATCAACAGTTTCAAGAGTGTAGACAAGTACAAAATTCATCTACACCATTATCTACACTATCTGCACGAAAGGGTACAGTCCGGCACTACCCTTTCATCACACCCTTTACATATTCAGATGCAAATCGGTTCACTTACACATTTGTTATACCAAACAGACAGTCTGTTCATTTCACACGCACAAATCTGTTACGCCACCGGCATTTTACGATATAGGGAGAGCGGATTTTCTGTCGGAGCAACCAAATTTTCGCTTCCCCTATACCGTAAAACGCAAGTGGCAGTGCAGACAAAAGTAAGTGGTAGTGCAGGCAAATTTCACCGTTATATACACTCGCTAAGCGCTTGATTATCAAAAAAAAATATAAGTAACAGTGCAGAGTGCAGACAAAATAGCAAATATCAAAATATGGTACACGTAAAAGGACCTATTCAAGGCTAAAAAGTTGGCGTCCTCACCTCCTTAGAATTAGTCCACTTTATACGCATTCCTTTCCGAAACAAAGGAAATATCTGCGACCGGATAAAGCACTTTCGATGCAAAAATAATTTTGAACGTCTATATAACGTGATTATTTTGCTAAATTTGCACCTTGAAATAATGAACAGAGTCATGTCCACACACAATACGAAAGAAGAATTTGAGCAAGCAATGCAAAAGTGCAGGGAACTTTTTGTAAAGAAACTGCACGACTACGGCGTTGCATGGCGCATTATGCGGCCCGAAACCATGACAGACCAGCTATACATCAAAGCGGCACGCATACGCTCGCTGCAAATAAAAGGCTGCTCTAAAATAGACGAAGGCATTGTGCCCGAGTTTATAGGCATTGTCAACTACAGCATCATAGCACTCATACAACTTGAGTTAGGCGTAGCTAACACTGAAGACATAAGCAATGACAAGGCTATCGAATTGTATGACGCTCAAGCAAAAAAGGCACTTGAGCTTATGCTCATGAAAAATCATGATTACGACGAGGCTTGGCGTGGTATGCGCGTAGAATCGTATGCCGACTTGATTTTCATGAAAATTCTTCGCACCAAGCAAATTGAGAATTTGAATGGGCGCACACTCGTGAGCGAGGGCATTGCCGCCAACTACATGGACATGATGAATTACGCTGTTTTCGGACTGATTAAGTTGATCATTGAAAAGTAAAGTTGCTACATATCTGCAAATCATAACGCATTCGCTCTGCCGCATTGTGTTGTGTGTCACGTTCATCTTTTCAGGTTTTGTAAAGGTGGACGACCCTATGGGTATGGCCCACAAGCTTCATGCCTATGCCACAGCGGTTGGGCTGTCGCTAACAGACGACTCTGTATTGCTGCAATTCGGGGCCGTGTCACTCGGTGTTGTCGAATTTATTTTAGGTATATATCTGCTGATAGGTGTTCATCGGCGTCTTACGACCGTTGTCACAACGCTTTTCATGCTGATATTCACAGCTATCACGGTATGGATTTACATCGATAATCCAGTGGCAGACTGTGGCTGTTTTGGCGATGCCATCACACTCACTAACGGACAGACATTGGCTAAGAACATTGTGTTGCTTTCCGCAGCAATTTATCTGTCATGTTATCCACAAAAAATCCGCAGGTTTATTTCAGCTCGCAACAACTGGGTCGTATCCATTTACTCGTGGATATATGCCATAGCGCTTTCACTCTATACGCTGCATTACCTGCCCATTATAGATTTTTCGCCATATACCAAAGGAGCGAACATCAAAGCGGCCTTTGAGACATACGACCCTGACGGCACAAGCAACAAACTTGTCAATTTTTATTTGGCCGACCAAAAGACTGGCGACGACGTAACCTTTGATGTGCTTCAACACAATGGCTACACCTTTCTGCTCACTGTGCCATCTACTGTTACTGCTGATGATGGGTGTTGCGACCGCATAAACGATCTGCACGACTATTGCCGCGACAACAACATTCCATTTTATATGGCCACCTCGTCAACAGGCAAGGATTTGACCGAATGGATTGACCATACCGGGGCTGCCTACCCCATATTGCTGGCCGAGGACACCGAACTGAGCACGATGGTGCGGTCGAACCCTGGGCTCATGTTGCTGCACAATGGCATTGTTGTAAAGAAATGGAGCAACAACGACCTACCCGAAATAGACAATAGCGGGGCCAGCATAAATGGCATAATTGGTGAACCCAACCACAACCCCATACTGGTGCTCATATTGTGGTTCATCATTCCACTAATAATTGCAGTAGTGGCGGACTCACTTTGGATTGGACACAAATTTTATAAACATCATATCTACGTTAAACGTTTTCAATTAAAAAGAATCATGAGAAAGAAAATTGTTGCAGGTAACTGGAAAATGAACAAGAACCTGCAGGAAGGTATCGCACTCGCAAAGGAGTTGAACGAAGTGCTCACTGCTGACAAGCCCAACTGCGGCGTAATCATCTGCACACCGTTCATTCACCTTGCCTCTGTAGCTGGCATCATCGACCAGAACATCATCGGCCTGGGTGCTGAGAACTGTGCAGACAAAGTAAGCGGTGCTTATACTGGTGAAGTTTCTGCCGAAATGGTAAAGAGCACTGGTGCCAACTACGTAATCCTTGGTCACAGCGAACGTCGTGCTTACTACCACGAAACTCCCGAAATCTTGAAGGAGAAGGTTAAATTGGCTCTTGCCAACAACCTCGACGTTATTTTCTGCATTGGCGAAGTGCTCGAAGACCGCGAAGCCGGCAAGCAGAACGAAATCGTAAAGGCTCAGCTCGAAGGTTCACTCTTCGACCTCACTGCAGAGGAATTCTCACACATCATTTTGGCTTATGAACCCGTTTGGGCCATCGGTACTGGCAAGACAGCCACTGCTGATCAGGCTGAAGAGATGCACGCTTTCATCCGCTCTACCATCGCCGACAAGTTCGGTGCCGAAGCTGCCGAGAACGTTTCTATTCTTTATGGTGGTAGCTGCAAGCCCTCTAACGCTAAGGAGATCTTCTCTAAGGTTAACGTTGATGGTGGCTTGATTGGTGGCGCTGCACTTAAGGCTGCCGACTTCAAGGGCATTATCGATGCTTGGAAGGCTTAATAAACACTGATGTGCAAATGTGCAAATAAATGAAGGCTGGCACCAAAGGTGCTTTGTCCTTCAAGTATTTGCACATTCGCACTTTTTACAAAACGCAATAATATATGAAATCTTTACTCATCATCATAGGCTCTTCTCTGTTGTCGATGCACTGCTTTGCACAAAAAACCTACACAGAGAAACTGCGCCAAAATGAAGCGGGCAAAGGTACTGTTATCATTAACCATTCGCCCGAAATAGACGAGGTGGTTAACGCTAAAACGAGCGAACGCAACACAAAGAAAGCGGCTCCTGCCAAAAAAGACGACACACACACAGGGGGCGCCGCCACAAAGGTCACACCTAAAAACACAGGACACAACGAGGCTGAACACGCTCACAACACTGCTGGCAAAGACACGAAAGCAACAAATCATGCCAACGACAGAGCAGAAAACCAGCATAGAACCACGGGAAGGAATGACACACCTAAACGCGAGAACGAAGGCTCACATTCATACGTTTCGCGTCCAAGACACAAAGTGCGTGGCTTCCGCATTTGCATATTTACGGGCGGCAACTCACGCGCTGACAAGCAAAAAGCCATTCAAATGGGACGCAAGTGCCGCGAAAAATTTGCAGAACTTGCCGTATATCCAAGTTTCGAAGCCCCACGTTGGGTAACCCACGTCGGTGATTTCAAAACCAGACAAGAAGCGCAGAAATACGTAACAAAAATCCGACGCGCACACTTTACGTACGAAGTGCGGATTGTTGCAAGCGAGGTCAATGTTCCCTACTAAACAAAACGGTCAAAACTCAAATATGGAAGACAATAGCAAACAGGAGCAACTACAATATCACTATCACGAAATATTAAAACTGCTTGGCGAAGACGTTAATCGCGAGGGCCTTGTCAAGACCCCACTGCGAGTAGCTAAAGCCATGCAGACGCTCACACGCGGCTACGAAATGGACCCCGAAGCTGTGCTGAACTCTGCAAAGTTCAGCGAGCCATACAACCAAATGGTCATTGTGAAAGATATCAACTTCTACTCTTTGTGTGAGCACCACATGCTGCCTTTTTATGGCAAAGTACATGTGGCATATATTCCTAACGGCTACATTACCGGCTTGTCTAAGATTGCCCGCGTGGTAGACATCTTCTCACACCGCTTGCAAGTGCAGGAGCGCATGACCAAACAAATAAAGGACTGCATTGACAAGGCGCTCTCACCCTTAGGCGTGATGGTTGTAATTGAAGCACGCCACATGTGCATGCAAATGCGTGGTGTTGAAAAAGACAATTCGGTAACAGTCACATCAGACTTTTGCGGCGCTTTTAATCAAGCCAAAACACGCGCAGAATTCTTACAGCTTATCGGCAAAAACGCTTAGCCAATAGTGCGGCCATGCAATAAAGTACTGTCCTATTACAATAAAACACGACATTAAGCGTTATAACATTTATGATAGAATACATCAAAGGAACCGTTGACGAGATAACGCCGACCAAAGCCATACTCGAAGCATCGGGCATAGGTTATGCGCTCAACATCTCGCTCAACACCTACACCGCCATTCAAAACAAGAAGGAAGCTAAACTATACGTTTACGAAGTTATACGCGAAGACGCATACCAGCTCTTTGGATTTGCCACGCGCATTGAACGCGACTTGTTTGAACTGTTGCTTGGCGTTTCAGGCATTGGCGGGCAAACCGCACGCATGGTGTTGTCGGCCTTTACGCCAGCCGACTTGGCAAACATTGTACAAACTGAGGATGTACGCAGCCTGAAGGGCGTCAAAGGCATTGGCCCCAAGGCTGCACAACGCATTATTGTGGACCTAAAGGACAAGGTTGCATCATTTATTGGCACATCAGGCAGCACATCAGCAAGTGGCGAACAATCTGTCAGTGCATCATCACCGCTTGTCGAAGAGGCTGTACAAGCCCTGACGGTGCTCGGCTTCTCACCGGCTCCCACACAAAAGGTGGTCATGCAGATTGTAAAAGAAGCTCCCGACACGCCAGTAGAAGGCATCATTAAAAAGGCCCTGAAAATGCTTTGATTACATCAATCGAGCTTTGCGCATACATTACAGCGCAATGAACAGGCAGGCTGTTTCGGATTTTGCAGAGAATGATGTATTCTACATGCAACGAAGTCAAGTCTTTCTACACCATTCTAAATCAGTAACTGTTGAAACAATTTTTCTACATATTGCTGTTTGTACTGGCCTCTGCAAGCATAGGGGTTGGGCAAGCAGCATTTATGCGTTATAACATACAAAACGCTCCATCAAGCGTCAGTCAAGTCGGGCAAGAACCTCATGCAACACAAGTTCAAGCCAACGACACATTGCCCAAGGTCAAAAAAACAACCATCACAACGCTTGCCGACACAGCACATGCAAGCATCGACCTGCGCGACCCTGAAAACCTAAAAACTGAGGCCGATTACGATGACGAGACTGGAGGCTACCGTTTTGGCACGAAATTGGGTGATGAGTACATAGGCACACCCTTTTCGATGACATGGCAAGAATATCAGGACCTTGCCATGAAGCGTTCTATTGCGCGATATTATCGACAAAAGAATGCAGAGGAGTTCAAGCAGAAAGGCAAAGACAAGTTCGACTTTACAGACATGCACTTTGATTTAGGACCAATGAACAAAATATTTGGCCCTGGGGGAGTGCGTATCAAAACACAAGGTTCTGCTGAGCTTAAAATTGGAGCGAACACACGTTTTACAGACAATCCAAGCCCTGTCTCTTATACACATCTGACGCTGCCGACGAAGAGG
>ERZ1026848.1974-NODE-1974-length-10708-cov-9.562471_pt1 | contig 10708 bp, 6 predicted proteins | sample MGYA00380154_ERZ1026848 | MGnify/ENA primary metagenome ERZ1026848 (study PRJEB33269, sample SAMEA4719790) | human gut metagenome | biome: human-associated habitat; feature: organic feature; material: feces | place: Cameroon | collected 2013-10 ...
AAGAATAAACAATAATATTAATATAAACTAAAAAATTTAATTTAAGAACAAGAAAAGAAAGAATAGTATTTGATTACCCCCGGGCGAAGCCAGTGATGAGGTCTGAGAGACCCGTCCATTTCGCAACTCAAACTAAAAAAATTTGTATAACACTTAATAAGTAAAAGATTATGAAGAAAATGAATTTGCTCGTTATGAGCTTGGTATCAGCAGCAGCGTTATCTTTCTCAAGCTGCAGCAGCAATGATGATTTGACAAGTGGTGGAAGCAACCAGGCTAAGGTGGAAAGTTTCTACATGACATTTGCAGTACAGACTCCTACCAGCAATGGTACAAGAACCCAGCAGCAGACCGAAAAGGAACCTGCAACAGCGGTAGAGACAAAGATCACAAGTGGAACATTCTACTTGGTGAATGAGAAGACTAAGAAAACTGTCTTCACAAAGAATATTACCGCAAGCGAATTGAATAATTCAGCACCAGAGTCACCAGTTAAAGGTACAACAACAACCAAGATTGAGGTTCCTGTTCAGGACGTAGATGAAAATGTAAATTACATTGTATATTTCCTGGCTAACACTACAGATGCAACTCCATGGACAAGCACTTATACTGCCCCAACAGGCTTCACTGGTGATTATGCTACAGATAACAACTTTGTTATGTTCAACCAGAACGACAAGAATTCTCATGCAGATAAATATACTGTTAAATTCGAAGCAGCCAATAAGGAAATTTCAACTCCTGCAAAGGTTTCTGAGACCATTATGCTCGACCGCGTTACTGCTCGCATCGACAAGCCTGAAACTGAGGCAACTTCAATTACTGCAAAATATCCAGAAGGTGCTACAGCAGAAAAGAAGGCTGCTATTGATGCAGAAATCGCAAAGGTGAAGACAGTTACACAGAATAATTACGCTATCACCAATTTGTCTAACAAGACAAACATCATGCAGAAGTGGGATGATAAATGGGCTGCTCTTGTGATTCCTACAGACATCACATACATGCAGAAGTCAGGAGAATTAGGTGACCAGTGGACATTAGCAAACTACGACTGGTTTACAAATGCTGCCAAGAACTACGTATTTGAGAATACAAAGGAAACTGCAACTACTATGTACTTCGAATATGTATTGGGTTTGGATGGAACCAAGTTCACAGATACTCCAGATTTCACAGATGGTACATTCTATCGCTATAATGGCGTTATCTACAGAAGCATTGCAGCTATCTATAAGGCATACAAAGATCAGCCTATCCTCTTCGGTGGTAAGACTGCAGCAGACCTCTTGGCAGAGCTGAAGCCACAAACAACAGTTGAAGGTGAAACTACAACTAAGACTATCGGTGCTAGTGCAACAGAATTGGCTAAGTTCCGCAAGGACAATGTTATCGAAGTATTCGTAGCAGGTAAGACTTACTACTCACAGGTTATCACCGACAAGTGGCTTGGCACAAACACTATCCAGCGTAATACTGTTTATAAGTTGAATGTAAAGAACATCTACAACTTGGGTGCAGACGTTCCTAATGGCAAGCCAGACGAGAACAAGCCAATGTACTACCTCGATGTTGAGGTTTCTGTTAACCCTTGGGTTCTCAGTACACAGGATGTAAACTTGGGTGAGTAATCATTCTTCAAGTTAACCAAGCAGAAACAGAAAAAAGATGAATGCTCCGGGGATGTACCCCATCCCCCGATCTCAAGATAATTCTTGAAACAACAATACTCTCAATCTCCCGGGGGCTACCCCGCCTCCGGGAGATTAAAAAAGAAAAAGATGATATTTGCCGCCAACAGATGGCGGGAACCCCTACCGTGCTGAATCAGCACCACTCAACAAGAAAAAAAAGATGCCGAAGGCTACCCCACTTCTTACGCCCTACGGCACACTAGATATAAGTATAAGTAAAAGAATCAATAAAATACAAACGATATGAAACATTTCATCATCAAAAACGGTTGCAAAGTGGTTTGTATCTCAGCCATCGCACTCTCTTCGCTTTCATCATGCATGAAAGACGATCTGACGAATTGTCCTGCACCTAAGGTGTCGCTCAAGTTCGATTATACATATAATGTTGAGAACGCTGATGCTTTCTCCCAGGAAGTGAAAAACCTCAACGTCTATGTTTTCGATAAAAACGGTAAATACTTCGATACCTATACGCAGTCAGCCGACAAATTCGAAACGGGTCACAGCATGGACATCACAGACTTACAGGAAGGTAAATACACCTTCGTCTGCCTAGCACGTGACAAGAAACCTACAGGTAGCAGAGCCGACGGTGACGACGAGATGGAGTTCAGCTTCACCCAACTCACACCAGGTGTTTCTACCATCAACGACCTGCAGGAGGAAATGGGAAAGAAAGACGGAGAGGCTTCTGTCAACAACAAGAAGTTCACCGCTCTCTACACAGCCCAGACATCTCTCGACTTCAAGGGCAAAAAGGACACATCCGGCGAACTGAGCTTGATGAAATGTACCAAGACCTACCGCATCGTGATGCTTCCTTACGATAAAGACCAGCAGGGATTCGTGGCAGAAAACTTCGACGTAAGAATCAAGGGTTCGGCTGCACTCCTCGACTACAAGGGCGACAAGGTTAAGGATGCCAACGGCGTAGAACAGAACAAGCCAATCACCTACGTGCCTTACAACGAGAAACTGGTGGTTTACTCCAGCGGCAACACCCAGGTAGAAGGTGAGGAAATCTACAAGGCTCTGGTTTACGACCTGTCATCTTCCAGAATGTTCGAGCGTAAGAACGATGTAAGCACCCGCAACACAGAAAGCACGGAGTACGACGACAAGCGAATCGTAATCACCGACAAGCGCACAGGCAAGGTAATCTTCAACCACTCACTGCCATGGTTCCTCGCTCTCTGCGGCGAGCGCACCGACAAGGGCTGGGAGGATCAGGAATACCTCGACCGCCAGGATCACTACACCCTCGTATTCTACGTTCCAAGTCCAGGTTCCGACTACCACATGGATGCTAGAATCAAGGTAAACGGATGGGTTCTCAATCTGCAGAATGCAGACCTCGGAGCCAAATAAGGAAACAGTGCTACCCACACTGTATAGAGAGAAAGAAAAGTATAAGTATAAGTAAAAGATTAAAAAGATGAAACGCTATAACTCAACTTTGATCAAGATGACACGCCGGCTAGGCATGGCTATCGCAGCCTTGCTCATGTTGAGCACAATGGCATCTTGCTCAGACCAAGATTCGCAGGCACCTGCAACTGGCGATGAAGCTTACCTCAACCTGAGCTTCTCTACCGCCAGCAACACGACTTCCAGAGCAAGCAGAGCTGAGGACATCGGAAACAACGAGACTCAAGCTAATCCTACCGCTGAGAGCGACATTCATAGCATCAAGGTATGGGTGTTTAAATCAGAAACAGGAGCAAGCGCCAATCCGATTGCTTACAAGGAAGATACACCATCTGCTGTTGACGGTAAACCCGTCAACGGCAACTACACGCTGAACTTGAGATTCTTGCGTAAGATCAACGGTGAAGAACTCAAAAACATCGACCTCTATATTCTGGCAAACTCAGAGAGTACCAATATGGCTGATAAGCTGAAGGGCAAGGATCTCCGCAGCATCACCCGAGCAGACCTGCAAAAGGTAACCTTCGATGATCCATTCGGAATTACAACAGAAGGCAAGGCTCAGACTACAGAGGTTCCTAACGGCAAGGGTCTCCCTATTTCCCGTGCCATTACCAATATAGAAATAGCCAAACACGTAGCTGATACAGAGATTGAGGCAAAGGACAAAGGAATTTCGATTCCTCTGGTTCGCACCGTTTCCAAGCTTCACTTCTATTTCGCCCGCAAGACTGGTGAAGATGCCATGACAGAAAATGTGAAGGTAACAAGAATTGAAATAGATGGAAACACCTTCCCAACAGAAAGCTATGTCTTCCCTGATGAAGAGGATTATGCAACTGCTGATGCCAACAAGGCTGCAACAAGCAATAAGTACGGAACTCCTTCTTATGTTTCTACTCTCCTCAAGCTTGATGGTGTAGAGAATACCGGAATCAAGGCGGTAACTGATCCGCTTGCTTATAAGCGTGATGAAAAAACCGAAACCGCTCAGGCTTATATGGACCGTATGAATAAGGATATCGGTGGACATAACTTGAGCTATCTTCGTGAAACCAACAAGTCTATCACAGGTAAGATTTACTATCAGTTGGCAGAAGGCGGCATCGAAAAATCTCAGGAATTCACCATCCCATCCAGAGGCAACGCTATCCGCAACCGAGAGCTCGTAGTTTACGGCTACTTCCTCCAGGGTGGAGCCCTCTGCCTCGACTGGCAGGTAATGCCTTGGAACAAGGTAACTTCTGAAATCAGCTGGAGCAATGTAAATTGCCAGATGTATGCTTGGCAGACAGGTTCAACCCTGAACCCAAAAGGAGGTGACGCTGAAGGTCTCTACTGTCTGGTTAACTATCCTAGATACCAGGATAAAGACCATGAGATATTGGAGGATAAGAAATCGGGAGCAGCCTACTACTTCAAGGTAGAAAGCCCTGCAGGACTGGTTTGGAAGGCACATCTCACAAACCCTGATGAGTTTGCTTTTAACTATGATGAATCTATTAAAGGAAGTACCAAGTGCGTTTCTACAGGCATCGCCCGAAAAGATCCTTATCAGATCAAGGTAGAAGCCAAGAAGCCATGGACAAACGGTACTTCATGGACAGAGTTGACTGACTGGGCAAGAGGTAAGGGCACCAATCCTGTATATACCGACCTCTACGTAACCGTATCCCTGGATGGTATCCATGAATACGAAGTAGAAATCAATCCTGATAATGCAGGAGGTATGTATCAGAAAGGAAGAAAGTTTGCAGGAACCAAAACCCGCATCCGCATCTTCCAGCTGCAGGCTACCCAGGGAACTGCCTACGATAAGCTTCAGAGCAATAGTGGACATTATACTAATTATTTAAAATAAGGAGGGCAAACAATGAAAGCAATATCAAAATACTTTGCGATGTGTGCAATCGCCCTCTTAGGGCTTGCAAACACATCTTGCATGAGCGATGATATAGAAAGCACTGCTGCTTGCGACTACAGCGTAGTGCTGGAATACAAAGTAGGCGGTTCTGCTACTGAAACCCGTGCTGCAGTTACCCGTGCTGCAGTAGAGGATGGATCAGAAGATCTCAATGAGAACCTGATCAATCGCCTCGACCTCTTCGTCTTCAAACCAGATGGATCGCGCGTTAAACAGGTTACATTTAATTCAGCAGATGTAAAGGGTAGCAGTCCAACTACAGAATACAGGCACAAGGAGTTAACAAGCAATGATCTGACACGTTCTGACATTGACGGCAACGTTCTCTACTTGGTTGCAAACCTAGACAACTGGGGCAACATCAATAACTTGGCTGATTTACAGAAAGCCACCATCAATCAGGCAACAACCTTCCAGTACAACCAGAAGCAGTCTGCTTTCGTGATGGATGCCAAGATGCTGAAGAGAGAAGTAGTAACAGGAAAAATCCACCTGAAGTTCCAGCTGAAGAGAGCGCTAGCCAAGATTCGCCTCAACGTACAAGATGACAAGGGCAACATAGTAGATCCTACAAAATATGCCTGTCAGTTGATACACTACGCTGCAGATGGCGCTATCCTCGTCGAAGGCAACATCACCGACAATGCATTGAATACAGATGCTGCTGCCAGCAGCAAGGTAACTGCTCCTGCCGTCACACAAGACAAAAAGGCTGTGTTCTACTCATACGCAAACAGTTGGATTGACAAGACAAAGAATCCGTATGCAGAAGAGCCAATCAATGCTGAAAAGCAGACCTACATCCTGCTCAAGGCAAAATACAACGGCAAGGATTACTTCTACAAAGTGCCGGTTAACAAGCGCCTCTACGAAGACAACGATGCCACAACAACAGATTGGGCAAACTACGAGCCTCTCTATCGCCTCGACCGCAACACCATCTACGACGTAACAGCCACGGTGGACAGAGAAGGAGGAGGTACTCCTGAGAATCCGGCAACATTGTATGTGAAGCCTATCGTAAGTGACTGGGATGACAACATCGCATGGGACTATACAGATAAGGTAAGCATCGAGATGGAACGAGAAGCAGGAGAATTTGGAGAAGCTGTGGAAGTTCACTATGGTATTCCAAACGGAGGTGGTCCAGCTATCAAACTGAATAACATTGATACAGGCGACAAGAACTGGATCCTTCAGTGCGACAACCCAGACTTTGCGTTCTATGTGGATGGAAAGATCTATGATACAGTAAGTAAGAGCGACATCAATGGCAACTCATTTACATTCTATGTAGTGCCAAAGAGAAATAAAGACTTAGCAGTAGAAAGAAATTTCGACACCAAGGTATTTATCGTTCTTGCCCCTGACATGAGAAAGGTTCTATTCAATGTAGGAACTGGAAAACTACCTGGAGATGACTTCTATATCAAGTTCACCCAGGGTGCTGATCGCTCAGGAAATTAAAAGAGAATATGTGGTTTAAATAAACTAAAGGATTAAATCATCATGAAGAAGTTAAATAAATATAGAAAATCTGTACAAGGCTTGATGTTGTTGACCTTCGGTCTAACAATGGCAGGATGCTCCGCTCAGGATGATTTCTTCACCGAAACATCATCAGAGAGCCTCAGCATCAAGCCTAGTGTAACAGAAGCAACTGTATCAAGAGCAGTTGCTTCTGACCAAAACCTACGTGAAGCTGCACTGGACAACCTGTACGTGAAGATTTTCGACAAGGAATATCAGGAGCAAAGTGTCAACCAGAAGTTAGAAGGCAACTTGCAAAGCAACCGGAAAGAGGTTCTTGGCAAGAACAACTGGAAAGTTGACTTGAATCTGCAGGAGAACAAGGGTTACTTCGTGTACTCTATTGCCAATGCAAAGGAGGACTTACGACAGGTAAACTCATTGGCAGACCTGGAAAAGAAGGTGCAGACTGATGCAGACATCTGGAAGCCTTACAGCAGCAACAATGCAACCAAGAACTTCCTGATGACTGCCAACTCTGATTGGACAGTCAGCCAAGAGCCTACCCAAACCATCGACAGCAAGCTGACAAGAGCTGCAGCCAAGATCGTTGTAAATCTCAAGATCGATATTGCTGGCTACGAGGTGGTAGGAGAACCTACCTGGCAGTTGCTGAACTATAACACCCAGACTACTCTCTTCGGCGTAAATAAAGCTAAGAGCATAGCTAGTATGAGCGAAACAGAGACGAGTGAGACAATGGCTAAGACTACTGATGGCTATCAGTTGGTTACCTACAGCTACGCAACATTATGGGATGATAATGCAAGTGCGCCTCAGGCAAAGATCAAGGTGATGCTGAAGAAAGGTGAGGAAAAGCCTGTGGATTACTATTACAGTATTCCTGTTCGCGACCCTAAGGCAACAAAGTCATTGGAGCGCAACTACGTCTATACAGCCAACGCTACCGTAACAAGTCTGGGCAGCAGCTCTGACATTACTTATGGTGATGCAATGAATCTGGTATATGATGTACAGAAGTGGACCAAGGGCGAAGAGACCACAATCAATGCTGGTGACCAGAAGTACTTGTTGGTTTCTCCTACCTTTATGATCATGAAGAACCAGAGATTTGATAATTCTACCATCAAGTTCTATGGTTCAGGTGAATGTAAGGTAGAAACCGTGGAAATTTACTATTATGACAAAAATGGTAAGAAACAAAAATGCTATGGTAGTCAATACTTCAATGCTTCTGCAAAATATGCAGATGGTCATGGTGAGTTAAAGGATCAGGGAACAATTGTTATTGGCGATGCGAACAATCCGAAAGCCAATGACTTCGTACCACTGTCTGTTAAATATATCAAGATAAAGGTTACTTGCGAAGGCGTGAAAGATCCTGTGGATGTAACTATCAAACAGTATCCTTTGGAGTATATCCAGGGTATAGCTGGCTGGTATTCAACAAAAGACGGATGGATTGATTGGCAAACAGATCAAGCTTCGCACGATACAAAGAAAACCTCATCTGATTACAATTTCAATGCTAGAGTTTATGAAAATAACAATATGTACGAATACTACGACTACGGAAACCGGTACTATGGTTATACAGCTCAAAAAGGCTCTAGATTAACGGAACAGAATAACAACCAAATGTACGTTGTTCAAATTACGGAAACAGATGGAACTTATGTAATCGGACATGGAACCTCTGATAATGACGATATGGTATCTCCAGCCTTTATGCTAGCTTCACAGCTTGGACTTATTACACCCAATAAATCTTCATTTGATATAGCAAAGGACCATTGTGACAAGTACATAGAAGTAAATACAGACAAAAAGAAATACACTGATTGGCGTCTACCAACCCCTTCAGAAGTAAAGGTTATTTGTAAATACCAAAATGACAAAAATCAAAATGTAATGTCTGAGGTATTAAAGCGCCAATACTATTGGACAAGAAACGGACAAAAAACTCTTGCTAACAGCAATGACAACACATCTCGAGGTTACATCCGTTGCGTTCGCGACCTCTCACCAGACGAGGTAAAAGAGCTGGAAAACAAGAATGAATAACAATTAAAGAAGGTACAAAATGAAAAAGTTAAAACTATATATCGGAATGATGGTAGGACTGTTAGCAACTATGCTAACAGCCTGCACAAGCGATTTGTCTGAAGAGACGGTGCCTTCTAACAGCAAGGGTGAGATGACGCTCAGCTTCAAGGTATCTACTCCAGACTACAAAATCGGAACAAGATCTGAGGGCTACAACAACGAGGGATTCAGAAGCTCTGATGTACAGATATTCTGCTTTGATGCCAACGGTTACTTCCTGGGCATGGGTCAGGATCTGACTGTGGAACCTACAAGCAAAGAGGATATTGGCGAAGGTGCAGCTAACACCAATAACAAAAAGATTAGTGTGAAGATGCCTAATGCCACAGCCCGACTCCACATCATTGCCAATGCCAATATCAATACAGAAAAGGCTGCCAACGAATGGATCGGTTTGCATGAGAACAAGCTGATTACTACGTTTGAATCAAAGGCTGATGAAAATCAGGCTCTGAAGACCAAGTATTGGGGATATTGTAAGGGTTCTACAACTGCTGAAATGAAGGAAAAGCTTACCAATAGCAGCAATGTGATCCATCTGATCAGAGATCGTGCCAAGATCACTGCAGACTGGGAAACCTCAACCAATATCAAGAGTGTAGAAATCTCCATCGGTGAAGGAATGTTATATGCAACAATGGCTGCATTCAACCGTAACAAACTGGAGTTTCCAAACACAACTGCTACTAAGGATTGGGAATGGAATATTACCGACATTACCCTGCCTAAGTCAGAAGAAAGATACAAAGGTTCTGCAAGCCAGATGGGAACTGTACAATATTGCTTTGAGGATGAAAACTCAAGTAAGAATCCTGTAAGATGTATCCTGAAAGTAACATTCAACGACAACACCGTAAAATGGTACAAGGTTTATCTTCAGAATGAGGATCAGCAATTCTATAAGGTCAAGAGAAATTACACCTATGCGATTCATATCAAGAAGCTGAATCCAAAGTTAGGTTATCCTGACTACGACAATGCCTTTAACGGCTATGCAGCTAACAACCCTTGGATTCAGGTAGAGCAGATCGTACCAAAGATATCAGATGGAACCTATACATTGGAAATTCCTAATGGTACAAACATCATGTTGAATGATGGTGCTGCAGAAAGTCAGGAAATCGCCTTCAACTACGAAGGTGGTGATTTGAACAAAGTAAACCGTTTCGATGTTAACTGGGTTACGAATAATGAGTTAGGTAAGAAAGATCTCACCATTAAGTATGCAAATGGTAAGGGTAAGATTGGCTTTACTAGAGATGTCATTACCGACCAGCTAAAATCTGGCGAAATCCGAATACTCGACAAGGTGAGTGGTATGAGTAGAATCATCAAGATATACAGTATCACGAAGTTCGACTTCGGTTTCACCTTCTCAGGAATGACAGGAAGAGCAAAAGATAAAACGGGTACTCTTACCTATACGATTCCAAAGAACTATCCTTCTGAGCTTCTGCCAGTAGAAATCAGAATAGCTTCTAACACCATCAACCCTGAGGATTGCGATGTGGAGGTAGGTTCTACAAAAGAAATCACAGAAGGCGAAGATTGGAACTGCTGGTTCTTAAAGAAGTTTGACTCTGCTGCAAATCTCGGAGTAAAGCAGACAATTACTCTCAAGAACATCAGAGACAATAGCAGAGGTGACAAGGGTAGCTTCTACGTAAAAGTAAAATATGGTGGAGCTTTACAGAAGTTCGAAATCACCTATTAATAAAGTATTAGCAAAATACAAAAGTTAAGAATCATATATCTGTAAGAGAGGAGGGAAGGAAGTTGGGAATACTTCCTCCCCCTTGTTTTAGTTATTATAAGACATTATTATCATTTACTATTATACAAATTTGCGAAGACTAGACTAGACTGGTCGTTGGAATTTTAGTTGCCGAGGTGACTCACCTTCTAAGATTCCACGACTTTTTTGTGCCCTGAAAGAACACCTCATTTCATTCATAAGCATACACACCTCATTCGTAGGCACACACGCCTCATTCATAGGCATACACGCCCTGAAAGGGCAGAAGCTCCTAGCCCAGGGCATCGCCCTGGGGATAATGGC
>ERZ1026848.1980-NODE-1980-length-10688-cov-21.138813_pt1 | contig 10688 bp, 9 predicted proteins | sample MGYA00380154_ERZ1026848 | MGnify/ENA primary metagenome ERZ1026848 (study PRJEB33269, sample SAMEA4719790) | human gut metagenome | biome: human-associated habitat; feature: organic feature; material: feces | place: Cameroon | collected 2013-10 ...
CAACAGAAACACTTTAAAATGAATTAGATGATTTATCACAAAAACTATATAATGTTTTGTACAAAGTTGAATTGTCTGATTCATGTTTAGGCTCAGTTAGCCTTATATAAATTAAGTTCAGAAGGAAATCTAATGGCTTTTGGAATCTTTTCTAAAAACAAAAATTATCAGCAAAATGATGAATCTGGTAAGGTAGCATCTCTATTTAAGAAGATCCGTCTTAATGTTAACCAGACATCTGGCAAAACAATCAATAGAGATTTCAATTCTGAACCAAGCTTTGGCCAGGTAAATCAGAATTTTTCATCAATTGATCCTGCTCAACAAAATGCTAATCATAACGTAAATTCTCAAGAACAATTTGCCAGTGCTTTTTCAGACCCAGGCTTTACTAATATTGTTCCTCCACAGAATATACAGCCTCAACAAGAACTACAGTCATCTTTATATGATAATAAGCAAGTTCAAGGTCTATCTCAACCTAAGACTCAAAGTCAGAAAGAAGAGACTATTTATGCGGTAGGACCATCAGAGAGAGAATTAAAAAAGCACGATTATTACACCTATAAAGCTAATGAAGCTTATTTAAATGAAGAAGGTCGTGACTCAGGTCATTTATACATTGCTCCAGGTGAACCTTTAAGGCCAAGAAAAACAAAGAAGGAAGTTAAAAAAGAAGAAAAAACACCTGTTCAGACAGACTTGTTCTCTAATAACACTATGGTACAAGGTGACTTATCTGCTCATATGTCAGCTGATGCTCAAGAGAATTCACAGAACTCTGTGTCTGTGAAAAATAATAAGGCTGGTGAAAACAATAATGTTCATGTAAATTCACCAACAGAGACAAATACATCTGTAGAAAATAATCTTTCATCTCAGAATTTTGCTGAGCCTTCTTTTGAGAATACTAATACTCAAAATAATCTTGCTGATAACAATCTGAATCAGCAAGCTGCATTTGCAAATAATCAATCACAAAATATTGGTAGCAACACAGCACAATCAAGCATTTTTGCCAATGTAAAGAACACTAACATAAACTTTGATCCACAGATAGCTCAAAGCCAAGAGTCTGGTTTTAATCAGAATGTTCAGACACAGCCAAATATGCAAAATCAGCAGCGAGTACAAAATCAAAGTGTAGCTGCTGACAATCAGACTAAAGTTAACAATGAAATATCTGCTTTTGTTTATGTTCTAGTCTTTATAAGACAGCTTGTAGCATCATTATTTAACTTTACAAATTTAGGAGCCTTGTTCCCTAAACAATCCTTATCAATTTTAGGACCATCAGCTCCTGCTTTTATGCCACTACCTTATTTTGTAATTGGCTTTGTTACATGTTTACTTGCTATGTTTATGCAATCAGTTTGTCAGAGTGGTTCATTTTGTGCTGCAGTTGCCGCTCTGTTCTTCTTTGCTTTAACTGGTTCAGGAGCTTTCAGAGGAATAGGACATTTATGTACAGCCATTTCCTTAAGAAAGCTAGATACCTATGGCAAAATTTTAGTTACCCTGTTTGTAATTAGCTTATTTGCAAGATCAATTCAGTATTACACCAAGTATATGGAAATTGATTTCTATTTCTGCTTAGGTTTTGCTGTCGTCTTTATGATAAGTTCCTTTACAGCTACAACTTTAAACTTTGGATCATCAGATGATCCTGTAAGCTCATTTGGAACCTTAGGCTTAAAAGGTTTGATTGCAGATGCTGTTATCTGTTTAGCAATTACTTTTGTAGTTCTTGATTGGCAGATAGCTCTGACCATGTTAGGAATTTGTTTACTCTCAAGAGTACTTATCGGTCAATTTATGTTAGTTAAAGGAATAAAAGCAAGCACAGATATGGTATGTGCTTTGCAGCTTATCACTGCAATTTTGTTAATGCTGGAGATTATCTTTACTAATGGATATTTCACCTTTGTAAATCCTGTTTTATTAGGACAGTAAGCAAGATATTCAGTTCAATTTCCATTTAACAATTTGTAATACAATAAAGCTCTTTTCTCACACTCATGAAACTTGTAAGAAAAGAGCTGGTTTACTTACTGTTCAAATGGCTTATCGATTATCTTTTCAAGCTTATAAGTGCTGAATTTCACATTTGGCTCTTTAATCTCACCTAGCTTTAAACCGTATAGATTTTCAAAATTAGCTGATGTGATTGAAGCAAAATTATCCTCACTAATACCTTTAAAATCAGCTATAAACTTTAAGGTATATCTTACAAAAGCAGGTTCATTCTCAACACCTCTTACAGGAATTGGTGCTAGATATGGGCAGTCAGTTTCTACCATCATTCTGTCAACTGGCACATATTTAATAACATCTCTTACATTATCTGAACCTTTAAAGGTTGATATACCTGTAAATGAAATGTAAAAGCCCATATCAAGGCAGGCTCTTGCCATCTCAATAGTATCTGTAAAGCAATGGATCACGCCTCCAACATCACGGGCATTTTCAGCTTTCATAATGTCCAGTATATCCTTTTTAGCCTCTCTTGCATGAATTACTAAAGGCTTGTGAACTGTATGAGCAATGTTAATTTGTCTAGCAAAAGATGGTATCTGAATTTCCCTAGTTTCAGGAGCATAGTGATAATCAAGGCCAGTCTCACCTACAGCAATAACCCTAGGTGAGCTTTCAAGATTTTTAATTAATTCATCATCTTTCCAATCAGGATCATCCTCAAGATTTAATGGATGAATACCTAAGGCTAAATAGATATTGTCATAATTCTTTGCAATTTCGCAGTTTTTAGCGAATTCTTTAGTTGTACAAGATACATTTAAAAAATGTGTTACACCGACATGATTTGCTCTTGCAATTATTTGTTCAATTTTGTCACCTGCCTTGCCTTCTAAAGATAAGCTTGAAAGATGGCAGTGAGAATCGACTAAATACGTCATGACTTTTCCTTTTATATTCTTTTCTTACAAATTGGTGCTATTTTACATTCATTACAAAGCGGAGCGCGAGCTTTACAAACATATCTTCCATGAAGTAACAAAAGATGGTGAGCTTGAAGAAGATACTTTTCGTCAATTAAAGGTACAATCCTATCTTCAACTTCTTTAACAGTTTTACCTAAACAAAAGCCGGTTCGGTTGCAGACTCTAAAGATATGTGTATCAACAGCAACTGTAGGCTGATTAAAGGCAACATTTAAAACTACTTTAGATGTTTTTGAGCCTACTCCTGGTAACTTAATAAGTTCATCATATGTAGATGGAACTTCTCCATTAAATTCATCGCAAAGCATCTTTGATAACTTTACAAGATAAGATGCTTTAGCTTTCCAAAGGCCAATGGTTCTTATTACATTACCCACTGCAGCTTCAGGTAGTTCACTCATTTTAAAAGGTGTAGGTGCAAGTTTGAATAACTCTGGCGTGATCTTATTTACAGACTCATCTGTAGCCTGAGCTGAAAGCACCACAGCACACAAAAGCTCAAATGTATTATGAAATTTAAGCTCTGATTTAGGATTTGGAAAACACATTGACAAAATGTTCAGCATGTTTTCTCTTTGTTCTTGATTGAGTAATGAGTTTTTAGTTGCCATAAATTGAATCACACGTAGCATTTATTGATGATATTTTACATGCTGTAAGCTGTCTGTAAATCGAAAGATCAAACTATGGCAAGCAAAACACTAAAATGTAAAATGGTAATTCCTAGTTTGAAAATATGAGATCTGCATTTGACCTTTAGTTTTTGCAAATAAAATTTTTAAAAATAGCCTTTCTTTAGTAAAATACTTAAGTAAACTTAAAATTTTTCTCAATATCTTTAGACTTTATAAAAAAAGATTTAAAATTCAGCGTGTAAGATATTTTATTCAAGTTAACTTAAGTGACATGTCTTGCTCAGTTGCCCTACAAGAGCAAACTATAAAAAAATCCATTTTATTAGCTTATTTGAACATTACCTTCAAGGTAGTGTTTATGTGTTTATTTTGATGTAATACGTTTTGGATACACGTAATATCTATGGTTCACTATTTATTTTTATTCTTCGGTGCTGCAATCGTTAATAACTTTGTATTAGTCCGTTTTTTAGGTCTATGCCCTTTCCTTGGTGTATCAAATAAGATCTCGGCTGCAACCGGAATGGGACTTGCAACTTCATTTGTTTTGCTTATTACCTCGATTGCCTGTTACCTAGTTAATACCTATATATTAACTTTGTACTCTTTAGAGTCGTTAGAGTTAATCATCGATATTGTGATTATTGCGATAACTGTACAGCTTGCAGAAATTGTGATCCGTTTTGTATCCGTAGATTTATACAATTCTTTAGGTATCTACTTACCTTTAATTACCACTAACTGTATTGTTTTAGGTTTGGTTCTTTTACAAGGTTCTTTGTCCTTTAACTTTGCTGAGTCAGTAGCATTCACAGTAGGTGCTGGCTTTGGTTTTACGCTTGTATTAGTTCTATTTGCAGCAATAAGAGAAAGACTTGCAATTTCAGATGTACCAGAACCATTTAAGAATACTGCAATTGCCTTAGTTACAGCTGGATTGCTGTCAATGGCATTTATGGGCTTTGCAGGTTTTGCAGGAAGTGCCGCATGATAAATTTTGAATTCATTATTGGATTAGCTTTAATTTTAGCCGTTGTAGGTATTTTATTATCTATTCTGTCTTCATTTACAGAATCAAAAAGTGGCAATAGCAGTGAAAAGCGTATTGAAAAATTATTGCCAGGCATTAATTGTGGTCAGTGCGGATATCCAGGCTGTCAAGCTTATGCTAAAGCTCTAGCTGATGGCAAGGCCCAGGCTAATTTATGTAAACCAGCAGGAGCTGATGTTGCAAAACAAATTGCTTCAATGCTTGGTATTAACTCAGGTGATGTTGAAGATTATGAAGAGCAGCTTTTCTCACCAAGACAGGTTGCCTATATTCATGAATCACAGTGCACAGGTTGTGGTAAATGTAAGAGAAAATGTCCTGTTGATGCTATCTCTGGTTTATTAAAACAACCTCATGCAGTCGATCCTGAAGAGTGCATCGGCTGTGATGAGTGTATTAACAACTGTCCAGAAAAGTGTATTGAAAAAATAAGACTTGAACGCAATTTATCTCATTTCAACTGGAATATACACTCTGTTCAAATTAAGAGTGGGAGCTAATAATGTCATCTAAACAATTACAAAAAATTGCTCAGGCAAAAATTTGGAAGTTCTTTGGTGGCATTAAACCAAAAGAGCTCAAAGACACCGAAAACTGCAGAATTGAAGAGTTAAAGTTACCATCACTTATTTGTTTACCAATTGAAAAACATCTAGGTAAAGATGGTGAGATCTTGGTAAACGTGGGCGATCATGTTAAAAAAGGGCAACCTTTAACAGCTACAACCGGCAGATTAGTACCTTGCCATGCATCTACATCAGGAACTATTACCGCTATTTCAAAAGAGCTTTTACCACATCCTAGTGGCTATACAGGTCTTTGCATTACCATTAAACCAGATGGTCTAGATGAAGAAGTCGATCTTGCACCTCTTCCTAATTGGGAGAGCATGAACAGTAAAGAACTTTTAGCCAGAATGCATAATTTTGGAGTAGAAGGTTTAGGTGGTGCTCAATTCCAGACAGACATTAAATTAAAATCAGCATTAGATGAGTCTATCTCTGGCTGTAATGTCCTAATAATCAACGGTTGCGAGTGTGAACCTGCAATTACCTGTGATGACAGAATCATGCAGGAGCGAGCAAGTGAGATTGCATTAGGCATCAAGATCTTTAACAAGATTTTAAATCCAAAGATAACCTTAGTTGCAATTGAGAATAACAAGCCAAAAGCAATTTCTGCTATGGAACAGGCTTGCGCGCAAGTTGCAACAGTAAGAGTGATCCCTACTGTATATCCGTCAGGTTCAGCCCGTAATCTTATCAAGATCCTAACAGGTATCGAGGTACCTTATAACGCTCACACCTCAGAATGTGGCATTGTAGTAGATAACGTAGGTACCGTTTTAGCTGTGAAGGAAGCTATTGTGGACGGTCGTCCTTTAACCTCAAGAGTTGTTACAGTTACAGGTAATTCTTTAAAGAAAAAAGGAAATGTAAGAGTTCGCTTAGGTACATCTGTAAGATTTGTATTAAGTAACTATGAGTTAAATCCTGAGTTCCACCAAAGAATTATCTTAGGTGGACCTATGATGGGATTTACTCTACCTTCAATTGATGTACCTATTACCAAGTCTGTTAACTGCATCATGGCTCCAGGCTTAAATGAGATCCCAAGAATTAAAGAGCCATCTAACTGCATTCGTTGTGGTCGTTGCGCTAGAGTTTGCCCTAGCCGTTTAGTACCATATCAAATGTATAACCAATCTAAGGCTCATAATCATGCTGCAGCGCAGATGTGCGGAATTAAGGATTGTACACTATGTGGCTGCTGTACCTATGTTTGCCCTTCATATATTCCACTTACTGCTCAATTTAGATATGAAAAAGCTGTAGAAAAGCATATTTATGATGCAGAGATTAGAAACGAAAGAGCTAAACAGAGAATGGAAAATCGTAACGTTCGTTTAGCTGAAGAAGAAAAGGCTCGTGCTAAGAAGAAAGCTGAAGCATTAGCAAGAATGAAAGCTCAAAAAGAGGCTGAAAAGAACATGTCTCCTGAAGAGTTAGCGGTTGCTCGTCAAAAAGCAATTGAAGAAGCAAAAGCTAAGGCTCGCGAGAGAAAAGCTGCTTTAATGGCTGCTAAAGATGCTACTGCTACAGCACCAAATGTAGCAGCAGAGGACTCAAAAGAAGCCCTAACTGTAAAGAGAATAAAAGATGTTGAAAGAAAAGCAATGATGGTAGCAAAGCATCAAGGCCATATTGAAACATCAATTCTGCCCAAAAAGGATGATGTAGAAACTAAAGTTGCTAAGGCACAAGCTGAAGTTGTTGATGTTCTACCATATGCATTAAGAACTCAGGCAGGTGTAAGAGATAATGTTTTAAATATTAAAGCTAATCACGAGCCTGTAATTGAAAATGAGAATCATCCATTAGTAGGATTAGAGCCTGATGATAGTCTGCAAAACCCAGCTCAAAAGAAGGTAATTGCTCAGGTATTACTTTCTCATCAGGAGCAGAAGGTTGAGAACAATACATTGCCACAGGCGTTAAAGAAAAAGACATTGAGAGCTAAAAGGTAAAAAATGAATACTAATTTTAATGGAGTTTCAAGACAGAACTTAGGAATTGAAACAGCTCCACATCTTAAAGCACCATTGACCACTAAGATGATCATGGGAATAGTCTCATTATGCCTATTACCAGCATTTTTAGTTCAGAGCTTCTTTTTTGGCTTTGGTAATTTCTTTCAGTTCATAAACTGTTTGATTACAGCCATCGTCTGCGAAGTTGTGATTGCTATCTTAAGACACAGATCAGTTTTACATTCACTATCTGATCTGTCTTATGTGGTTACAGCAGCTTTATTAGGTATGACCTTACCTCCTCTTCTACCTTGCTATTACGCAATTGTTGCAACTGTGTTTGCAATTATTGTGGTTAAAGCTGTATTCGGAGGTCTTGGCAATAATATCTTTAACCCTGCCATGGCTGGTTTTGTCTTTATCGTAATTTCAAGTCCATCTGTTGTAGGTTTATCATGGGTTGCCCCTGCTCCATTTGCTTTTTCTGTAGCATCATTAGAGAAAACCGCAGCAGTTATTTACGATAAGAAAAGCGCTAATGCTTTAAAGAAAGAAATTGATGCTTTAAACATTACGTTATTAGATGAAAATACTGATGAAAGTACAATGTCAAATACAGATGAGGTTGTAGTTGATAAGTCATTAGCATCAACAGATACTGATGCTACTACTGGAGCTACTTTCCTAGAAGAGATAAAGTCGGCAAGAAAGAGCGGTACTTTATATAAGAAGGCAAATGTAGATTTTCAGTCATCTGAGTATTTAGCTTATTTCTGTTTAGCTATTGCCTACCTTTTAGGTGGTCTTGCCCTGATTGCCTTTAAGATCATCTTAGTTAAGATGGTAGTAGTTTTCTTTGTAGCCATTGTTGCTTTCTCTTTACTGCTATCACATATCTTCCCAGGCTACTTTCTGCCACCGCTAGACACCTTACTCTTTGGCGGTACCATGATGGCTGCATTCTTTATTATTACCGATCCTGTAACTAATGCAGGTACATCAAAGGGACGTATCTACTTCTCAATTTTAGTTGCTTTCTTAATCGTACTCTTAAGAGCATTTGGTTCTTACTCAGATGCTGTAGCATTTGCAGTAATGCTTTCAAATGCAGCAGCTCCTTTAATTGATGTCTTAACTCACAGAAGACCTTTTGGCTACAGATACAAAAAAGGAGGACTGCAATAATGAAAAACACTAACGTAGAGACTCTTTTAGGTACTAACGAAAAAGAGACAAAACGCATGAATAAAGGACTACGTTCTTTATTGTCAGGAGTGTCTTTAGCTATTGTAGGTTCATTATGCGTAGGGCTTGTTCTGTATGTTGAGAACACCACTAAAGATCAAATTGCTGAAAACCAAAAGAACAGTATTGATGCTCGTGTTTTAGCTTTATTACCTGATGAAGCTAAAGATAAAGGAAATCAGATCACCTGTTATCAAATTAAAAAGAGTAAATACATTGGTTCTAACCAAAAGCTATTTGTTGCAAGCAGGGCTTCAGAAATCACAGGTTATGTTATGACCTATGAAACCTCAATGGGTTATTCAAATCCATTAGTGATGATTGCAGGTTTTGATAAAGATAAAAAAGTTTATAAAGCTGATATTCAGTTTTCATTAGAGACTCCTGGTCTAGGAGATAAAGTTGATAGAGCGCATGGTAATTTCCTAGATCAATTCTCAGGTTACGCTCTTGAAGATGCAAACTGGGATGTTAAGAAGCTTGGCGGTGACTTTGATTACATTACAGGCTCTACTGTAACCTCTCGTGCTACCGTAGTTGCTACCTCTATGGCTTTAAAAGAGCTTAACGAGCTCGATTTAAACAGATTTTCTAAATGCAGGACACAGAACTAAATGAGTGAAAACTTAAAGCCTGTAGAAGGCAAACTTGATATTAGTGCAAAAGAAACAAAACTACCAAAAGAGAGTATTGTAAAAATCTTCTTAAAAGGAATTTGGTCAAATAACCCAGGTCTTTGTCAGTTGCTGGGGTTATGCCCTCTGTTGGCTGTTACAACCTCTGCTGCTAGTGCCACAGGTCTTGCCTTTGCCACTTTACTGGTACTTTGTGTAAGTTCTTTTGTAATTTCTTTAATTAGAAAGCTAATTTTTAAAGAAGTTCGCATTCCAATTTATGTACTCTTAATTGCAACTTTAGTTACCGTAGTAAGGTTCTATACTCAGGCTTATTTTCAGGATCTTTACTCTCAGTTAGGTATCTATCTATCATTGATTGTAACTAACTGTATTATTATGGGTAGAGCTGAAGCTTATGCCGGCAAAAATGGTCCTATTTCCTCATTCTTTGATGCTTTAGGCTGTGGTATTGGTTTTTCTCTAGTATTGTTTGTGCTAGGTGCTTTACGTGAGATCTTAGGTTCAGGTACTTTCTTTATGGGAGCATCTAATCTCTTTGGAGAGTTTGGTAAGTCATTAGAGTGTACGGTAATGTCATCAGACTACACCTTAATGGTTGCAATCTTGCCACCTGGTGGTTTCTTTATTCTGGCATTCTTAATTGCACTTAAAAACTTCCAGTCTAACTTTAAGCGCAATAAGATTGAAAACAGCTATAAGATTAAGTCAATTCAAAACTAGTTGAAATCTCAATTAAAAAGGCGCTCAAGATTGAGCGCCTTTTTAATTACTTTTTCAGGCTATCTAAAAATTCCTCATAACCTTTCTTTCTTAATTTACATGAAGGGCACTCTCCACATCCATACCCCCAAGCATGTAACTTATCATGTTGTCCTTCATAGCAGGTATGAGTTTTTTCTACGATAAGTTTTACAAAATCCATACCACCTAATTCATAGCCTAGGTAAAAGGTCTGTGCTTTAGATTTGAACATTAAAGGTGTTTCAAACTTAAGATTTGATTCCATACCTAAATTTACAGCACGCTCTAAAGCTTTCATGGTGTTGTCTCGGCAATCAGGATACCCAGAATAATCTGCCTGTCCTACGCCGGTAATTACAGTATCTGCTTTAATGGTATAGGCATAACTTGCCGCATAGCACATAAAGATTAAGTTACGTCCTGGTACAAATGAGGTTGGTAAGTGATTTTCCTCATTCATAACATAGTCTTCATGAGCTTTTGTTAAAGCTGAATCTGTAAGATCTTTAAAAGACAACATATCTACTACTCTGTCGCCTTCATATTTTTTATATAATTCCTTATCAAAAGCCTTTAAAGCTTCTAAAAACTCTAAACGGCATTTCATCTCAACATCATGACGTTGACCATAGTTAAAACCAATGGTTGCAACCTTGTCATACTTTTTTAAAGCATAGTAAAGACAGGTAGAACTATCCTGTCCGCCTGAGAATACGACTAAAGCTTTACTCATAATTTACCTCACAAAAATCTAGTAAATTTTACTATATATGGTTCAAATGATTAAGTAGAAAAGTAACCGGCAAAGGCAAGTTTTTAGTAAAAATTTGTTTGCCGTTTAAGGCAAAAGGGCTCAATATTTCCTGTCTCTTATACACATCTCCGAGC
>ERZ1026848.1982-NODE-1982-length-10685-cov-17.517498_pt1 | contig 10685 bp, 8 predicted proteins | sample MGYA00380154_ERZ1026848 | MGnify/ENA primary metagenome ERZ1026848 (study PRJEB33269, sample SAMEA4719790) | human gut metagenome | biome: human-associated habitat; feature: organic feature; material: feces | place: Cameroon | collected 2013-10 ...
TCTTGAGCGCGCAGGCCATATCATCGGCAATGGGGTGGATCTTGCAGCTCTCGCCAAGCGTCATGTAATATTTTTCGCCCGTGACCGTATGCGTACCGATGAGCAGGCGGTCGTCCTCTTCGCGGTGGAAGTCCTCGAGCATTTCGCTCTTGCCGCCGCCGGACGCGCCCTCGTGCATGAACACGACCTCGCACTCATACGGCGTCTCGACCATGGCCGCACTCGTATGGCAGCAGACCCAGCCCTCCTGCTCGCCGATGTCGAGCAGCAGCGAGAAAACGCCCTTCTTGGCGCTGGGGCCCGGATAGAGGTTGTAGGCCCAGACCTCGTGCATCTCCTTGGAGCGGTTGTGCACGACGACCTGCTTGCCGTCAAAGTGCGTGTGGCGGAACGGCGGCGCGACGAAGATGATGGCGCGGGGCTTATAGTGCTCAGGCACATCGACAATGCTCGTAAAGCCCTGCATGTTCGCCAGCGACAGCGCGAAGAACGCGGCATTGAGCGGGCAGATCATCAGGCTCGGATAGCCGTGGCCGCGCGGACCGGCGGAAAACGGCAGCATGATGACCTGCTGCGTGGAGAGCCAGTCGAGCGTCTCCTGACGGAGCGACGAAAACTCGTAGCCAAAGCGGTCCTTAAAGCGCGGCTTGTCGGAGGGCAGATCGTCGCCGATGGCCATGCTGTTCGGGTCGCGGCGGCGCATGTAGTCTTCCATGAAGTTGACGACGCAGCCGTTCTTGCAGCGCACGACCTCCGCTTCCTTGACCGTGCCATTGCCCTCGATGGGGTAGACCACGTCATAGCGGGAGGTGTGCGTGGGGCCGTAGGCCATCTCCTCGAGCTCTTCCTTCGTCTCGGCATAGGCGATGCACTTGCACTTTTTGAGTGCTGCGGCGACCTCGGGGGCTAAATCAAATTTTTCAAAATACTGGTCAAACATGAAAAGATCCCTCCACATCTCATTGGGGTTTGATGATTGTTTATTCGCTGCGGGACTTTTTCATGCCGCGTGTCTTCGGGGGAAGAACACTGCTGCGGCATAATAAAAGATTGAGGTAATGCTATCACGATTGATAGAGAAACGCAATAAAACATCCTTGAATGTTTTAGAAAACATGGATGATTTTTCAAAATAGTTAAATAAACAAAAAGAAGACGCTCTGCTGCGCAAAGCGTCTTCGGGGGAAGACCGAAAGGATTTACGAGATCTTTCTGAGAAAATTGCCGCCGATGCGCACGCCCTCCTGCACGATGAAAAAGGCGTGGGGATCGAGCTCACGCACGGTCTCCTGCAGCTCCGCGACCTCGAATTTCGAGACGCAGACGCACAGCACGCGCATGTCGCTCTCCGTATATGCGCCCTTGCCCTCCCAGTACGTTACGCCGCGGCCAAGGCGCGACATGATGCTGCGCGGGAGCTCGGGGTCTGCGTCCCTTGTGAAGATGAGCACCTGCACATTGATGTTCTGCTGGTGCCCGCGGTCGATGAAGAGCGAGCAGAACACCGTGTAGATGACGGAGTAGATGGCCGTCTGGATGTCGAAGAGCAGTGCGCAGGCAATGTAGAGCACGATATTGAAGCCCAGCGAAAAACGTCCGACGGTGAAGCGGCTGCCGCGCTTTGTGAGGCACAGTCCGACAACGTCGAGCCCGCCGGTCGAGCAGCCGCAGGTCAGCGCTAAGCCGAGGGCAAAGCCGCACAGGATGCCGCCGACGAGGCACGAGGCGAGAGGATCGTCCAAAATCGGCACGGCGGGCGACTGGATCACGCTCAAAAAGAGCGACGACGCGCCCACGCAGATCAGCGTGCGGATCAAAAACGCGCGCCCGAGGTCGCGCCACGCGAGATACAGCACCGGAATATTGATGAGAAAGTACAAAATACCGGCGATGTCCACCCCTGCGGGCAGCTCAACGGCCTGCGCGAGCAGTGTTCGGATGATCTGGCTCAATCCGACTACGCCGCCGGAGTAGAGGCCCATCGGTACGACGAAAAGGTTCACGCCCAGCGCGTAGAGGAATGTTGCGAAAACCGCGATCAGGACGCGCGCCCATTTGTTTTGCAGCGCTTTGTGCAGCATAGCTCTTGCCCTCACTTTTCTCCGCACTGACCATTATTCTATGTACCCGTGCGGGTCTTATTCGCTTGTTACCTTTTGATTATAGCCCATAGCGGAGGCACTTGTAAAGCCTTCTCCGCGCGCGGGAGAGCGTGCGCGACACCGTGGACTTGTCCCGCCCGATGGCCGCGGCGATCTCCGTGACGGTCATGTTTTCCTCGTACCGCAGGCGCAGCAGCTCGCGCTGGCGGGCGGTAAGCTCCTCCTCGCGGGCAAGGCGCAGATTGCGCTTGAGGCGCATGAGGTCGCTCTCGTTGTCGCCCGCGTGCGCGGCGATCCAGGCGGTCATATCACCGTAAACTTCATTGTTGCGCATACTATAAGGTGTACTTTTCATTGCGGCAATAGCCCCTTTCGTAATAGTGCCGCGTCAGCTCGGCCAGCTCGCGCGACTGGCGCTGAAGCTGCTGGAGCTCCAAAATGCGCCGCTTGAGTCGCTCGCGCTCCTCCTTCGTCGGTGCGGCCTTGGCCTGCTCGCGCAGGACCGTGATGCGCATGCGGAAGCGCAGCGCGTCCTCGCGGTAGACAAACGACATCTGATACAGCGTCATAGCGTGCTCGCCTCCCCTGATATGTATTCAAACGACCGGAGCGCTTCGCGCGCAAAGCGCGGAAAGCAGTCCGCGCAGACGGTCACGCCGTTCCGGTGCCACAGCGTTTCCCCCGCGTAAATGTCCTGCGCGCAGAGTGAGCAGACCGCGTGCACCGAATCATGGTGTCTTTTTCCTGCGTACAACAAAATTCCTCCTTTTTTCAAATTCCCTGTTGACAAACGAATCGAAGTCTGGTAATATACAACCTGTTCGTTGCTGAGATGCTGGTATAGCTCAGCTGGTAGAGCAGCTGATTTGTAATCAGCAGGTCGGGGGTTCGAATCCGTCTACCAGCTCCACCGACAAGCAAACAATTTCATATGGGGGAATTCCCGAGTGGCCAAAGGGGGCAGACTGTAAATCTGTTGTCAGTGACTTCGGTGGTTCGAATCCACCTTCCCCCACCAAAAAGTCCGATATCCTATGGATACCGGACTTTTTTGCACCATTTTGCTGTATTTGCTTTTCTTGGAAAGTACGCTTTACCTTACAATCAGTTGCCCGTAGTCGGTCCGAAAGTTTTCGTCTACCTGTTCTGGCAATTTGTATCATCAAGGGGAAGCAGTCCCTTTGACCCACACCATGACCCACATAACGAAATGCGCAGAAACATTCAGAGAGCACCGGAAAGGACTACTCTTTCCGGTGCTCTTTGGGCGCTCTTGTTTCCTACATGATTTGCGCCATGAAGTCTCCCATCTTCTCCGCAGCATTCCGCTGCATTTGCCTTGTTGTGTGCGTATAAGTGCGAAGGGTAAAGCCTGCATCGCAATGTCCGAGCATACTGCTGACCGTTTTCACGTCCACACCGTTCTGGAGTGCTAAGGTTGCGAATGTGTGTCGAAGGTCATGAAAGCGTATGTGCTCCAGTCCTGCGTCCTTGAGAATTTTTTTGTGGAGGTTTACTACCGAGTCGGGATGATACATCTCGCCTGTTCTGTTGGACGGGAACATCCACGGATTATCGGGATGCTTGGTGTGTTCCTGTTTCAGCAGCTCCACGGCGTCCTGCGGGATAGATACCTCGCGGATGGAGTTCCCGGTTTTGGGCTGGCTTAGGATAAGCGTTCCATCCGTGTCCCAACTGGCTTGTTTGCTGACGGAGATGGTGCAGTTGGCTTCATCAAGGTCGCTCCATTGCAATGCCACCAGCTCTCCTTTTCTCAAGCCGCTAATCAATTCCAGATAGAACATAGGGAGGACATCTCGTCGTTCGGCAGCATCCAGATATGCACGGATATGATCAGGATGGAGTATCTTCATTTCTTGTTTTTCAATCTTAGGGACAATACAGTTCTCTGTGGGATTGCCGAGAATAAGTTTTTCCTTCACCGCTCGGTCCAGAGCATTGTGCAGCATCATGTGAATGCCCCGCACGGTGGAGTTGCTTAATCCCGGCTTCTTCTTTTTCTGTACCTTTCTCAACCTGCCATTGCTTTGCAGGTCATTGTAGAGCTTTTGCAAATCACGGGTAGTGAGCTTATTCAGCGGAATATCTCCGATAGCAGGGCTTATATGCTGCTCAATATTTCGCTGATAGTAGTTCATGGTGGACGGGCGAATGTGCGGCTTAGCGTACAGCTCGAACCATGTTCGTAACCATGTAGCGACTGTGTACTCGTTTGCTCGGCTGATATCCAGCAGCTTGCAGTCTTCTATTGCTTTTGTTAACTTTGCCTTGCATTCCGCCTGCGTCTTGCCGAGGACATTTTTGATGATCCGCTTGCCTGTTTCGGGATGGTAGCCCGCAGTGTAGCGTCCCTCCCAGCGTCCATCGGACCGCTTACGGATGCTGCCCTCGCCATTGGCACGTTTCTTTGCCATATGGAATCACTCCTTTCTTGGTAGCCACAACACATACCACAACTTTGTGAAGAAAGCTATTACTTTTTCGAGCATCTTCTTTGGTTACAGCGGTGCGTTTTTGGAAAAGTCCTATTGTTTTCAGCAGCGCAAAATATGTGCGCTCTGCACGAGAGAGTATAGAAGGGACGCCGCGGTGAGCGGCGTCCCTGGAAAACGGCTTACTGTTATTCTTTCACGGCAAGCTGTGCCACAACATCAAGAAACACATTGGCGCCGGCGGCAAGGTCAGCGTCGCGTGTCAGCTCCAGCGGATTGTGGCTGACGCCGCGGACGCTTGGAACGAAGATCATCGCCGTGGGACAGATGCGAGCAAGCATCTGCGCATCCTGCCCTGCGCCGGAGGTCATGCGGCGGCAGGAAAGCCCCCGCGCGGCGGAGCCTTCGATGAGCCGCACGATCCCCTCGTCGAAGAGTACCGGATCAAAACGGCTGAGCCGCTCGGCTGTGATCTTGACGCGGTCGGTCCTTTCCAGCTCCGCAAGATAGTCGGCAAGCGCCTGCTCCTCGGCGCAGAGCTGCTGCGCGTCGGGGTTGCGGATGTCCACGGTGAACACAGCCTTGGACGGAATGACGTTGATGGCGTTTGGCTCGAACATGATGCAGCCGGTGGTGGCGACGGTGCGGCTGTCCGGCAGCTCACAGCGGCGGCGCAGGAAGGTGATGACCTTCGCGGCGGCGAGGCCCGCGTCCACGCGGTAGGCGGTCGGCGTGGTGCCAGCATGGTTCTGCTCTCCTTCGATGGTGACGCGCTGCCAGGAAATGCCCTGCAGATTTTCGACCGCGCCGATGGAAATGCCCTCGGCGTCAAGAATAGGTCCCTGCTCAATGTGCAGCTCCACGAAGGCGCAGGGCTTGAGAAAGCCCGGCTCGACCGTACCCGCGTACCCGATGCGTCGGAGCTCCTCGCCGAGCACCGTACCGTCCGTGCCGACAGAGGCAAGCGCCTTTTCGAGCGGGTAGCCACCCGCGTAGACGAGAGAACCCATCATGTCGGGCGCGTAGCGCACACCCTCTTCGTTGGTGAACGCGCCGATGGCGATGGGACGCGCGGGCACAAAGCCCGACGCCTTGAGCGTTTCAACGACCTCGAGCGCCGCAAGAACGCCGTAGCAGCCGTCAAATTGTCCGGCATTGATGACGGTATCAATGTGTGAGCCGAGCATGAGCGACGCGGCGTCGGCGCAGCCCTCTGGCACCCAAATACCAAAGAGATTTCCGATGTAGTCGGTCACGACCGTGAGACCGGCCTCGCTCATCCAGCGGGACACGAGATCGCGCCCCGCCTTATCCTCATCGGAGGCGGCAAGGCGGGTACGGCGGCCGTCGGCGTCAAGACCGACCGCGCCAAGCGTGTGGATACGCTTCAAAAGACGTTCTTCGTTGATGATCAGCATAGTCTGCTCCCTTCTGCTTCAAACTATCGGTTTTGCTCTGTGATGGTATCAGTATACGGGATCGAAAAAGCGAATTCTATCAGATATCAAACAAAAACTGTCACTTTTTGCTTTTCCACTGCGAGGGGATGTGGTAGGATAGAGAAAAAGGGGGCGAGAGAATGGCTGTACCGTTTCCAAAATGCGAGGGCATACAGGGCGAATTCTATCTGACGGTGGACGATAAGCTGCACGAGCATGTCGCGCCGCTTTCGGACGACCTTCCGCTCTCGGTGTACACCCAGAGCTACCGCCATGCCGCAAGAGAGCATATCCCGCTCCATTGGCACAGCGGCGTGCAGCTCACATGGGTCTATGAGGGTTTGCTCGACTATACCGTAGAAGGTGAGCGCCTGACGCTGACGCCAGACGACCTCTTGCTTGTCAACGCAGAGCGTCTGCACGGCTCCCGAACGGTGCAGGGCGACACGCGAACGCTGTGCATCAATTTCGCGTCGAAGCAGCTTTTCCCGCCCGCGCTGCTTCGACGCTATATCTGTCCGCTGCTGGAGGATGCAGCCTTTTCCCACGCCGTTCTGTCGCTGCGCGCAGAGTGGTCGGAGATTCTGCGCGGCTGCTGTGCGCGGGAGGGCGAGCCGGACTGCTTCGCTGTATATGAACTGCTCGTGCAGGTGCTGCGCGAGCTGACACGCAGCTTCCGCGGCGGGACGGAGAAAGACGGCGAGGACGCGCGGCTTTTTCAAACCGCGCTCCGCTACCTGCACGAGCATTACAGCGAACCGGTGTCTGCCGGACAGATTGCTTCCGCTGCGGCGGTCAACCGCACCATGCTTAGTGTATTGTTCAAAAAGTACACCGGCATGACGCCGACGCGGTACCGGAATGAATACCGGCTCTACATGGCCAAGAGCATGATCGTCGGCACGGACCGGCCGATCACCGAGATCTGCGCGGAAACGGGCTACAACCAGCTCAGCCACTTCATCGAGCAGTTCCGCCTGCGCTATGGCGCTTCGCCGCTGCAATACCGCAAGCGGTATGGCGCGGGGTGACCGGAATGTCTGCTGAATCAATAGAACCGCATCGTGTATCCCTGCGGTTCGAGTTCATGATCGTCCGGCTTATGCCCAAGGGCGATGCGCTTACGCTGAAGCTCCTGTAACCGTTTACGGTCGATGTGGACACCGCCAACCGTCGGCATAGCGGGAGCGTTGTCACGGAAGATATTACCCATGTGGTAGAGCAGCCGCGTGGCTGCCAGCATGACCGAGGGCGGATGCTGTTCCCCACGGTCTATGCGATCTATAAAGAAGCTGGCATAAGCATGACCGTTCTCCTGCGCTACCGCGAACCACTCGTAGGCAGCATCCGTATCTTGTTGAACACCTTCGCCCATGAGGTATAACTTTCCCAATAGATATTGTGCATAGGGATTGCCATTGTTCGCAGCCTGCCACAGATATTCCGCCGCGGCCAAAGCGTCCTTTGGCACATTATTACCGCTGAGATACTCCTTGCCCAACCGATAGGCGGCGTAGTCGTTGCCGTTATCCGCAGAGCGTTTCAGCCAGTAGATACCCTTGGCGGGATCGTGAACGTCGGCATCGTCGGAGAGATACAGCTTGCCCAACGCATATTGCGCCGCATCCAAGTCCTGCTCGGCTGCTCGTTCCAACAGCCTTCGCGCTTTGACCGTGTCCGGTATCAGCAGCCCACCGTCGCGGTACGCAGTGCCGATGATATACTGCGCGTGAGCATCGCCCGCCTTGGCGAGTTGTTCCAGCTGCTCTGCCGCTTCGTCTCGTTCCTCCAGAGGGTAACTATCATCGTTCGCCACGCTTTGCAGTTCTTGACACTCGTAACTCATATCGTAGGTGCTGATTTGTTCGCCGTTGTCCTGCATATCTGCATCTTCAAAGGAAACTTTATTTATGCGGATATGCTCTGCTTCTTTTATGACGGTGTTCTTGATCTGACGGAACTCCTTCTGCTGCGACAGCGGCGGGCGTATCCGCTTCTTCTCCTCAGAGTAGTAATCCTCCACCTGACATTGCAATTCCCACCATGTTTGATAGCACTCATTCACGACGGGCAGGCGCACCATCTGGTCTACGATCTCATCCACCAGTTTCTTCATCGGCTTCGGCAGATAGCCGTAGGTCTTCTTGCCACTGGCCTTACCGAGTTGCTGCGACAGGTCCCGAATCAGTTGCTCCGCCTCTGGATGGTCGCAGGTCATCTCCTGCATTGTCTTCGCCAACTCCAGCATGGCTTTTCGCGCTTCTGCCACCAGTTCATCGCGGGACTTGCTTTTCTGCTCGTAGACATGGAGCAGCTCCTGACAGAATATCTGGTTAGTCAGTGTAGACTTGATCTGCTGTATTCCGTCTTTGGACAGATACGCCTGATTGGGTTTCACCGACCATGCCATCATGTGGACATGGGGATGATTCCCCTCATCGTGGAACGCAGCGTACCAGCGGAAATCCTCCGGCGGTATCTTCATTGCCGCGGCGATGTCATTGCGATGTGTCCTCAATAATGTACGCCACGCTTCCGCGTGGTTGTACCCCAGGCGCTCCGCATCCTCACGGTGGAGGGAGATGATGTGCGTCCACACGTTTCCGGTGTAGTGATCCAGTTCATCCATGACTCTGCTCAGATCTACGTTGTCATCGCCACCGAACAGGCCATGTTCACCGAGCCGCTCCGCCCTCGGGCGCAGTGCAATGTACCCAGCGTAGCCATCTATGCTCTGCACCTTGTCCCAGTTTTCTTCTAAGGTCAGCGTGATGAACGCGGACGCTTTTGCCTTGGTTGGATGCACCGTGTAGTCCTCATACTCCATCAACTCTTTTGTGTCAGGGAAATCCTTCACCAATTTTGCGATGAGCTGCGTCTGCTTTTGGGTGGGCGGACGGTCATCCGGGATGATCTCCACCCGCTCCCTCGTCGCGATGTACTTGAGGTAGCCGCCAGCAATTTTCCTACTGCCGCACTTGATGTACGGACTCTTAACGATCAGCCTTGCCATGCTTCGCTTTCCAACTCACGGAGCTTCTGCTCCATCCGCAGCTGACCGTTCGTTTTCTTAACTGCGGCGATACTCTTGGCTCGCTCCTGCCGCAGTACTTCTTCACTTACGTTGAGGCTTTGCAGTACGATCGACATTGCCATGTCCATCTCCACCGCCTGCTTGTAGAGCAGCGACGCTATGCGATCTTCGAACAGCTTCAGCCGACCGTCAATGGCAGACTGCACCGCACGAGGCAGCGTGGTGCTTTCACCAGCCGCAAGCGTATCTGCGTAAAAATTCACCGCCTTTTCGATGAATTCATTCTTGCTGCGACAGTTATCTTCTCGATACCACCGCTCTATTTTTGCGGCTGTTTCATCCGTCATCCGGAAGTTCAGCCTGTTTTCATTTCTGCTCATAATTCCTCCCAATCGTAGTAAGGCGCGCTCATTTTCGTTGAAACACCTGGGCTTACGGGAACTAAGACGCCAGCCATTCCAAAATTTCCCGCAAAAGGCGCCACAACCGCCTGCGCTGAGAACCTCGTCAACTGCCCGCACTGCGGGCAGAAGTGGTTGGGCAGAGCGTCGGTTCCGACGCCAACCCTTTATCCTGCTTTCTTTTTCGTCCTCGAAAAAGGCTCGAAAAGCGCAGGAAACGCAGTCATGCCAACGCTTTCCTTACGTCACTCGCACAGCCCACAATGACTTCTCAAGCACCCTCTCAGGTATCTCTACCCTACTTCCATCAATGGGTATCACACAGTAAAAATGGTCTTGGCGCAATCGCCTACAAAACGGCCCACGTTCGCTTTCACAGGTGAAAGTGGATACACACTCGCCTTCGCCAACAGGATCGCACACAATGGCTCACACGCCGAAACAGGGGCCTTCCCTCCCCCGGCCACAGCACGGTCTTGAGCTGCCAGCGAAATCTCTTTTATTCCACTATGCTTTTATATACATACATTTCCCGGTTCTCTGTGAGCCCCCACTATCAGCAGAGGGAAAAAATTCGGCAAAGCTACAGCCATACATTTTATCCCCCAACCGCTTTTCGTTACACCTTTCAACTTCACTCACAAACGCCCCACGTTTGCTTTCGCTCCTAAAAGCGGGTACACTCACTCGGCTTTCGGGGAAAGATCGCACACAACGGCTCACACGCTGAAACAGGGGCGTTTTGGATGGGGGCGCTATTACTACCCTCGGAGCGTTTTGCGCGGTTCGGAAACCCTGTGGGGCCGGGTGTCAGAACGGCATACTTTGGCGATTTTGGGTCTCGGTCGAGGGTACTCCCGAAGAACGCAAAGAGCCTTCGGAACAGCGATGCGCTCATGCGCGTCGCTGTTCCGAGGCGTCGCAGCCCCGCAGGGTCGCGCTGCTCCACTGCTGTTTCTTGCGCTGCACCGGTAAGCTTCGCGGTTCGTTATCACTGCGACGAAGGGCAGAGAGGAAAATTTGTTAACGTGACTGTTGTGATTTTGTTTGTGGTGTGAGTTGTGGCTGCGGTGTAAGGGATTCTTCTTTGGTTACAGCGGTGCGTTTTTGGAACCGCTGTTTGCGTCGATCCATGCGAGGAACTTGTCCTTCGGAACAACGATCCGGCTGCCAATTTTGAGCGCGGGGAAGCTGTTGCTTCGTGCCAGCTCATAAGCACCGGCACGAGAGATGCCGAGCACAGCAGCAACTTCTGC
>ERZ1026848.1983-NODE-1983-length-10685-cov-13.645532_pt1 | contig 10685 bp, 5 predicted proteins | sample MGYA00380154_ERZ1026848 | MGnify/ENA primary metagenome ERZ1026848 (study PRJEB33269, sample SAMEA4719790) | human gut metagenome | biome: human-associated habitat; feature: organic feature; material: feces | place: Cameroon | collected 2013-10 ...
CGGCTGTCTCCATCAGGTGCGCGGTGGACAGATCGGGCAACTCCATTTCCGGGTGCCACTCTCTTACCTGCGCCACTCTCCGCTGCAACCGCTGAACGTCTTCGTTCCAATCCAGCATGCTGAGTCCTTCCTTCCGGATGGCGGTGCAGAGGATATGGATAATCTGCTGTTTGTCGGCATCCTGGAGTGGTTTGCTATCCACCACCAGGGTTCCGATGCGTCGCTCTCTCTGCATCCTGATTATTCCCGCCTTACTGTCCCACGAGATGTTGTCGAACTCGTGGGTAGGGAGGTCGTTGATATTTACGGGAGCCGAGAGAAACACCCTGCCTGCCTTTCCTGAAGATGGAAGTGGGGTGGAAGCATTCGTGCCCGACGGCTGGGCAGATACATTGAGCGAGGCGATGGCGAGCCATTGCTGCGCCGACATTGCATCGCTTGAATCGATGAAGATTGTCTTGCCGTTCGACATTCTGAAATGTCCGATATTATCGATTGCCATGGCGATGCGCTCAGGATAGGCTAGGGCTATCAGCCTGCCCACTTCTTCTGCATCCACCGGCTCATTGTCTTCCTTTACCTTGAGCATCCTTCGGTATTCCTGGGCTATCTGGGCGATGCGAGCCCATCTGCCCAGACTGTTTTTCTGTCGCTGCGAACGGAGGATGGAGAGGCGCAGCGCCATATCCGAATCCTCTGAATCGCTCATCGGGTCTTTCTCTTCCAGCAGGGCGGCAACGTCGCAGGCTAGAGCTTTGAGTGCAGAAGTTTCTGAGCTCATCATCATCTTGGCGATGCGCGGATGACAAGGCAATGTTGCCATCTTCCTGCCCAATGGGGTGATGCTGCCATCCGGTTCTATCGCTTCAAGAGAAAGAAGCAATTCCTTGGCATTGAGAAGGTTACTGCTTGATGGTGGGGTAAGCCAGAGCAGCGACTGGGGATTGTTCTCGCCAAAGGCTGCAATGTCGAGCACCATCGATGTAAGGTCGGCTTCCTCTATCTCCGGGCGGCGCAGGTCTTCCATCAGATGTTCCGAGGTCTGAGTCCACAACCGGTAGCAGATTCCTTCAGCCACTCGTCCGGCTCGTCCTTTTCTCTGGGTTGCCATATCCTTGCTGATGGTAACGGTTTCCAGGTGACTTAATCCCGTTCGGGCATCGTAAACCAGTTTTCGGCAAAGTCCGGAATCCACCACGATCCTCACACCTTCGATGGTAAGTGAGGTTTCTGCGATAGGTGTGGCGAGCACAATTTTCCTTTCTCCCTCTTTCGAAGGGGCTATGGCGAGGCGCTGCTTCTCGGGTGGAAGATTGCCGTAGAGCGGATAAACCTGAGGAACGGAAAGTTCTGCAGCAGATGATGAAGCAGCAGATAATGAAGCTGATGCAGATGATGAAGCTGCTGCTCTGCTGAGGCTTGCATCCAATATCTCCTTGCATTTCAGAATCTCCGACTGTCCAGGAAGGAAAGCCAGAATATCTCCCTCGTACCTATCTGCAGCCTTGAGGATGGTAGCTGCCACCTCTTTATATATATCGTATCGCGCAATGTCGGTCTCAGAATAAATGGTCTCTACGGGAAACATCCTTCCTTCGCTCTCTATCAATGGCGCCCGAAGAGCCTCGCAGATGGCAGAAGCATCGATGGTAGCCGACATGATGATGATCTTCAGATCGGGGCAGATTATCTCCTGTGCCTGTCGGGTGAGGGCAAGCGCCAGGTCGGAGTTGATGCTTCGCTCGTGAAACTCATCGAAGATGACGGCGCTCACTCCTTCGAGCGTGGCATCATGGATGAGCATTCGGGTAAGTATTCCCTCGGTGAGCACCTCGATGCGGGTTTCTGAAGAAACCTTATTCTCGAAGCGTACCCGGTAACCCACGGTCTTGCCCACGGGTTCGCCCAAGATGCTTGCCATTCGTTCAGCTATCTGACGGGCAGCAAGGCGGCGTGGTTCCAGCATCAGAATCTTTCCCTGTGGGGTGGTTCCGAGGAGGGTGAGTGGAAGTACGGTGGATTTTCCTGCTCCCGGCGGAGCAGTGACAACAAGGTTTGCCGACTCCTTCAGGGTGCTGTTGATGGCGTCGGCTATCTGGAAGGCAGGAAGATGACCTGCCTGCTGTTTGATTCTATCATAATTCATACTGCAAAGATACACATTATTTTTGTGATGGGCAAATGATTAGAAAGGTAATGCATGAGAATGGCGAATCTTGTAGATTTTTTCCCTTATCTGGTTCCATTTGGCAAGGACCAGGTAGCCAGATACGACTGCCAGATAGAGAAGCATCAACTGAAGGAGTGACAGATGAAGATGGTCTATGCTGGCACCCGGAAACAGACTGGTAAGCCGGAAGGCGGTATGGGTGGCTTGGGTAATGCTGGCAAGTACTGCTGCTACATGTTGCATCAGCCAGGTGCCGACGGTGGCAAGGCTGGAAATGTAGGTAAGGGGAGAAAGCAGCAGGAGTAGGGCACAAAGATAGAGGATGAGGGTGGCTGCCGGGATGGCGATGAAGCTGGTGAATAGGGAGTAGCAGGATATTCTGCCGAAATAATAGACGATGAGCGGAAGCGTACCTATCTGTGCCGCCAGGGATACGCTGAATAATCCCCAGAGGCAACGGATGATCTTGCCGTGGGATTTGAGCAGGCCGAAGAGTGGGGGATAGAACATAAGGATGGAAGCCACGGCGAGAAAGGACATCTGGAAACTGATGTCGAAAAGATGGAAGGGATTCAGAAACAGCATGATGACATAGGCTAGCGCCAGGGTGTTGAGCGAAAGGTCGGGGCGCAGGGCTAGCAGGCAGAAACTGTAGATGCTGAGCATGGAGGCTGATCTGACGGCACTAGGGGGAAAGCCGATAAAGACGACATACGCCCATACGGCAACGAGGGACAAGGCAATGGTGGGCCTGGAACGGCGCTTTCCGCCCAGAAGAATCACGAAGAGCTGGAAGATAATGCCTATGTGCAAGCCGCTAACTGCCAGTATATGACTTGTGCCGGAGATGGAAAAGCTCTCCTTGGTTTCCCGGTCGAGTGAACCTTTATCGCCCATCGCCATCGCAGAAATCACGGCGAAATCCTGTCCGTCGATATGATAAGCATGCAGCTGCTGTTCCAGCTGCTGGCGGAAGGAACGGCTTGCCAGGATGGTGCGGTCGATGGGGGAGAGTGACTGGTAGGTCATGATGCTGCCAGGCGTTTTCGTCTTATCGATATGATGGGAGGTGATGAAACCGCCCAGACAGAACAGGCAGAGCGACAGAAGGAGGCTCTGAAGAAGGACCAGCTGCTTGATTTTTCTGAAGAAGAGCCGGAAAAGCTGACGGTTTTCATTGAGTACATAGCAGCAGCCGGCTAAGGCTATGGCAATGATGGCTGCAATGAGCCAATAGCGCATGGAAAAGTAATCATAGCTGTATCTGGCTGTGATGATGCTGAGTGATAGTATGAGGCTGAAGAACATCAGCGGAGTGACTGGGAGTCTTTTATTTCTGTCCATTTTAGCCGTGTTTTCAGGTTCGTTTAAAAAAAGAAAAGCCCGACAAAAGGTTGGGATAGTCCAACTCTCTTATCGGGCTTCTCATATATATAATAATGTATAAGCCTGCCTGGAAGCAGGAATACATCATTTCGGGAGATTTCTCTCTCTTGAGATTATTCTCTCTTGAGATTATTTGCCGAATCCGAAGATACGCTTGATGAATTTCTTCACAGGATTATCGTTCTTCTGTGGATTGACAACAGGAGCGTACTTGCGAGGACCGGAATTCTCAGTTCCCTTCTTCTGCTGGTTCTGCTGAGCTGTGCCCTGTCGCTTCTGCTGGTTCTGCTGAGCGCCACCCTGCTTCTTCTGGGCTACGCCTCTGCCTCGGCCATTGCTTCCAGGACGAACATTGTTCTCATTGCCCGGGCGCTGGTTGCCGTTAGACTGCTGATTGCCCTGCTGGTTGCCGTTCTCTTTGTTGCGCTGCTTATTGTTGCGGCGCTTGTTGTTATTGCGGTTCTTCTGCTCGCCGTTGTGCTGCTCAGCGTTTCTCTGTTCATTGTTCTTGAACTCGCCATTCTTCTGTGCATCATTATCGTGATTCTTCTGTGCACCATTCTCTCCATTGTTCTGAGGAGTCTTTTCCTGACGCTCGTTTGGCTTGTTTGGCTTGCGCTTGTGTGAAGTCTGGTCGCGGTCTTTCTGTCTGCGGCTCTTGGCGCTGGTCTTGGTCTTGCCCTCGCCATCGCCGTTGCTGTTATTGTTGCCGCCGCGGTTGCCGTTGCGGTTGTTTCCGCCCTGCTTTCCGCCCTTGCCCTTTCGACCATTGTTGCGTTTTGAAGGCTTGTTGAGCTTGATGTATTCAGGGCCTTCGCCGCAATCTTCCGGCAGAGGCATCTTCTCTACCACCTTCTCCAGGAACTTCTCAATCTGCTGGAACCAGTACTGGTCTTCCTCGTTGACGAAGGTGATGGCTCTACCATCGCGGTTGGCACGGGCTGTACGGCCGATGCGGTGAACATAATCCTCAGTATCGTGAGGAACGTCATAATTGATGACCATCTCGATATCATCAATATCGATTCCACGAGCCACGATATCCGTAGCAACCAGTACGTCGAACTGACCGCTCTTGAACTTGAACATCACATCATCGCGCTCTGCCTGCTCCAGGTCGGAGTGCATTGCACCGCAGTTGATGCCAATCTGCTGAAGGGCAGCAGCCAGCTGCTTCACCTTCATCTTGCTGCCGCTGAACACGATGACGCGCTTCATATCGCCAGCCTTGAAGATATCTTTGATGATGGTCATCTTCTGGGTCTCGTAACAAACGTAAGCCTCCTGCTTGATCTTCTCGGCAGGCTTGCTTACGGCAAGCTTGATCTCTACAGGATCCTTGAGTAGGGCCTTGGCAAGTTCCTCAATTTTCTCAGGCATGGTGGCTGAGAACATGATGGTCTGGCAGGTCTTTGGCAACTTGGAAGCGATGGTATTGATGTCTTCAGAGAAGCCCATGTCGAGCATGCGGTCGGCCTCATCGAGAATGAAGAAGCTTACCTTGCTCAAATCTACATTACCCAGGGAAATGTGGGTGATGAGGCGACCTGGAGTAGCAATCACGACATCAGCACCCATGCGGAGACTCTTCAGCTCCTGATCGTAGCGGTTGCCGTCGTTGCCGCCATAAACAGCCACGCTGCTCACATCCTGCAGGTAGTAGCCGAAGCCCTGCATGGCCTGGTCTATCTGCTGGGCTAACTCGCGGGTTGGCGACATGATGACGCAGTTGATGGCGTCTTTCGGATAGCCGCCATCATCAAGTTTGCTCAATACTGGGAGCAGATAGGCTGCTGTCTTACCCGTTCCGGTCTGTGCCACGCCCAATACGTCGTGACCTTCCAATATCTCAGGGATACATTTTTCCTGTACAGGGGTGCAAGTGTCGAAGCGCATGTCGTATAATGCGTCGAGCACGTTGTCATTCAAATCTAATTCGTCGAAATACATTCTTTTTCATTCTTTTGTTGACCATTGAGCCGGATGGATCTTCATCCGTTCCAATGGTCAAGGTTCTTTGTTTCAATGTTTAATTACCTTGGTGCCTTGCGGTAGCAGAAGTAGGCAACGAAGGCGAAGATGATGTTCGGCAACCAAGCGGCAAGTGCCGGAGGGAAGTTTGCCTGGATGGCAAAGGTTGCCGATACGGTTTGCAGCATGATGTAGCCGAAGCTCAGTGCAAGACCGATTCCCAAAGATAAGCCCATTCCTCCCTTACGCTTGCGCGATGAAAGCGACACTCCGATGATGGTGAGGATGAAGGAGGCAAACGAGGCGGCGATGCGCTTGTGGTATTCTACCTGATACTGCACCACATTGCCCGAACCGCGGTTGATCTGCTTGGAAATATACTCCTTCAGTTCCGGACTGGTGAAGGTTTCCTGCTGACCCTTGGAATAAACCAGGTCGGTAGGCTCCATCGTAATCAGCGTATCCTTCTGTGCTCCGCTGGTGATGTGCTCCTTCATACCTTTCAGCTGGCGCACCTTCCAGTTGCTCAGTTTCCAGTGGTATTTGCTGTCGGAGATCGTATCATACTGAATCTCCATCGCCGTAAGGTGGCTTACGAGTTTCTTGTCCTGGAACTTGTCGAGACAGAATCCGTAACCTCGCTTCGAGTTGTTGTCGTAGTGCTGCATATAGGCAATCACGCCCTTATCTACCTGTAGCTGTACGTTTTCGGCAGAAGTATTCTTCTTCTTGTTCTTGTACATCGTCTCAAAGTTCTGGCGTACTACCGTGCCGTGAGGAATCACGTAGGCAGAGAGTACATAGCTCAAGGCTGAGAGCATGATGCAGGTGATGAGGTAAGGACGAAGGAGTCGCTTGAAGGAAACACCTGATGCCAGAATGGCGATGATTTCAGAGTTGCCTGCCAGCTTCGACGTGAAGAGGATGACCGCCACAAACACGAACAACGCACTGAAGAGGTTGGCGAAGTAAGGGATGAAGTTGGCATAATAATCGAAGATGATGGCCTTGGCCGGTGCATGATACTCCGTGAACTTCGCCAGGTTCTCATTGAAGTCGAACACGATGGAGATGGAGATGATCAGTGCAATCGAGAAGAAGTAGTAGCCTACGAACTTCTTGATAATGTACCAGTCTAACCGCTTGATGTATCTCAGTGGGTTGAGATACCTGAGCACCCTGAGGAATCGCAGCTTGTGCCCGATCCAGCCTAGAATGCGGGCTATGCGCTGCAGGATGGCAATGAGCCAGCCGAAGCGAGATTCGAAGGCTCTGCCCATCTTGAGCAGTCTGCGATGTTTTCTGATGTATTTATAATCTTTCATCATTTAATGTAAAATATGTATAGGAGCATCCTATAAAGTTCAATGCTCAACGCTCAAGCTAGATTCGACGGCCGAGCTGATCGATGATAGAGCGTTTCCACTCTACGAAGTCGCCCTGCTCGATATGATGGCGCGCATCTGTAACGAGACGGAGATAGAACGAGAGGTTGTGGATGCTGGCAATCTGCATGGCAAGGAGCTCCTGGGCCTTGAAGAGATGGTGCAGGTAGGCCTTGGTGGTAATCTGGTCGATGTCGCAGCCGTCTGGATCCACTGGACTGAAATCCATCTCCCACTTCTTGTTGCGCATGTTCATCGTACCATTATAGGTAAAGAGCATCGCATTGCGGCCGTTGCGGGTTGGCATTACGCAGTCGAACATATCAACACCGCGCTCTATGGCCTCGAGCAGGTTCTGGGGAGTTCCTACACCCATCAGGTAGCGAGGCTTGTCCTTTGGAAGAATCTCATTCACCACCTCGATCATCTCATACATCACCTCGGTAGGCTCGCCTACAGCAAGACCGCCGATGGCATTTCCGTCGGCTCCCTTGTCGGCAATGTACTTGGCTGCTTCGCGGCGCAGCTCTGGGAAAGTACAGCCCTGGACGATAGGGAAGAGGCTCTGCTGATAACCATAGAGAGGTTCAGTCTCGTCGAAGCGCTTGATGCAGCGGTCGAGCCAGCGCTGAGTCATCTCCAGACTCTTCTTCGCATACATGAAGTCGCTCTGTCCAGGAGGACACTCATCGAAAGCCATCATGATGTCGGCACCGATGATGCGTTCTGTATCCATCACGTTCTCTGGAGTGAAGAAATGCTTGCTGCCATCGATGTGGGAACGGAACTCGCAGCCCTCTTCTCTGAGCTTGCGGATTCCGGTAAGCGAGAATACCTGGAAGCCGCCGCTGTCGGTGAGGATAGGGCGGTCCCAGCCGTTGAACTTATGCAGTCCGCCTGCCGCCTTGATGACTTCGAGTCCCGGGCGCAGGTAGAGATGGTAGGTGTTTCCCAGGATGATCTGGGCCTTTACCTGCTGGCGCAATTCTTCGAAATGTACACCCTTTACGCTGCCCACAGTTCCCACAGGCATGAAGATCGGAGTCTTGATCTGTCCGTGGTCGGTGGTGATGATGCCGGTGCGAGCATCGCTTGCCTTATCTGTTACTTGTAGTTCAAATTTCATTTCTTTTCTTTTTTGTCATTTTCTGGAATGGTGAAGTCGATAGGGTGCTTTACCTTCTCATCGGTGAGGGCAAACTCCCAGACATCTGCTACATCTTCTACATAATGGAACTCTACGCCCTTGAGATACTTTTCTGGAATGTCGAGGATGTTCTTCTTGTTTTCCTTGCAGATCACGATGTCGGTAATGCCGGCACGCTTGGCTGCCAGGATCTTCTCCTTGATGCCTCCCACTGGGAGCACCTTGCCGCGAAGGGTAATCTCGCCGGTCATGGCTATGTTCTTGCGAACCTTGCGCTGGGTGATGGCCGAAGCGATACTGGTGGCAATGGTAATACCTGCCGAAGGACCGTCTTTTGGCGTTGCTCCTTCAGGTACGTGGATATGGATGTTCCAGTTTTCAAAGATGCGGTAATCCACGCCCAGCAGGTCGATATGCGCCTTGATGTATTCCAGGGCGATGACTGCCGATTCCTTCATCACATCTCCCAGATTACCGGTCAGGGTAAGCTTGCCCTGTCGTCCCTTGCTCAGAGAGGTTTCGATAAAGAGAATCTCTCCGCCCACAGAGGTCCATGCAAGTCCTGTTACTACTCCGGCATAATCGTTGCCCTGATAGATGTCGCGGGTGAATGGGGCGGTGCCGAGAATCTCCTTCAGGTCTGCTGCGGTGATGGATGGCTTCTCCAATTCCTTGGAATAGGCGAGCTTGTAGGCCATCTTGCGCAGTCCCTTGTTGATCTGTTTCTTGAGCTGGCGCACACCGCTTTCTCGGGTGTAGTGCTCGATGATGCCCTCGATGGCTGCCTTGTTGAAGCTTACCTTCGGGGTGAATTTGTCGAGACCTGTATTCTCCAATTCCTTCGGAATCAGGTGGCGCTTGGCAATCTCTATCTTCTCCTCCGTAATGTAGCCGCCTACTTCGATGAGCTCCATTCGGTCGAGCAAAGGACGTGGGATTGAGCTGATGTCATTAGCGGTTGCGATGAAGAGAACCTTAGAGAGATCGTAATCCACGTCCAGGTAATTGTCGTGGAAGGTGTTGTTCTGCTCTGGGTCGAGTACTTCAAGCAAGGCTGATGCTGGATCACCCTGGTGGTTGTTGGCTGAAACCTTGTCTATCTCATCGAGGATGAAGACTGGGTTGCTGCTGCCTGCCTTGAGGATGTTCTTGACAATGCGGCCAGGCATGGCTCCGATATAAGTGCGGCGGTGACCGCGAATCTCGGCTTCGTCGTGCAGACCTCCCAGAGACATTCTTACGTATTTGCGCTTCATGGCCTTGGCAATGCTCTTGCCCAGACTGGTCTTGCCGACTCCCGGAGGACCATAGAGGCAGAGAATCGGACTCTGCATTCCACCCTTCAGGGATCTTACGGCAAGATATTCCAGGATGCGTTCCTTTACTTTCTCCATGCCGTAGTGGTCCTGGTTGAGAATCTTCTGGGCATGAGACAGGCTGAGGTCATCCTCGGTGTATTCGCCCCAAGGCAAATCTACCAGCGTCTGCAGATAGTTGAGCTGGATAGGGTAGTCTGGGCTCTGAGGATGGATGTTGTCGAGTTTGGCCAACTCTTTCTGAAAAACCTTCTGGGTTGCCTCGTTCCATTTCTTGGTCTTGGCTTTTTCGAGCAGCTCCTTCTTTTCCGGACTGCTTTCGCCTTCGCCCAGCTCTTCCTTGATGTTCTTGATCTGCTGCTTCAGGTAATATTCCTTCTGCTGCTCGTCGAGATCAAACTGCGTCTTGTTCCTGATTTCATTTTGCAGGTAGAGCAGTTTCTGCTCCTTGTGCAAGGCCTTGAGTGCCTCTATCAGTCGCTCTGACAGCTTCTCCTGTTCCAGCATCTTGATCTTGTCTTCTGCCGTAAAAGGCAGGGAGGTGCAGATGAAGTTGCATTTCACGAAGCGATTGGTAATCTCATTGATCGCATAGACAGCCTCGTTGGGAATGTTCTCATTGTACTGAATGAATTTGATAGATTCCTCGAAGAAAGTTTGGGTCAATGCCTTGAACATAGGATCCTTGGCTTCCTTTTCGGTAGGCCAGGTCTCTGGCAGACTTTCTACATCTGCAAGATAGAATGGATCCTTATCTACTATCTTCTTCAGCTTGCATCGGCCTAAACCCTGCACGATGATGGTCTTCTGGTGCTCTTCGTTTGGCATGTTGATGACTCTCATCAGCTTGGCAAATGTTCCGGTTTCGTACAAGTCTTCCTGATTAGGTGAGTCTATGTCCGCATGCTTCTGGCAAAAGATGCAGAATACTGTTTCTGGATTTTGCTCCAGCATGTTTGCCAGCTCCTTGCTTTCCGCCCTGCCTATCAAGATAGGAGTAAGCACGGATGGAAAAACCACCAGGTCGCGAGTGCAGAGGGTAGGATAGATTCCTGCCTCCCTTTCTTGTATCAATACGGATGCATCGCCCTCAAAGTCGGCTATCATCTGGATTTGTGTATTCGAATTTCTGTTCATATTCTATTTGATAAACACTTTTTGGGGTGTATATGAATTTCTGTTCTATTTTGATAAACACTTTTTGGAGTGCATATTCTCTTGAATATATGCTTATAGGGTGCAAAGTTAGTGATTTTTGCCGAGAATCCCATCGTTTTTTCCGAAAATCACCTCTTTATTAGATATTATTA
>ERZ1026848.1985-NODE-1985-length-10685-cov-9.310818_pt1 | contig 10685 bp, 10 predicted proteins | sample MGYA00380154_ERZ1026848 | MGnify/ENA primary metagenome ERZ1026848 (study PRJEB33269, sample SAMEA4719790) | human gut metagenome | biome: human-associated habitat; feature: organic feature; material: feces | place: Cameroon | collected 2013-10 ...
TGCATATAGTAAAAAGTATTAAGTATTTTTCTAACGTTTCAAAGGCGTTATGTCCCTGCAAAGTTAAAAATCAGTTAAAATATAAAAGACAATGAGAAAAGTTATCAAGACTGTAATGATGGCAGCCTTCACCGCCATTGCCATGTCTGCATCAGCAGCGTCTGTGCAGACCTACAGCGCATCGTCAGACTCTGTTCTGACCCAACCCGTAGACACTCTGAGCGAGAAGCTCGCACAGATGGAGAACCGCGTGAACACCCTTGAGAAGGAGCAGAACTACACTAAGGTTTGGAAGCGCAAGAAATACTGGAAGTTCGGTATCACTCAGCCTAACCTTGAGCGCACAGACGGCGAGGCTATGACATGGAAGACCAACGGATCGTTCTTCGTACAGCAGGGTCGCACAGCGTATCTTCACGCCAAGCCAATCGCCGGACTCATCAAGATTGGTATCGACTACGGATTCTTCGACTTCACCTATACCAAGCTGAAGCTCAACGAGATGGCAGCAGGAAAGCAGAGCGGCACACGCGCTTCTGATGGCTTCGACGACATCGTCAGCGGCAAGCCCGACGGCAATCCGTCTGTACTCCCTAGCAACATCAACCTCGGTATGCACAAGTTCGACTACAGCGTACACGTTGGTCCGAGCGTTAGCGTGAATCCTTGGAACAAGCTCATCGCAGCAGCCTACTTCCACGTGATGCCTACAGCGACGGGCGTACTGCAGAACGACACTTTCGCCTACGGTTTCGGTTGCATGATGGCAGCCGGCGTATCGGTGGCTTACAAGTGCATCTCGCTCGGTGTTGAGGGTCTTTGGGGCAAGGTTAAGTACAAGCAGACAAGCTTCGACGGCGGCGACGACGAGGGTAACAACGATGGCGACTACGACAACGGCAGCGACTACGACGATGGCGACAGCGAGAGCTACTTCTCAACCGAGAAGTTCACGCTGAAGCAGAGCGGCATCCGCGCTTATGTAGCCATCCGCTTCTAAGTAACACCCTCACCGCAGGCTATTAACACATAAAAAAACTCCGTATGCGCTGCGCATGCGGAGTTTTTTTATTAACACTGATTGAGCTGTTAGCGATTTTTTGTTTATCTTTGCAGGTAAAAAAACAATCAGTACATGACCAATCTTGCCAGCTATTTCCCGATAACCGACCCCACCCTGATATTCTTTGTGGTGATGCTCATCATTCTGTTTGCCCCTATCATCATGGGCAAGCTGCGCATCCCGCATATCATTGGCATGGTGCTCGCCGGAGTAGCAGTCGGCAAGTACGGCTTCAACATCCTTGCGCGCGACGACTCGTTCGAGCTGTTCGGCAAGGTCGGACTCTACTACATCATGTTCCTCGCCTCGCTGGAGATGGACATGGAGGGCGTAAAGCGCAACAAGGGACGGTTCCTCGGATTCGGTCTGCTCACGTTCGCGCTGCCGCTCGTGCTTACATACTTCGCCAGCATATCCCTGCTGCATTACCCCGTGTTCGCGTCGCTGCTTATGGGTTGCCTCATGGCGTCGAACACGCTCATCGCCTACCCCATCGTGGGTCGCTACGGTCTGCAGCGCAAGCCGAGCGTGACGCTCTCGGTCGGTTCGTCGATGATTTCGCTGCTCATGGCGCTCGTGGCGCTTACAGCCATCGTCGCCTCGTACGGTGGCGAGACGAGCGTGTGGTTCTGGCTGCTGTTCGTGGGCAAGTTCGTGGGCTACTGCGTCGCGATGTTCCTGCTCATTCCGCGCTTCACGCGCTGGTTCCTGCGCCGCTACAGCGACGCCGTCATGCAGTTCATCTTCGTGATGTCGATGCTCTTCATGAGTGCGGCGGCGAGCGAAGCCGTAGGTCTTGAAGGCATCATCGGCGCCTTCGTAGCCGGCATCATCCTCAACCGCTACATACCCCACGTCTCGCCACTTATGAACCGCATCGAGTTCATCGGCAACGCACTCTTCATACCCTACTTCCTCATCGGTGTAGGCATGCTCATCAACGTGCGACTGCTCTTCGAGGGCAGCACCATCATCATCGCGATGCTCGTCATTGCGGGCTTCGGAACGCTCGGCAAGGCAATAGCCGCATACACCGCAGCCTCCATGTTCCGACTGCCGAAGTCGTCGGACAACATGATGTTCGGACTCACTTCGGCACACGCCGCCGGCGCCATCGCCATGCTCATGATCGGTATGCGCGTGGAGCTGGAGCCGGGCAAGCCGCTCGTCACCGACGACATGCTGAACAGCGTGGTGCTCATGATTCTCGTTACGTGCATCATCTCGACAATGATGACAGAGCGTGCGGCGCAACAGATCACGCTGCGCGACCGCGAGATGCCGAGCGACGACAAGCCGGCCACGGCTGAGGAGAAGATACTCATACCGCTGAAATACCCCGAGTATGCGCAGCGCCTCGTTAACCTCGCGATGCTCATGCGCAACCCGAAGAACACCACGCAGCTCGTGGGTCTGAACGTGGTGTACGATGACGACGACATGCAGCGCAACATGGAGAAAGGCAACCAGCTGTTGGAGCGCATGGCGCAGTACAGCGCGTCGGCTGACATGACGATGCAGACGCAAGTGCGCGTTGCGGCGAACATCGCCAACGGCATACGCCACGCCTTCAAGGAGTTCCGCGCAACGGACATCATCATCGGCATGCACATGCACCCTGAGGTGTCGCAGAAGTTCTGGGGAGCGTTCCACCAGAGCCTCTTCAACGGCCTCAACTCGCAGATAATAATGGCTCGTCTCAACCAGCCTCTGCCCACGATACGCCGCATAAAGGTGGCTGTGCCGTCGCGTGCGCAGTTCGAGCCGGGCTTCTACCGCTGGCTGGAGCGCCTCTCGCGTCTGGCTTGCAACATGGAGTGCCACACGGAGTTTCACGGACGCGGCGACACGCTGCCACTCATAGCCGACTACATACGCCACTACCACCCCACCATGCGCTGCTCGTTCACCGAGATGACCCACTGGAACGAGATGCCGCACATCGCCGAGAGCATACAGAAGGACCATCTCTTCGTGGTTGTGACGGCAAGAAAGGGCACGGTGTCGTTCAAGAACGCGCTGGAGCATCTGCCCGAAGAGATAAAGCACCACTTCTCTGGCTCAAACATCATGATCATCTTCCCCGACCAGCACGGCGACGCTATGGACGAAATGACGTTCGCTCAGCCGCAGCACACCGAGGACCAGAGTGCATACGAAGCAATCGGAAAGTGGATAAAAAAGAAGTTTTGAATTTTGAATTTTGAGTTTTGAATTGTCGGCTGCGCCGATTCTGAATTAAAGAATTTTGAATTGAAAGGCTAATCTCAACACCTCAACATAACAACATCACACCTCAACCCCACAACATCATATCTCAACACCTCAACATAACAACATCTCAACATCATATGATCGACATAAAAGGAATAACCAAGAGCTTCGGCTCGCTGCAAGTGCTCAAGGGCATCAACTTGCATATAGACAAAGGAGAAGTAGTGAGCATTGTCGGACCGAGCGGCGCCGGCAAGACCACACTGCTGCAGATAATGGGCACGCTCGACAAGCCCGACAGCGGCTCGATAAGCGTTGACGGCGTCGACGTGATGAGCCTCTCGTCGAACAAACTGAGCGACTTCCGCAACCAGCACATCGGTTTCGTGTTCCAGTTCCACCAGCTCCTGCCCGAATTCACGGCGCTCGAAAACATCATGATACCCGCTTACATCGGAGGCAAAGGCACATCCGAGGCGAAGAAACGCGCTCTCGAACTGCTCGAATTCATGGGACTCGCCGACCGCGCCAACCACAAGCCCAACGAACTCTCGGGCGGCGAGAAACAACGTGTGGCTGTGGCGCGCGCCTTGGTGAACAATCCGGCTGTAGTGCTGGCTGACGAGCCGTCGGGCTCGCTCGACTCGAAGAACAAAGCCGAGCTGCACCAGCTCTTCTTCGACCTGCGCGACAAGTTCGGACAGACTTTCGTAATCGTCACCCACGACGAGCACCTCGCTTCCATCACCGACCGCACAATACACATCGAGGACGGACAGATTAAAGACACAAACGAATAAACAAACAACGAACAGCAAAACAATATGATAAAACTCGGCGACTACAATAAGATGACTGTCGTGAAGGAGGTTGACTTCGGAATCTACCTCGACGGCGGCGACGAAGGAGAGATACTCATGCCTAAGCGCTATGTGCCCGAAGGCACGAAGCCCGGCGACGAGCTTAACGTGTTCATCTACCTCGACCAGGACGAGCGACCCGTAGCCACTACGGAGACGCCGCTGTGCAAGGTTGGCGACTTCGCCTACCTCGAAGTGTCGTGGGTGAACGAGTACGGCGCATTCCTCAACTGGGGTTTGATGAAAGACCTCTTCTGTCCGTTCCGCGAGCAGAAGAAACGCATGCAGAAGGGCGAGAGCTACATCGTACATGTGCACATCGACGAGGAGAGCTACCGCATCGTAGCGTCGGCAAAGGTGGAGAAATACTTCGCCGAACGCCACCCGTTCTACAACCACGGTCAGGAGGTAGACCTGCTGGTGTGGCAGAAGACCGAGATGGGCTTCAAGGTAATCATCGACAACTGCTACCCTGGACTCGTCTACGAGGATCAGGTGTTCCGCTATCTGCACACCGGCGACCGCGTGAAGGGCTACATCGGCACCGTGCGTCCCGACGGAAAGATCGACGTAACGCTGCAACCTACCGGACGACAGCAGACACTCGACTTCGCCGACACGCTGCTGCAATACCTCAAGGAGCACGACGGTAAGTGCGACCTGGGCGACAAGAGCGACGCCGAAGACATCAAGCGACGCTTCCAGGTGAGCAAGAAGGTGTTCAAGAAGGCTGTGGGCGACCTCTACCGCCAGCGACTCATCAGCATAACACCCGACGGACTCAAGCTCAACTAACGGTCAGCCAGACTTAATCCTTAAGACAATGAAACTTGACAATCTACTAATCAGCCGCAAAGCGCTCAAAAGACGAATCTCTGCATTCGCACTAAGCATACATGCCGCGCTTCTTGCCGCACTCGCCGTGTCGATTCTGACCGTTGGGTGCGGCGGGAGGAGCACGCGCGCTGACGCAGAGAGCGACTCGGCGCGCATTGCTCGACTGCGACAGATAGACGACTCGGTGATGACGCTCGCGCCTTCCGCCCAAAGACTCATAACCGAAGGCATGCGCACGGCGCCCGACAGCATGACGCTCTACGAATACCGCCTCAGACAGGCGCGCCTCTACTCGCTCAGCGACACTCCCGAGCGCTCAAAGAGCTACGTGGACGGTATACTGCGCTTCGCCGACGAACAACGCAAACAGAAACTAAACAAGAAACAGACACGCCGACTTAACACGCTCGTAGCAGGTGCGTACAATTGTCGCGCCGCCTACTACCACAACTTCCACCGCAACAAAGACCAGGCCGTAGAACTCTACAAATCGGCTTACCATCTGCTCGCTCAGAGCGACTCGAAGCACAACATGCCGAAGGTCTGCGCCAACCTCGCCGACGCCTACATATACGACAACGACTTGCCGAAGGCGGCGCAGTGGTACCGCCGCGCGCTTTTCCTCGTCGACTCGCTCTCGCTGCCCGAGAAGGAGAACATAACGCTCTACATGGGACTGGCGCAGATCTACCTCTCGCTGCACGACTTCGACACCGCGCTACATTATTATAAGGCTACCGAGAACTACTTCCAGCTGATGTCGCCGCCGATGCAGGCTTACTTCCTGAACAACTTCGGCAACTACTATTACTTCCGCAAAGACTATCCGCATGCGCTTGAGAAGTTCCTGCGCATGAAGCGCACCATCGAGCGCCATGGCATGCAGAACAACTTCGACATGTATCTGTGCAAGGTGAACCTCGCCGACGTCTATCTGAACATGGACAGCATAAGCCGCGCCGAGCAGTACGTAGACGAGATAGAGCCTTACTTCCGCAAGCGTCACGACTTCACGGCGCTCCATTACTGCAAGACAATACGCATCGGAATAGCCACAAAGAGCGGACGCACAGCCGACGTGCAGCACCTGATAGGACGCAACGACGAGACGGCAAAGCACCCCGTGCAATACTCGCTCGCCAATCTGCGCAACATCTACCTGCAACGCTACTACGAGAAGGTGGGCGACTACCGCCAGGCTTACCGGCTGCTGCAGGAGACCGACCAGTATAACGACTCGCTCGAGCACAACCACTCCAACATGCGCTCGGCTGAAATCATGGCGCGCTTCACCAGCGACACGCTCAAGCTGCACCACGACCTCACTATAGAGCACAAGAACGCCACCATCGAGAAGACGCAGAAGCAGTTGCTGCTGAGCCTCACCATCGTGATGCTGCTCGTGCTGCTCTTCGTTCTCTGGATAATGCGCAGCAAACGCAAGGAGATGAAGGCGCAGATGGACATCATGAACCTGCGTCTGAACAACGTGCGCAACCGCATCTCGCCACACTTCGTGTTCAACGTGCTCAACAACAAAATAGTTAACGCCGGACGCGTGGACGACACCGAGCTGCTCGACCTCACCCGCCTCATCAGAACCAACCTCGACATGTCGCGACAACCCGCCGTGAAGCTCGCCGAGGAACTCGACTTCGTGGAGAAGTACATACGTGTGGAGCGCTTCATGCTGGGCGACGACTTCGTCTGGCACATCAATGTGGCGGCAGATGTAGACCGCGAGAAGGTGCTCGTGCCGTCGATGTTCCTGCAGATTCTCACCGAGAACGCCATCATACACGGACTGAAGGGATGGGACGGACACAAGGAACTCTGCATAGAAGTGCACCGCGAACAGCACACCACCGTCATCAACGTGAGCGACAACGGACCCGGCTTCTCCACCTTCAACGGCACGTTCAAGAAGAAGACCGGACTGGGCATCATAGCGCAGACCGTAGCCATAAACAACGAGCACAACAAGAACAAGATACGCTTCGAGATAACGAACATAGAGCACGACGGAAACGTCTGCGGATGCCGCGCAACGGTGCGCGTGCCCGACGGAGTGAAGTTCCTGTAACAGTAAGCTGAATAGAAACGCAACGAAAAAAAGAAAGACTTATGATGAGATTTGTAATTGTCGACGACGACAAAGCGGCTGCCAACGCCCTCGCAAAGAAGCTCGCAGCGTACGACGAGACCGAACTGTGCGGCATAGCCATGAACGGACTCGACGGACTACGCATGATAAACGAAACACGACCCGACGTGCTGTTCCTCGACATCGAGTTGCCCGACATCTCGGGCATAGAGTTTCTGGAGCACGTCAACTGCCTGCCTCAATACAAATGCCGCACGGTGATGTACACCGCGCACGACCGCTTCATGCTCTCGGCGTTCCGCAACAAGGCGTTCGACTACCTGATGAAGCCTATCGACGACACCGAACTGCGCAACATCGTGCGACGCGTCTGCATAGAGATGGCTGGTGCGCCCAACTCCGTATACAACTACGCCGAGACGAGAGGCGAAGCCGAACTGGAGGAAGCCGCTGACGAAGCCTTCGACGACGAAACTACCATCGGCGACCCTGCCAACGGCATCGCCTGCCGCAACGACGGCAAGTTCATCGTCTACACCAACTCCGTCGACTTCCGTCTTGTGGACATCCGCGAGATTGGTGTGCTTGCCTACAACCACGACCTGCGTGTGTGGGAGCTGACACTCGCCCACCAGAAGACGCCGATACGCCTGAAGCGCAACGTGAACAGCGACATGCTGCTTGCGCTGAACAGCCAACTGGTGCGCGTGAGCCAGAAACACATCATCAACATCGGCTATCTCATGGAGGTGACGAACAACACCTGCCGCTTCTATCCGCCGTTCGACAAGGTAGAGGACGTGAAGGTAGGACGCCTGTTCCGCAAGAAACTCATCGACCAGTTCTGCAATCTGTAGATAAGAAAGAGATATTACAATTCGAAAAAACAAAAAACCTATAAACAACAAAAGGCAGAAATACACAATGTATTTCTGCCTTTGTTTTTCTTGTTGTCTGACGGGTGATTACTCAGCTGAAGGAGCAACAACGCGACGCTCAGCGATACGTGCCTTCTTACCAGTAAGGTTGCGGAGGTAGTAGAGCTTAGCGCGACGTACCTTACCGTGCTTGTTCACCTCGATGCTGTCGATGTTCGGCGACTCGATAGGGAAGATACGCTCTACACCTACTGTACCTGACATCTTACGAACGGTGAAACGCTTCTTGTCTCCGTGACCAGAGATCTTGATAACTACACCACGGTAGAGCTGAATACGCTCCTTTGAACCCTCGATAATTTTGTAAGCGACTGTGATTGTGTCACCTGAACGGAACTCAGGGAACTTCTTGCCGGTTGCAAATGCTTCTTCAGCAACTTTAATTAAATCCATTTTCTTTTGATAATTAAATTTGTTTATCGTTCTCGCGCAACATAATCGGGCTACTCATCTTCCCGTCATCGGTTACGCCGAAAAGCGAGTGCAAAGTTACGACTTTTTATCCGTTCAGCAAAATTTTATCAGAAATAATGAGTATCTTTGCATTACGTTTATATAAAGTTTAACATAACACCATAAAAATCAAAACTTGCATATAATGAACAGATTACACACAATAAGCATCTCGGCAGCAGCCGCTCTGGCGCTTGCCTTTGCTTCGTGCTCTACAGCTCAGTATCGTGTAGCGTCGGTGGAACGCAGCCGCATACTCATCGACTCGCGTTACGACAACAGCACCGACCCTGAAGTAGTAAGAACCAACAACGCCTTGCTCGAACGCAAGAAGCAGGTGGACGCAGAGATGAACCCCGTGCAGGGTCATGCTGCAGAAAATCTCTGGGTGAAGCGCCCCGAGAGTCCGCTCTCGAACCTTCTCGCCGACATACTCGTGTGGGGCGGCGCAAAATTCAACGAGCAGCCCGACTTCGCCGTGTACAACATGGGCGGCATACGCGCTGCGCTGAGCAAGGGCACCGTGACGCGCGGCAACATTCTCGACGTGGCACCGTTCGACAACAAGATTTGCTTCCTCACGCTCAGCGGTGCCGACGTGCTTGAGCTGTTCGGGCAGATAGCTATGCGCCACGGCGAGGGACTGAGCCATTCGCTGCGCCTCACGGCAACGGCTGACGGCAAGCTCGTCTCTGCCACTATCAACGGAAAGCCTATAGACCCCAACGCCAAGTATCGCGTGGCTACGCTCGACTATCTTGCGCAGGGCAACGACCACATGGAGGCGTTCCGCAAGAAGACCGACGTGGTGTCGCCTACGGGCGAGGAGAACAACGTGCGCTACATCATCGAGCAGTATTTCAAGGCTGCCGACGCTAAGGGCGAGGCTGTGAGCAGCGCCGTAGAAGGACGCATGACAATCGTTGAAAAGTAAAAGAGTAAAAAAGTAAAAAGGGGCTTTTAAAAGTAAAAAAGTAAAAGAGTAAAAAGACAATGAAACGCTACATATATATTATAGCTCTTGCGCTTGCCACCTCGCTCAGCGCGGCAGCGCAGAAAACCATAGAGATTCTGCACACCAACGACACGCACAGCTGCATCATGCCGCTCAACCCCAACCTCGCCGACACGCTCGTGGCTGGCAGAGGCGGATTCATACGCCGCATGGAGATGATACGCCAGGAGCGTCAGGCTAACCCCGACGTGCTCGTCTTCGACTCGGGCGACTTCTCGCAGGGTTCGCCCTACTACACTCTGTTCAAGGGTGAGGTGGAGACCGAACTGATGTCGGCAATGAAGTACGACGCCGTGACGATAGGCAACCACGAGTTCGACTTCGGCTTGGAGAACATGGCTAAAATCTTCCGCGCAGCAACCTTCCCCATCGTCTGCGCCAACTACGACTTCACGGGCACAGCCGTAGAAGGACTCACCAAACCGTACATCATACTGAAGCGCAACGGCGTGCGCATCGGCGTGTTCGGCGTGTCGCCGAAGCTCGACGGACTCGTTGACGCCACAAAGTGCGTAGGCGTGAAGTATCTCGACCCCGTAGCCACAGCCGACAAGGTGGCTCACGAGCTGCGCCACGACAAGAAGTGCGACGTCGTGATATGCCTCTCCCACCTCGGATGGAGCATGGAGAACGACGTTGACGACGAGGAGATGCTCGCCAAGAACCACGACATAGACATCGTGCTCGGCGGACACTCGCACACCTACTTCACCGAACTGAAGTATGCACCAAACGCCGACGGCAAACTCATACCCGACGACCAGAACGGCAAGCACGCCGTGTTCGTAGGCAAAATAAAACTCACGCTGGAGAGAAAATAAATGTTAAATGTAATACCTATTTGTAGGTATGTCAAAGAAAAACACTACCTTTGCAACTACTACAAAAGTAGGTATCAACTGAAACAATAAACATTTAACAATAACAATTTAAATATTAAAGATTATGGCTTACGTAATTGGTGACGACTGCATCGCATGCGGTACATGTATTGGCGAGTGCCCGGTAGAGGCTATCTCAGAAGGCGAAAAGTATTCAATCAACCCTGACCTCTGCACAGAGTGCGGCACATGCGCAAGCGTTTGCCCGCAGGAGGCTATCAGCCTTGGTGAGTAAGGATTTGATTTTCGATAAATCAAGAATAATGGTCGGTTGGCTCAACGCTAACCGACCATTTTCTTTAATATCTGTCTCTTATACA
>ERZ1026848.1988-NODE-1988-length-10669-cov-3.830884_pt1 | contig 10669 bp, 12 predicted proteins | sample MGYA00380154_ERZ1026848 | MGnify/ENA primary metagenome ERZ1026848 (study PRJEB33269, sample SAMEA4719790) | human gut metagenome | biome: human-associated habitat; feature: organic feature; material: feces | place: Cameroon | collected 2013-10 ...
CGTGGGCTCGGAGATGTGTATAAGAGACAGGCATGGTAATGTATGCACTGTAAACGGGGGCGGTCAACCGCCCGGAAGAAAGAAAAAACAAAAGCTGAGATGGAGGCAGACATGGAAAAAGCAGTAATCAGAGATTGCGAAACCGGCGAAGAATTGCCCTTTCAACTCTTCGGAAAGAATACGAAAAACTGAAAAACGCTGGAGAGACCGAAGCGGCGAATTTTGAGGATTACCTCGAAAACATCACAGACAAAAACGGAAGTTGCGAGTGGCTTTGAGCCCCGCGTCAAAAGGAGAAGGCTGATGGACGGAATTTGCGGAATCTGCGGCAAGGCGACGGATGAAACCATGCTGACCGTTGACAACCATGAAACGGCTTGCCTCGAGTGCGCCACAAAGACGGCGAAGGAGGCGCAGACGGAAAAACGGCACATTGAAATTTACGATGAACATTGGAACAACTGGTTCCTTTGCACATGGTGCGAAGAGCTTTTTCCGGAAAGTGAACTCCGGGAAGAGGCTGACCTTGGCCGCCTTTGCGATCAGTGCATCATGGCGATTCATTCACGAGGCGAAGGTCTGAGCTTGAAATACTGAAAACAAACACGGAGCCCGGTTCGCCGGGTTCCGGCAAACGAAAGGAACAAAAAAAATGCAAGACCCGTTTTTCACAAAAAAACACTGCGACCGGTGCGGTGCGGAATTGGCGGTCAGAACCATGTCCATGCTCAACGAGGATGTCATCTGCATGGTTTGCAAAGAAAAGGAACGGCAGCATCCCGATTACTGCAAGGCGGTCGAGGCGGACAATGCCGCAATCCGGAACGGCAATAGAAATTTCAAAGGCATCGGGCTGAAAAAGAAACGGGAAGGCGGATTCTGACGGAAATTTCTGATACGCATAACCAGCCCGCCGCACAAGCGGGCTTATTTTGCGCACACTTGCCCGTGTCGCGCGGAACGGCGGCCGACCACCTCCAGCCCGGTTCAACCCGCATGACATAACCGCAACACGAGCCTCGTCTGAGGCTTCAACGGCATGTTTTCCTTCGGGGACGCCCATGCGAACGCCCATAATAATTCCGGCATATTTCCCTTATGACAGCCGAAATATCACTTGACTTGTTTTCTATTTGTGCTGTCATGAAAAATTTGAATATTTCCCCGAAATATACTTGCTGTTGTCCGCAGTGATGCTGCCGGAGTGCAAATTTTAATTCAGTCTTTATCCTTCAAAAAAACATAACAGCATGACATGAAAAAATATCAAGTTTTATACGCAAAAATCCTTGAGAAATAACAATGTTTATTATCGCCATATTATTCGCAACTCACTGGCTATAAACGGATTGCGTGATAATGTATGCACTGTGAACAGGGTGGAGTGGAGCCATCCGCAACAAGCGGTCAAACAGCCAAACGATGGAGGCAAACATGACCAAGGCGATTGAGACGGCGAAGGCGTTGACCTTCGGAACGGAACTGGAATACACGAGCATCAGCCGCGAGCGCGCGGCAAGGGCGATCCACATGGTGGTCGGCGGCACGATTCGCCACACCGGCGGTGGCTACGACGAGTGGACGGTGATTGCGCCGGACGGGCGGAATTGGAAGGCTGTCAGTGACGGCAGCCTGACCGACCGCGCCACGAGCGCAGAGGTGGTCACGCCGATTTTGAAATGGGACGACATCGAAACCCTGCAGGCGGTGGTTCGGGAACTGCGCAAAGCCGGAGCAAAAACGCCGAGCTGCACCTCACAGCATGTTCATATCGGAGTCCGCGACTTCACGGCGAAGCAAATCGCCAATTTTGCGCGAATCTGGTACAAGCAGGAAGAGCTGATCCTCAAGGCCCTCGGAACCCTGCCGAGCCGCCTTGCACATTACACACGCCCGACAGACCGCGAGTTCATCGACCGCCTTGAAAAGGCGAAGCCCTCGACCCGCGAGAGCCTGAACAAAGCCTGGTTTGGGTATTCGAATCCGAATCCGGTGCACTACGACAGCGCGCGTTACCGTGCAGTCAATCTCAACAATGTATGGCGGATGGGAACGGTTGAAATCCGGGCTTTCAACGGCACGACTCACGCAGGCGAGGTTAAAGCCCACATTATTCTTTGCCTGATGCTTGCGGCGAAAGCCAAAACCGCGAGTTGCGCAAGCACGAAAAACCAGCGGCCGTTCAACGAAGAAAGCGCCAAGTACGACATGCGCGTTTTCCTTTTGCGCCTTGGAATGATCGGAAACGAATTCAAGAATACACGGATGCACCTTCTGAAAAACATGCCGGGCAGCACGGCTTGGAAGCACGGCAGACCGGAAGGCCGGTAAGCCGGACGGGGGGCCGGCTTACCGGCTCCCCTTGTCGGCATGTTTTTCGAGGAATGCAACCCGTTCTTTGAAAATAAAGAGCAGATTTATCTGCGGTTTTGCGTGAGCATGACTTGACTGCTTATGCAAGTCGCCATCGGGGTCGTTCTCCGCAAAATCGCAGATATTTTCAGAGGGCTTTGCACGGGCTCCCTGAATAAAATTATGCCCGGAAACGGCCTTGCCAGCCCCACTGTTCAATTTTATGCATGGACTTGAACCGGCCTGGAGGTGGTGCAGGCAAAAAAGCCGCGACAGGGGCAAGTGTGTGCAAACAAACGCCAAACGTGAAGGAGGCGGATTATGCAAATTCGCATTTATGAAACGGACTTCGAGGGTCGTCCGGTAGAATGCACGGGAGAGTATTTTTCGGGACCGACCGCTCTTGCCATTGTGGAAGCCATGAAGCTGGATCCGTTCAACGCCGGTCTTGCTCCGGTGAAGTTCATGCGTCAGCTTCTGGACGCCGTCGGACAGAAAAATTTCCCGCTGGCTGATGACCCGGAAAAAGCGGCTGTTGCATTTTTGCAGCGGCTGACTGCTCTCGGCTACGCGGAATATGTTCTTGAACCGCAAGAACTGATTGAAATTTCTCGGGAGGAATGCGATATCGCCGAATTCAAAAAATCAAGCAAGATCTTGAAAATAAACGGATAATATAGTTTTGGCATAATGCGTTTGCGGACTGGATAATTCGGAATTCCATGGCAATGTAGGTTACCGTAAAAGCGGGGAGAATGGCCTCGCGGAAAGTGAAGAGTGTGCGCATGAAAAATCTGATTCTGTATTTTGCTTACGGGTCCAATATGGAACTGGTCCGGATGGCGTGGCGTTGTCCGGGGGCATATCCGCTGGGACGGGCTGTTCTGCGGAACTACAAGCTCACCGAGCGGCTTTACGCCGACATCGATTTCCTGGAAGGCGGTTCAGTATCCGGATTCCTGTACCTGATTACGGAGTGCCATCTGAAATCGCTGGACGCCTATGAAGGATATCCGAAAGTCTATCGCCGGATGTGGCTGGACGTTGAATTCAAAAGAGAAACGTACCAGGCCGTCACATATGAAATGACTGCGGAAACGAAACTTGCCAGAAACGGGCTGTCGTATCCGGAAGAATACCGGAAGATCTGCTCGGCCGGTGCGAAGTTCCGTCATGTAAAAAATCAATTTGTCAAAAGGAGAACAAAAGGATGAACACTCAGAAAAAAGCAAACACGGTTCAGATCATCGCCTATGGAACGCTGATGACCGGAGAACGGAATCATTGTTTCTGCCGGAACGCCGTCAGCATCAGACCTTGCGTTGTCACGGGAACGCTGTACGATACCGGTTATGGTTTTCCAGCCTATATGCCTGCCGGAAGCACGCAGGTCAAAGCGGAGCTGATGGTAATTCCGATGGAAAATTGGGCGGCGGTCGACCGGCTGGAAGGTTACCCCCGGTTCTATGACCGGATGCTGGTCCCTGCAACGCTGGAGGACGGCAGCACGGTTGAAGCATGGGTGTACGTCATGAACCAGATTCCCCCGCAGGCACGAGTCATCGCCAGCGGCGACTGGAAAAACAGAGAGTGAGGTGCAAAATGACAAACACGATTCTGATCGAACAGACGGCCAAGAACATCAAACTCGCCGAGGCCATCGTGCTGGCGGTGCTGTTCACAAGCATCGCGGCCGGGCTGGGCGGGATGTATCTCTCCCTGGCGCTGGGCATTGCAATGTTCATCATCGCCGGGATCGCGCTCGTCGGCTTCATGGCCGTCCGCGTCTGGCGCTGGTGGATGCACGGGTGAAGAGGAGGTCTGCCATGTGCGAACACTGCATCGACTGCTTCTTCCGGGACGAGGACGGCGACCGGGAACAGTGCATTTTCGATCTTGAAAATCCCGTTGAGCTCAATTACTCCGATCCGGCCTGTGAGCACTTCGAACTGAGCGAGACGGCGGCCACAGAACGACGGAAGCAGCCGGGCGAACTGTAAATCCGCAGTCCCTTTAAGTTGCTGTGTAAACTATTTTGCAAACTTTTTTGTCAATAAATCGGCGAAGTCCGATATTGAAAATTTGAATTTCTGGAGTATATTATTGTGGGTTTGCGTGCCGTGTTCTCATGCATAGCATGAGGCGCGATACGAAAAAATGCGGCGACATAAGGCAGTGTGTAAATAATGAAATTCGTCCTAAAACAATATGATACGGAGTTGATCTCCTTCGACCTGCGGTCGGAGGGGCTGGACGGCTTTGTCTGTACGATTCTGGAAAAAACGGAGAAAAATCACCGATTGTTTCCGCTGGGGTTCACACTGACTGACAAGGGCCTGCTCGACTGGTTGAAGTCCCGCGTTATCCCCCGCAACCGCGAGTTCGTGGACAAGATCCTTTCCGTCTACGGGCTGGATCACAACAATATCCTCGGCATCGTCAAACTCTGCATGGGGCTTTCCGTGAACGACAGCTACTGGATCGTGTCGGAAGGATTCGAGGGGAATTTCAAAGACTACAACCTTTTCGAGAACGGCTTCGACAAGGCTCTCTCGCTGATCGCCTGGACCGGGTTCGGAAGTGTGCGTCCGAGCGTGTTTTCGTCGTCGCCGGAGTTCACCACCAACGGAAACCTGCGGAAAGGCTGGCGGCGCATCGGCGGAAAGATCATGCTTTACAAGGGCGGCAGTTCCGGCGCGGCGAACACCGGCAACGAACCGTATTCGGAATTTTACGCCTCCCAGATCGCCGAGGCCATGGGGCTGAACCACGTCACCTACAAGCTGGCGAAATGGAAGGGAACGCTGTGCAGCACCTGCGAGCTTTTCACGGACATCGACCATTCGTTCGTGCCGATCCACCGCTGTTTCCCGGAAAAGAAACTGACTGAGATCGCCGCCGAACTGAAGAAGCTGGGAGACAAATTCTATCAGCCGTTCTGCGACATGATGGTTTTCGACGCGCTGGTGTGCAACACGGATCGGCACTTCGGCAACTTCGGGCTGCTGGTCGACAACCGGAGCAACAAACCGTGTGCCTTCGCGCCGATCTTCGACAACGGCATGGCGCTTTTCCCGTTTGCGATGGAGGACGATTTTCGCGACCTCGACGCCTACGCGACGACCCGCACTCCGTATTTCGGTTCGTCCTTCGACGAGCTTGCCGCCGCGTTCATGACCAACCGCCAGCGCAAACAGCTCCGAAAACTGATCGACTTCCAATTCACTCGCGACCGCAGCTACAATCTCCCGGCAAAGCGTCTCAAGGCGATGGAAGCGTTTCTGCAGAAAAGAGTTATAAGTTTGAAAACGATGTAGGACCTATCATAGGGGATAAAAATGAGTGCAACATTGAAAACACAAGCGGAAATCGAGCAAACTCTGCACGATAACCTTACCGATGACCAATATCGTGCCGTAGTCGATGAATCCCGCCATATTTTATGCCTTGCATGTGCAGGGTCGGGAAAATCGCGGACACTGGCCTATAAAATCGCTTATTTGATATCCAGAGGAGAAGCTCCGGAAAGTATCGTAGCGTTTACCTTTACCGAAAAAGCTGCCGAATCTATTAAGCGCCGGGTTGCGGAGGCACTTCATCAACTCGGATTGCCGGAAAATTATATCGGGGCAATGTTCATAGGAACACTGGATTCATTCTGCCAAAAACTGCTTGGAGATATTGATGCCAAGTATAGACAATATGACATTCTTGACGAGAACGGACTGATATTGTTCATTATGTCTCGTTTTGGGAAACTTGGGTTCAAGGGGGCGCAGGGGAAATATTTCAAAGATAAGGTTTTGCCTCTTGCCGACGCATGGCAGACGATGAACAATGAAAACATCTCTCTGATCGAGATACAGAAATATGCACCGAATATCGGGCGGCAACTGGAGGCGTTGGGCAACGAGTTGCGCCATGACGGCTATATGGATTTTTCATACGCGATCCGGCTCGGAGTGGAAGAGCTCAGGAAGATAACGGATAAAAAGAATTCGTATATTGCAAAATTCAAATATCTGCTGGTAGACGAATACCAGGATATCAATCCGATTCAGGAAGAATTTATCCGGACATTCGCCACTCACCTTGACATGTTGCTCGTGGTCGGCGACGATGACCAGTCCATTTACAGTTGGCGTGGGGCGAATGTTCAGAATATTCTTACGTTCAGCAGCAGATATGATGCTGTTTCGGTGCATCGGTTGCTTATCAACTTCAGAAGCACAAAGGCGATTGTGAATGGGGCAAATGAATTTGTCCAGCGTTTACTGAACACGCAAAGACTGGATAAGAACATCAACTCCAATTCCGACGGAAATATTCAGGACTTGAGAAAACTTTGGTTCGACAAACGGGAAGAAGAGGCGGAGTGGGTTGCCTCCCGCATAGAAGAACTTGTCGGGACCAAATATGTTGAAAAGGTCAATTCGGACGGAACAGAAGTCAGTCGGGGATTAACATACAGTGACTTTGCCATTTTGCTGCGCAGTATTCACAACAGCAACGGTGACAACCGCGATAAGGATTTTGCTGACGCACTGACCAGACATGGCATCCCGTATAAAACAACCGGCGAGGGCGGCATCTTTGACCGCCCATATGCTTCCTGTATTCGGGATTCCATGGAATTACTTCGCAATCCCGGTATTACGAGAGAAAGTGCCACAGATTTCTTTGATGCCAATGTCGTGCCGATTTTTCCTGATGCCGACAAGGAAGTTTTTCTTCGGGTTCTGCACAAGTGGAATCAGAATATTCATGCATCATCGGCGGTCGCCCGCCGAAAAGTGTATCCGCAGGAATTTCTGCACGACCTGATTGATGCTTTTAACGTCCGTAATTTCTCGGACGAAACCGCACTGCGGGATCTCGGTCTGTATAGCAAGATCATTTTGGATGTGGAAAAGACATACACAAGTATTGACGATAATTACCGCTATTCGGAGATGCTGAATTTCATAAGCAACATCGCAGAAAACAATTACGAGCTTGAGCAGGTTGATTTTCTCGCTCAAGACAATGCCGTCAGCATTTCGACCATACACAAAGTCAAGGGGCTGGAGTATCCGGCTGTATTTGTCGTTGATTTAATCCGCGGGCGTTTCCCGCACAGAAATTCGACGTACAAAGGAGCATTGCCCGTAGAGGTAATGAGTAGTGCCATTAATCGAGGTGCTTATGGAACAAGACTGGATGATGAGGCAAGACTCTTTTATACCGCCATTACTCGTGCGGAAAGGTGTCTTTATCTCTCCGGAAGCACCGAACATCCTGATTTGAAGAGAGATGCCAAACGTTCGGAATTCATTGCCGACTTCAGCCCCGGTATTCGGGAGGATAAGGGAAATGAATCCTTGGCGGATAAAGTTCCGCAGAAGGGACGCTTTGCGGAAAGCGACTATCCGACCGACTATTCGACAGTTAAGACGTATCTTTCCTGTCCCTATGCCTATAAACTTTCAACCGTTTACGGTTACCATGCGGCCGTTCCGGAACTCTTCGGTTTCGGAAAAACAAGTCACACCATTTTGGAAAGACTGCACCAGTGTTTCAAGGATCGCCCACCGACCGCAGAGGAGGTCGAGAAGATCGTGGAAGGGACTTTCATGTTGAAACATGTCTTTCCGAGCAAAGACCCTGTCAACCATCCCGGTTCATATGAGCGTGCCAAAGAATTGGTGAGAAAGATTCTCACCGAGTATGCGGACATGTATAAAGATGATTTCAGCCGTCTTCGGCAGGATGAGGCCCGTTTTGAAATTCCTGCTCAGGGGGCACTGATCACCGGGGCTATCGATCTTCTGCTTAAAGAAGAGCCGGATCGGGGAATCGTTGAGGCGGATGTGATTGATTTCAAATCCATGGAAACACCTGCGGATGTGACAGCATTTGACTGGCGTGACATGTCGATTCAAGTTCAGCTGTATTCGAAAGCGGCAAGGGAGATCATCGGCGAAAATGTGGAGACCGGCTTCATTCATACGCTGAAGGACAATAAACGGACACGGATTCCGGTTGATGAAGAATCCGTTGATAATGCGATAAAGACCATCGAATGGGCGGTTCAGGGTATTTTGAAAGATGATTTTCCGATGAGGGCGTGTCGAAAGAAATGCGAAAGTTGTGACTTCCGTGCCATGTGTGCGCAGAAATCACAACCGTTCAAGACAACGAATGTACCTCCGCCGATCAACACCCCCTTCGGAGCGCGGTCTATCGCAGCATTTGATACTGATGATGTTTCAGGAGAGTAAAAATGAGATTTAAATTTGAAGCAGTGGATATTTTCTCCGGTTGCGGGGGACTTTCCTGCGGATTGACCCAGGCCGGGTTCAAGGTGAAAGCCGCCGTTGAAATTGAAGAAAGTGTCGCGAAGACATATTCGGCATATCCGCCCCTTTCCAAGGTCAATGTGCTGAGCGGAAATGAAAAGGGAGATATCTGCAAATTAAGCGGAGCTGATATCCTTTCGGCTGCCGGAATCAATAGAGATGACATATATTTATTCGCCGGCTGCCCTCCTTGTCAGAACTTTTCCAGAAAAAACCCCAACAACAAGAAAAAAACGGTAGGCACAAGGAAAAGGCTTCTCTTTGAATTCCTCCGAGTCATAGAGGAGATTACGCCACCTTTCATACTGATGGAAAATGTTCCCGGCATAAAAACGAAGTATAATCTGCCGATTCTGAATGAATTTATCGCACACCTTAAGAAAAAATATTACATCGTCGAAAATATCCTGAACGCCGCCGACTACGGCGTGCCCCAGTTGCGACGCCGGTTTGTTCTTCATGCAGTTCGCAAGGATATCAAAAAGACGCTGGATCGGCTCGGATATGATTTTACACTGCCCGAGGCGACCCATAGTCGCAACGGAGCTAACGGGCTTGCCTCGTGGAAAACGGTCAAAGAGGCCATTGGGGATCTGCCGGCAATTAAAGCCGGAGAGACCTACACCGGTAACGATAAAATTCACAACCACAAATGTGCCGGACTTGATGAGGACAACCTGAAGCGCATACAAATCATAAGGAAGCATGGAGGATCACGAAGTTGTCTGCCGGATGAACTCGTGCTGCCATGCCACAAACGACTGAAAGCAGATGGCGTTGTGAACGGGCATGGGGACGTTTACGGGATCATGGATGCCGATCAGCCGTCGCCGACAATGACCGGAGGATGCCTTTTCTACACCAAAGGTCGCTACGGTCACTATGCTCAGGATCGGGCGATCTCGATACGAGAAGCGGCCAGATTGCAAACTTTCCCGGACGATTATATCTTCAGCGATTCCCTGACCTCTTCCGCGCTGCAAATCGGAAATGCCGTTCCCATTGATCTTGTCAAAGCAAGTGGAAATGTGCTGCACAGGGCAATTTATTTGATCAAAGAAAACAGAAGTCATAACAGAAATGGAGCAAGACATGCATAATTTTTTTGACACACTGGTTCAGGTGCTGAGTGCCGATAAAAAATTCTTTTCCGAGGACGGCATTCTCCTGCGCAATAAAGTTTACGAGCATGCGATGCGGATGGATGCCGGATTGCTCGGTCTGCTGCTCGGAAATGAGGATACGAAAAAACGTTTCTTCACCGATGTTGCCGGCACGCTGGTTTTCGATAAAGTCGGGTTCGGCTGGGTCATCAACAACCGACAGTTTCTTCCCGACAGCTACACACGCTTCAAAAACCGCATCGGGCTGACCGACAGGCGCGGTGATCTGATCTCTGCTTCGGATGATGTCGTGTTGGCTTTCCCCTACAAAGACTGTGTACTTGAGGGTGGACAAACCAAAGAAGACCAGAAGCGGGATGAGATTTTTTATAACGAAACCCTTGCCCCCAATGAGGTCGACCGACTTCTGTATCCGAAAGTTCTGATTAGTGCGAAACGGTATTCTCATTCCGGCAAGGTAGATTTGGCCGGACAGCCTGGCAAAGATGAACTCGTTGTAGAAACGACACAAGCTTTTCACAATACGGAAAATCTCGTCATAAAAGGCAATAACTTATTAAGTATATCTTCCCTGTTGAACTGCTTTGAGGGTCAGATAAACCTCATCTATATTGATCCGCCTTTTAACACGGGTAACGATTCATTCAATTACAATGATCATTTCTCGAGATCGACTTGGCTGACGTTTATGAAAAATCGTCTTAGTATTGCCCAACGGCTTTTGAAGCGTGATGGCAATATTTTCATTCATATAGACATAAACCAATCGCATTATCTAAAAGTGCTTTGCGACGAGATATTCGGGAAAGAAAATTTTGTTGAAGAGATTATTTGGGCTTACGGTTCCCCTTCCGG
>ERZ1026848.1995-NODE-1995-length-10635-cov-7.701701_pt1 | contig 10635 bp, 19 predicted proteins | sample MGYA00380154_ERZ1026848 | MGnify/ENA primary metagenome ERZ1026848 (study PRJEB33269, sample SAMEA4719790) | human gut metagenome | biome: human-associated habitat; feature: organic feature; material: feces | place: Cameroon | collected 2013-10 ...
CGAGATAGCGTAGCGTCTCGTGGGCTCGGAGATGTGTATAAGAGACAGGATTATATTCGTTTCCATTTCCTTCCAACCGATATTGTGATGCCTTTTTCTTCAAGTTCTTGCATCGCGCCTGAAAGGTCGAAAAAGTCGGGTGGCAAAGACACTGCTATACCATCCCATTCTTCCTTTGAAATAAATCTAACTACCATATCAATAATTATTTATACGTTATCAATACCATGTTGTCTTTGCCTACTGAGGTGAGGGTGTTGGTTGTACCCCCGCCCACGTTTATCTCCATTCGCTGACAGAAGCGTCCGTTGGAGGGATGCTTGCGGTCGGACGGATTGTCGGGGTCACGGCCTCGGAAGGCTGCTATGCGAAAGTGTAGCATAGGAGGTTGTCTTTTGTTACTGTTGTTATCGAATTACTCCACGGCCATGAGCTGGGGCGGTGATACTTGTCACCGTATTTACACCCTCCGCAGTCGCCATGTTCACGGCGGAAGGCTTTGGCTTCCTCGGTGCGGTAATGGACGAGGACAGAACGGTCAATCATACTCTATCAATATTTTCGGTTTATCCACGTCGTGACCCTTACCCCCCGGGCTATGCACAAGGCTATGCCATGTGGCGACACGATGATGCCGTTCTGCGAGGGGCTGTAGGAGCCGATGATAATGGGGCGAGGTTTGTTCATAATTCTACTGCTACATAATAGTGGTTACGGCTGCTCACTCCTGCCTGGATGGTGTAAATGATACCACCCCCGAATTGCTTGTTGTAGGTGTCTATCCATACGGCATGAGAGGGACGGAAACCACGTTGATACATTATCTCTAAGCGAACGTTCTTTTTAAGCATATTCTATTCAAACTCATACAATACTGCTGTCATTGGATAGTGGGCGAGCGTGAGGATGTTGGTCGGTCCGATAGCCTCGTAGCGTGTGGTTATGGTTGCAGCACAACATCCATCAGTCACATTCACCATCTGTTTACTACCCCCCCCCCCCATTTAGACGGAAGGAGGGCGCGACGTGGGTCAGCTTACACTCCATCCTTTTTCCTCTCCATATTCTCCTTAAACAATTCCTCAAAACCTTCGCAGGGGAATGTATGGCATTCATTAAAACTTGCGAAGTCACTGTTCAATACATCTCGCTCGTTCTCGATACAATCGCGCAGCTCGTCAAAATCCCTCTCCCATCCGTTGAGAGCGTTCATCCGCAGCGTGAGCCACGTCTTGAGGAACATTGCCGCCTCGTGTGTCGGTGGCAGATCGAACTGGATGAATAGGGCGTTGTCAGAGTCGTTGGCCTTGAGAAACTTGCTCACGGCATCGTCCTTGAGGAAATAGCGGTCGGACACTTCCTCTTCGAGCACGTCTTCCAGTCGGGTAAGCAGCTCGAAAGGTTCTGGGAACTGATAGTCGAAGGCTACATCTCGGCGCATGGAAATGCAGAACACACGGTCGCGGTTCTGCGGCACACCGTAGTTCTTGGCGTTGAGTCGCGCCCAACGGCTCACATAGCCGAGCGACGAGAGCTTGTCGAGCCACTTCTGGAAGTCGGGAATGAACTTCTGGCTTACCAGTGCCGCCACGTTCTCCTGCAAGAGATACTTAGGGCGAAGCACCTCCACGGCATCCGCCACTCGCCAAAGCAGTGCGCTTCGGGTGTCGCTGCCCTCCTGCAAGCCCATCTGCTTGCCAGCCTGACTGATGTCCTGGCAGGGCGAGGAATAGGTGAAGAGGTCCACTTCGCGGCCTTCGAGCGAGCTTTTCACCTCGTGCCAGTCAATCTTGGTGATGTCGCCCAGGGCGCAGTCGGCAAACTGAGGAAAGACAAGGTTGTGCATCTGACAGGCGTATTTGTCGATGTCGCTCCATCCCTTGCACGTCCATCGGAAGTCGGGATGCCACTCCCGTAGCACGTCGGCTGCCATGAGCTGCGAGTCGTAGCCGGAGAACGTGGTGAGGAATATCTTCTCCTCGTTCTTGTCGGCGGCGGTGGGCGGCAATGCGGGCAACGTGTCTTCGGGGTCGTCGAAGAGCGAGAGCTGCTCGCCTGGGCGTGGCTTAGGTGGTGCTGGGTAGAAAAGTTGCTCGTAGATGTGGGCCAGCACGTCCACCACGATGCTGTTTCCGGCTTGCTTGTACTGCTGTGAGGCTGATATCAGCATCACGTCTTCCTTGTTTTTAATCCTGTCAAACAGTACAGTAGGGAAACATTTGCCTAAAACGCTTTTCATGCGTTGCATTACAGAAGCCACCGTCATCTGCATAACGGCGATTACGTTGTCGCGAACGCCCATCAAGCGGAAACACTCCTTGGGCGTGAGTTTGCGGATGGCATAGCTCTTGATGGTGCGGTCGGTGAAGTTGAGTTTTGTGATCATATAGTTTTGTTATTTATATTCTTCAATCAGAAATACATTTTGCTGCCATGCGTTAATTGTCACGGTCGGACATACGTCTGTGCCTAATCTACCTCCGTCGTTGTTGCCGCGAGGATATTGGTAGAGGCCGTAGTTAGTCATATCAATCTTTCTGTTCTAATTTCCATGTCTTTTCATCACGAGAGGAATAGACGGTATAGGTAAGTTCACAACAGTTCTTGGCTGTCCTCACTTCATTCAACATATCTCTCGTATAGAAGCAACGCTCCATAAGGTACGCCAATGCCTGAAACTGGTCTTGAGTAAGAAAAACCTCCTGTTCGCCGCAGGTGATACCTACGTTGTCGGTAATGGTAGAGTAGAAGAGCTTTACGTCCTCTTCCTTTTCTGTGTCCTCGTTCTTTACGATTATCTTTTCTGTATTGTAACTCATAATCCATTTCTCCTTTTATTTATAATTCTACAAACACGCAGATTCCTCCACTTGCTGCGGTTAGAGCATTTACCAGTTTCCCGTTTCCGACCGTCCGGCTGCGCCTCAGAGCCGAAGACGGATAACTGAGGTCGGCGGCTCCAGAGCAGGGGCAATCGGTGTAGCCCAGCTCGGTGGCTTGACGTATGCGAAGGAACGTCTCGCCATCTCGGTCCACCAACTGAAGGAACGGTCGGTCAGAGGTGGAGTAGATGCGGTAGAGCGAACCGTCGGGATAGCGGCCATACAGCTTGCCGTCCTTGCGGATAGTGCCGCGCTTGTAGCGAGGGTCAGTCATATTCAATCTACTAATTCTTAAAATCGTTTCTCACTACCCATACGCTCAATCCGATGTTGAGCAAGAGCATGAGGATGATGATGGCAAAATACTGCTTGTTGCTCAGTTCTACAGAAAGATACTTGAAGTCGGAAAACTCCTTGCGTTTCCACTCCTTCTGCACAATCGGTTCAATGTACGAGGTGAAGGCGCAGAGATCAAGTCGGTGGGACGTAAACCAGTCGCGGCTCTTCACTGCAAGCACGGGCGAGTCACACCACGAGAAGGCATCGCTCCACACCACGCGGTTACGGCTGTCAAGACCTACGCACACCACAAGCTCGTTCTTATTACCTCCCTGCCAATAGGAGCGTTGTCGGTCGGCAATGGATAGCGGCTTGTTGCGATAGAAAAGCAGATAGACACGAAACTCCTTCTTCGGTCCGTATCGGGCGTTGAGCACGCGGATGGCTCGCTCCTGACGGGCAGAGAACTTTGCTCCGATGATAGGCGACTGGTCGCAAAAACGTATCTTGGGATAATCGTGCAAACCAAGTCGGCGAGCCTCCTTTTCGCTGATGTCCTCAAACTTAAACACCGAGCGCGAAGCCTTCACCTTGTTCTCGTATTCATGTTCACGAGTAACGGAATAGAGCGTAGCGGGTTGACCGTTCCATCGGTATTCATACGCATCGCCATCACGAGTGTAATAGTGGCGGTGCATATCCACGAACACCGAAGCCACCGACAAGCGACGCTTCATAGCCGAAAAGTCTTCATTGGAACAGTTTCGCTCACGTCCCGAATGGTCGTAGTAGGTCCAATGTTCGGGATGATTCTCCGTGACATAGTAGGTTCGAGTGTGCCAATGCCCTTTCGAGTCGGTATAGGAGCGAGTCTTCCTCACAAGCTCATTCCACGGCTCGTAATAGCGTATCTTCGTGACGTAGCTGCCCAGGTATTCTGTGTCGCTCGACTCTACGCGCTCAAACGCCCATATCATCGCTGCGCCCACAAGGAGCGAGGGGATGATAAGTATGGCATGTTCCCACCATGTTGTTTGCTTGCGGAAGAACAGTAGCAACACAGCCGACACAAAGAAGGGGATGAGAAAAACGAGTAGTTCCATAAGCCTTTATTGTTTCTTGCCGAACAATTCCACATCGTTGTCTTCGCCTACATCCATCACCTCCTTGGAGCGCGACGACGAAATAACCTTATACTCGATAGGCATGGTGTTCGACACGAACCATCGGGCAGGGTAGGTGCGAGTAAGCGTTTCGTGTTCGCGGATAATGTCAAGCATACGTTCCTGAGAGGTCTGAAACTCAGTGCGCTGTATCTCGATGGCCTGCATGAGGTCGCGGTAGAGCGATACGTCGAAGTTGGGGTTGCTCTCCTTTATCCACTTCATCATCGTGCCCTTGTCGTTCTGATAGCGTCCGGCAATGAGCTGCGGATAAATCTTCTCGAAGGTCTGCTTGTACTCGTCGGTGACCTGCGCCTTCTGCTGAATGATTTTCCACATCTTGTCGTGAACGCCCTCAATCTTTCCACGTTGCGCTTCGGCTTGCTGGCGAAGGGCAATCTCACGGTTGTTGTAACTGAAGTAAGTGGCTACCAGCGAGCCTACCATTATGGCTACCACAAGCAGGATGGAAGCCATGACAATGTTCTTTGTTTTCATAATTATTATTTCTTTGGTCTATAAATCCGTTAATTGTTATTACTTTGCCTTGAAGTTGTATATCGGCTTGATGCGCTTCACCACTTCCACCGTGTCGCCTATAAGCGCCTCTATCTCTTCGGCCGACTTATAAGCCATAGGTGACTCGTCGATGGTTGACTCGCAAACGGATGTAGAGTATATGCCCTGCATACCCTTTCTATACTCCTCCATAGTGAGCGTTTCCTTTGCCTTGGTTCTCGACATAAGGCGACCTGCACCGTGCGGAGCCGAGCAAAGCCAATCGTCGTTGCCCTTGCCGCGACATATCAACGAACCATCGCGCATGTTCAAAGGGATTATGAGCTGTTCGCCATTTTCAGCACGCACGGCTCCTTTTCGGATGATGCCTGAGTGTATGTTGAAATAGTTATGCCTGGTGGTAAAGAAATCCACGTACGATAATTGAAGCCCATTGATTATAGGCATTGCTATATTCCATCTGTTGTCGTCGGCAAAAATCTGACAGGCGTTCACTGCGAAATTATAGGCATCGAGGTCTTCTCCCTCAAGATAGGCGAGATCGGGAGGCACCGTACCTAAGCGACGCAACGTATTGTTAATCTCCCTCTCCAAACCATACTTCTTTAAGTCTTCTATGATGCGTTTGCGCTCCTCGTTACGGTTCACGTTCTTCTTGGCTAAGTGTTGGAAATAGTTGCACACCTTCACGCCGAGATTGCGACTGCCCGAATGTATCACAAGATACTTACATCCCTGCTCGTCCTCGTTAAGTTCGATGAAATGGTTGCCACCACCGAGGGTGCCACGCGAGCGTCCGATATAGTCGGGGTCGAAGCAACCTTGTGTCCTTTCGTACAAATCGAGCAAAATATGTGACGTAAGCGGACTCCAATCTTTTAGCTTGGACTTTTCGTGAACGTCAAATCCGCTCGGCACCGACTCATTGATGATTCGGTCGAGAAGCGAAAGGTTTATATCCTTCTCAGCGAACTTGAATACCAACATACCGCAGCCGATGTCAACGCCCACGGTATTGGGCACCACCTTGCCACGGGTCTCAATCACAGTGCCTACGGTGCATCCCTTTCCGGCATGACAGTCGGGCATGATGCGAATCTTGCAGTCGCGGTAAGCCTCGCTCTCTGCCATCTGCCTTACTTGCTTCTGGGCTTCAGGTTCGATGGTCTTTGCAAAAATCTTTAAGTCGCTCATTGTTCGTTGTTCTCTATAAATCCGTTAATAAAAAGAAAATGTGCAGTGGTTGAGTTTTCCTTCTTCTCGCTCGTCTGCATCAGAGCCCGTTGGTTACTTGAAGCGCTGCCATCATAAAATCAATAATTCCAAATTTCATATCTCGTTTATAATTTTAGTTCTGCATCAACCCCCAGTGCCCAAAGGATATGTTGAAGCTCGTGGACGTACTGAATTTCTCGTAACAGAGCATATTCGTACAAACAATGATACTTTATGGCAACGGTGAAAACACCACCTTTCCGTTCTACTACCAAATATCGCGCAAGGGAACGCGCCTCGTTGTCAAGAGGCTTTGTATAGAGATAGTATTTTCCAACGACTTCTCCCTTGAAACCGTTCTTGTTAAGTATTTCAGGTGTGATGGGTATGCCTCCAATCTTACTGCACCAAGCCCACCATGGTCCGTCATCGTCACCATTGATAGCGCTTAGACATGCGGATCCTTTTCCGCCCTTATATTTTATATCGGGATGTATATCGACAACAACGCACATTGTACCTTTCGGGAACATGCAATCGTGGCTTACCCTTACAAGGTCGCCTGTTCTTAGTTCTTCGGGGTTAACCATGACGCTGCCTCTCTCTCTTCTTCAGTTTGGAAATACTTGCGATATTGCTTCCATTCGGGGTCGTGGATATTACCGATAACCTCGAATGTCTTCATTTTCTTTCGCTCTACGTCATCGAGGATTCCGTCAGAAACGCCTCTTGCGTCAGAAGCAGGATTCTTTGCCGCAACGGTCATAAAACGCGCCACATCCGGCCAATAATACACTATGGCATGGTAGGCGTCGCGCTCGCCGTCTTTGAAGCCGCTATAAGGATATTCGTCCGAGCGCAACACGTCGCCCTCATAAATCTCCTTGCCGTTCTTGTCAGTGAAGCCAGTGAACTGGCCGATAGTATCGGGGATGATTTGATATGCCCCAGTAAAACCCATTCTGCCTTCTTCTTCAACAAATCCCAAGATGTGTAATTTGCCATCAAGAGAACGGGCAAAATCACCGGCTACCCATTGTCCATCGCACTGTTTCTGTGCCTTAAATTTGATTGGTCTCATTGTCTATAAATCCTTTTATGTTTTTTATCTGTATTTTATCTCTCTCTTACAGCCTTTTGAGAAGTGTGCTGCATTGATGGCCGACCGCCTTTTCTTCGTAGCCCAACCTTTTATACCATTGCAACACCCACTGAGGAGTATCGCGTCCGTCCCACGATATTGCAACGGTCTCTATGCCGTAATACTTCAGTTCTTTTTCTGCAACCTCCATCAGATGCTTTGCCACCTCACGGCTGCGGTGCGCTTCGTCCACCCACAGCGAGTAGATGAGAGCATCCGCTTCGCCATCCAAAGGTTTGTCTTCGGTGTGGTGAGGAATAAACGCCTGTATGCTGCCATGATGCTGCTCGTCGGTGACGAGTATGCGAGTGGAGTCTTTCCAATGCTGATGTTGTATCATAGTTGTCGTGAGCCGATCTTCAAACCCAAAAGAACCTGTCGGCAGATTACGCCGCAGCCTTCAATGACATCCAAGCACGAGTCACATTCCAGACAGGACGTAGAGCCCACAGCGGGGTGTCCTGGTCTATAGACGCAGGATGTTCCTCTGTCCATGTAGATTTTCTTGTCCTTCACAAAGGAATGGATTGCTTTTATAAACCTGTTCTTTTGCACGTTCTCATGTGCCAACTTGTCGCAACATTCGCGCATCTGCAGCATCTCGCCCAGCGTCTGCCCTGACGGGGCTTCGTCCTTGCACTTCTCCATTCCACGCAACTGGCGTGCCACGTCGTAGTAGTCGTCCATGAGCTGATGCACACGCTGCTCCAGCTTCATGTTCTCTGCCTTCAGGTCGGCGATGATGTAGGCAAGTACCTCCATGCTGTTGTTTTTAGGTAGGTTTACATACTCGCACACTGCAAGCTCTCTTTCCATATACTTGCGCTGCTCGTCGGTGGCAGGGATGTAGGCTTCGGCTGTGCGTGTGCCTACGCGATAGGGTGGAGGTACAGTCTGAAATATCTTGTGCATGTCGGTGTATGCCGAATACTTCACCACTCCGTCTTCATCTACACGCGCCACCTTCACCAACAGCTTTCGCTCTTTGTCGTGAAGGATGTCGCCAGGCTTGATTTCTTCTGTGTTCATTTGCTCTTTGTATTTGTTATTTTACTTGTGTCTCTGTCAAGAGATATTCGCAAGAGCCCAGTACGTTCTCCTTGCCCTTCTCAATCTTCCAGTCGAACCCTGCAGCTTGCAAACTCTGCACGAAGTCGTTGTAGTCTCTCTCTGTGAGGTATGGAGAGATGTTTTCATCCTCAAAGACGACTATGTTAGGGTTGATGTCGAAGTCAATGCGCAGCGACTTGCCACCAAGAAACTTGCATGACTGGGACGTGTCGCGAGGGTCGGTGACGTGCAGGTTACAGCTGTTCTTCCCGTTTATCCAAAGGTAGGCATAACAATAGAGCCTTTCTGCTTTGGCATCGTATCGCTTGGCGCATACGATGAAGGTTTCAGAGTTGCGAAGCGACGAGATTTCGTAAAAACGTCCGTCTTCAATGTGGTTGAGCATATATTCGCGACACTCTTTCGTGGTGAGGAGTACAGGCATGTCGTCAGAGACTGTCTCTCGCTGACTTTTCTTTGCAAGATATTCCTTGCGCATTATCTGCACACGCTGGACAACAAAGGCGAAGAAAAACGTCCAGCCGAAGACGGCGCCAAGGAAGAACGCCCAGCCTAAAAAAGTAGATATAAATGTGTTCATTGTTCTCTGTGATTTCTGTTTGTATGTTTACAAATGCAATATCGTCATTAGTTCCACAGCCTTTTTCTCGTCGGAAAATCCTTTGATGTTTACCCATTTGCCGCATGGAAAGTAATCGACATATTTCTGAACCATATAAACGGTCACTGGGATGCAACCATCATAGGCCTCCATTGGAATAACTCTTAGTTTCATATCTCATTCTCTGTTTTTCCTCCAGTTCCACATTCTCAGTGCCTGTGCGATGCGGTGGTTCCTGACGGCGCGGCAGGGCTTGAAGGAGATGACGGGATGCCCTGCATTGTACCACTCCATCCACCGCAGATGCCAGTAGCGCACCGTGTGCCGACGCCCGTCAGGACCGCCACATACAGCAGGCCTCTGGCGCATGATCTTCTTTGCCAGACGGGACTTCATCTTTGGTTCTCCTCTTCTTCAGTAAGTATGCCGAAGGGTGAGCCATCGGCAAAGGTGTAGTCTCTCATTGTTTCATTGAAAGGCCAACAATCATTGCCACTTATCGCAATACACTTCATGTCTCCACCAGAACCTACCACCGTGACCATAGCATAATGGCCGTCTTCCTTGTCCTTAATCCAACCAAACGGCTGATGCTTCTGCATTTCCTGCCAACACTCTTCGGCGTTGACGAATGGACGATACTCAGGTTGGGGTTTGATACGATAACGACAGGACTGTGACCATCTCGGGTCTGCAATATCTTCCCATTTCCCTTTCAAGGTGTTGAAAAACTGTATCTGCTTACCGTCAACATAAGCCTGCATTACGGCTGTGCGATACAGCGCTTCTGCTATCAGCTCTTTTGTTTTTTCTGTTCTCATAATCTCTATAAATCCGTTAATGTTGTTTGATTATCATCTCTTTCTTCGCTTCGCCTTGTGTAGTTCTTGCAGGTTGTGCTGCACAAGTGGCGTGATGGTGAAAGATGGAGACCCGTCTGGCATGATAAATCGGTATATCCACCTCACCTTTCCTTCAAGCAAATCATCTATATCCTGCATTACTTCGCGAAGAATCTCTGTCTGCGACTTATCGCCCACCCGGTGCTTATACAAATAACTGATGTATGCAGGATTGACTGTAACGATGTATTGTCTTCCTTTATGTATCTTCATTGTACTCTATATTTTCGTGAATACGTTATTACTCCAGCCCACCGCATCTCATCTTTCTTTTGTAATATTTCCAAGATGTCCGACAAACATGAAGCGGTCAGAGGTGGAGCAAAGGGATTGTCGATTACGGAGAAGCTCACTACGTCCGCACGTTTTTCCATATCTGCAAAAGCATCGTCGATGGTGTCGAAGCGACATTTGCAGACGTACTCGGTGGAAAGGTTTACAAAACACCATTTCTTTGTAGTGCGGTCCTGACAAAGCATTACGATGCAGTCGGGACGGTTGCGACGATTTATCTTTAGATACATAAGCTAATCTATTGATTCAAAATCATAAACGAATACATAAGGGTTGGATTCCCATGTGCCTTTGCCAGAGATATGGTCAATAAGGTCAGCATAAGCAGCTTTTCCATCTGGATGAAGATGCCAAGGACCATCACCTAAAATAGAATGGTCATATTCTAAACCACTGCATTTATAGTCATTAACTGGTGCAACACACCATAAAGTTTCACGCTGATCTGAAGGACATATACCTTCTGCCAAACAGTCTTCTTCGCTAATGTCCTGCAAACGTTCAATACGGATTTTGGTTATACGGATATGATGGGGCATATCTTCGGCACGAACAAACATTTTGTTAT
>ERZ1026848.1996-NODE-1996-length-10631-cov-4.453574_pt1 | contig 10631 bp, 8 predicted proteins | sample MGYA00380154_ERZ1026848 | MGnify/ENA primary metagenome ERZ1026848 (study PRJEB33269, sample SAMEA4719790) | human gut metagenome | biome: human-associated habitat; feature: organic feature; material: feces | place: Cameroon | collected 2013-10 ...
TCCTTTCTCTATCCCGACGCGGGACGCGTCGCCCCCATTAGAGGTAGCGTTTGGTGCTTGAAACCTTTCGCAAGTTAGGCTGCGGCTCGGAAATAAAAACGAAAGTTTTAAGACTTTCGTTTTGTATTTCGCGCGCCTTGCACTAACTTTGCACACTGAAAGCAAAAGTGTGCTTTTAACATAAAGATGTAAATCACGGAATATGTCTATCACAAAAACGCGACAAAAGTTACTCGAAGTGGCACGCGAACTCTTCGCCCACAAAGGTCTTGAGGCCACGACAATGAATGATATCGCTGCTGCCTCTGGACGCGGACGACGCACACTCTACACGTACTTCCGCAACAAAGAGGAGATTTACTATGCCGTAATAGAGGAGGAACTCGAACGCCTGTCTGAAAAGATGGACGAGGTGGCCGTCATGGACGTTGAGCCTGAAGAGAAGATATTCACACTCATCTACACCCACCTGAGCATCATACGCGACACCGTGGCACGCAACGGCACACTGCGCGCAGAGTTCTTCCGCAACATCTGGATGGTAGAAAAGGTGCGCAAAGCTTTTGACGTCGAAGAACACCGCATCCTGCAAAAGGTGCTGCAAGAGGGCGTTGACAAAGGACGCTTCCGCATCGAAAACGTAGGACTCATGGCCGACATCGTGTACTACTCGGTAAAGGGGCTCGAAGTGCCATACATCTACGACCGCCTGGGCGTGGGCCTGTCTGAGGACGAGACCTACCCCATTGTGAAAGGCATCGTAATGCGCGTACTTAACATGCCGCCTGCCGTCATGTAACAACACAGCAAACAAAATCCGCACATAGATTATACATAATAACATCAACCCGTTGGCAGAATTATTGGTTAACGGGTTAACAAACTGGCCAAGCTAACAAGTAAGCACCACCAACCGTGTTAAAGGACAATCCTACTTGTTAACCCCGTCAATGTGTTAACTTGTCAACCTATCTACTAAATTCACCAACGCGTAACATCATCATTAAAATGGGATTACTTACAGGTAAAACAGCCCTTATCACAGGTGCTGCACGCGGCATTGGCAAAGCCATTGCCCTGAAGTTTGCCGAAGAAGGCGCCAACATTGCATTCACCGACCTCAAAATTGACGAGAATGGTGAGGAAACACGCAAGGAAATCGAAGCCAAAGGCGTAAAGTGCATGGCATACGCCTCAAACGCAGCCAACTTTGAAGAGACTGCCGAGGTGGTAAACAAAATAAAGGAGGACTTCGGTTCTATCGACATCTTGGTAAACAACGCCGGCATCACCAAGGACGGCCTCATGCTCCGCATGACTGAGCAGCAGTGGGACGCCGTGATTGCTGTCAACCTCAAGTCGGCCTTCAACTTTATCCATGCCTGCACGCCCATCATGATGCGTCAGCGCAAGGGTTCTATCATCAACATGGCCTCAGTAGTTGGTGTTCACGGCAATGCCGGACAGAGCAACTACGCTGCATCAAAGGCCGGTCTCATCGCCCTGGCCAAGAGCGTGGCTCAGGAAATGGGCAGCCGCGGCATACGTGCCAACGCCATTGCACCGGGCTTTATCGAAACTGCCATGACTGCTGCCCTCAGCGAGGACGTGCGCAAGGAGTGGATGAAGGCTATCCCCCTCCGTCGCGGCGGCCAGCCCGAGGACATTGCCAACGTGGCTACCTTCCTCGCCTCTGACTTGTCAAGCTATGTCAGCGGACAGGTTATTCAGGTTGATGGCGGTATGAATATGTAATTGACTCAAGTTCCGGATTTAGCAAAGGCGGGCTGAAAGCCCAATGTAGCACATAGCCCAGGGCAAGCGAAGCGACACCCTGGGTCCCCGCGCAACCTCTATTGACGCGCCCTGTAAGGGCAAAAGCATAAATAGAGCGGCAAAGGAGTACATGATTAAGGCTTTTGCCCTTACAGGGCGCGACTGCTCCAACACAGGACACCCAGGGTGTCGCTACGCTTGCCCTGGGCTATGTGCTACATTGGGCTTTCAGCCCGCACAAGCTAAATTCGATTCTTGAGTAGATAGAGCTACAATATAAGTGGGCAGGAGATGCTTCATGCACACAATATCTATATAATACACATAAACACCATTAGTACTTACAACTACTGTATGTTACACAAAATAGCAAATATACTCGCGGCTCTTGCCCTGTGCGGCCTGATGGCATCGTGCATGGGCAGCGGCAGAGCCATGATGAGCGGCGGCGAGGTGACCGGCGCACGCGGTGCCTCGTTTAACGAACCGACACCCTACGGCATGGTGGAGGTGAAACGCGGCTACCTGAAGGTGGGTCTCGAAAAGAATGACTCGCTGTGGGGCACGGTGACACCACAAAAGGACATCTCGGTGGACGGGTTCTGGATGGACCAAACCGAGGTGACTAACGGCATGTACCGACAGTTTGTGGAGTGGGTGCGCGACTCTATCATTCGCGAAAGACTGGCCGACCCGCAATATGGCGGCGATGAAACGTACAAAATTGAGGTGGACAGAAACGGCGACCCCGTGAAACCGCACCTTAACTGGGCTAAACCGCTGCCGCGCAAACCTAACGAGGACCAGGAACGCGCCATTAACAGTGTGTACTACACGCACCCCATTGACGGCACGCGCATGATTGACACCAAACAGCTTAACTACCGCTACGAGGTGTTTGACTACGAAAAGGCCGCGCTGCGCAAATACCGGCTCGACCCTAAGGAGCGCTCGCTCAACACCGACCACCCTACCGACCCCGACGAGGTGGTGATGATATCGAAGGATACGGCTTATGTGGACGATAACGGACAGATTGTGCGACAGACCATCGAACGGCCGCTCTCGAGCCTTTACGACTTTCTGAACACTTACATCGTGCCCGTGTACCCCGACACGACGGTGTGGGTGAACGACTTTTCAAATGCCAACAACGAGCAGTACATGAAGCTCTACTTTTCGTCGGCCAACTACAACGACTACCCCGTGGTGGGTGTGTCGTGGGAGCAGGCCGAGGCTTTCTGCGCCTGGCGCACCAACTATCTGCTCAAGGGCATGGGGCCACAGGCCAAATTTATTCAGCGCTACCGCCTGCCTACTGAGGTGGAGTGGGAATATGCCGCACGCGGCAAGGAGGGTAACCCCTATCCGTGGCAGGGCATGGAGTCGAAGAGCCAGGACGGCTGCTACTATGCCAACTTTAAGCCCGACCGCGGCAATTATACCGACGACGGCAACCTTATTACCTCGCGCGTGGGCATCTATGGTGCCAACTCTAACGGCTTGTTCGACATGGCGGGCAACGTGGCTGAATGGACCAGCACGGTGTACACCGAGGCGGGTGTGGACGCCATGGCCGACCTCAATCCGCAACTGACCTACAACGCTGCCAAGGAGGACCCCTATGTGCTGAAGCGCAAGAGTGTGCGCGGCGGTTCGTGGAAGGACCCCATGTCGTACATTCGCTCGGCATGGCGCACGTGGGAGTATCAAAACCAGCCGCGCTCGTACATCGGTTTCCGCTGCGTGAGGTCGAAGGCTAACACGACAAGTGCAACTAACAATGGCAAGAAGAAGAAATAATGAGCAAGATTAACATAGTAGTCCGCTTGCAACACTGGATGGATAGTGTGCCCGGACAGACGTTCCTTAATTATGCCTACTCGTGGGGTGCATCAATCGTAATTCTTGGTGCGCTGTTCAAACTGACTCACCTGCCGGGCGGCAACTTTATGCTTTTTATGGGTATGGGTACCGAGGTGGTGGTGTTCTTCCTCTCGGCCTTTGACCGTCCCTTCGACAAGGATGAGATTGGCAAGGAACTGCCGCACGACTATGAGACTGACGAGGAGATAGCCGCACGACTCGGCTTGACTGATGACGACGAGGAGGCTGACGACACGGACGAGGATACTATTGAGGATACGACAGCTGACGAGGCGGCCGAGGCGGCTGCTCAACCTGTGGCTCAACCTGCTGCGGCTCAACCTGCTGCCCAGCCTGCTGCCCAAACTGCTGCGGCTACGGCTCAGGGCGTGAGTGGTGTGGTGTTTGTGGGTGGTGGCGCTGCCGCTGCACCTGCCGCTGCGCCCGAAACGGCGGCTGCTACACCGAATGCGGCCGAGGCGGCACAGGCTGCCATTGCGGCTGCCACGCCGGCTGGTGCCCAGCCCTTTGACGCTGAAGCTAAGCGGTTGGCAGAAATCATACGGCTGGCAAACGATGAGTTGCTGCGTCGTGCACAGGCGGTGCTCTCGCCCGAAATGGAGGAGGCTACGCAGGCATACATTGCCAAGTTGCGCACACTGGCCGACACCTTTACCAAGGTGGACGAGCAGAGCGCACGTCTGGCTCACGACAGTGAGGAGATGGCGCAGCTCAACCGCACGCTTACGGCTATCAACAAGACTTATGACTTGCACTTTCAGAGTATCAGCAAGCAGGTGGGCACTATCGAACAAATCAATGAGGAGACGCGCCAGCTGGCCAAACGCATTGAGGAGCTTAATGGTGTGTACCGCCGCATGATTGACGCCATGGCAGTGAATATGCCGAAGCAGGCGGAGTAAATCGGGCTTGTGTGGCTTGTTGATGTGACGTTGTTCTTTGCTTTGCGCTTAGCGCGGGGACAGATTGCTTTGCGCTTAGTTTTGCGCTTACCGCGGAGACATAAGAACATAAGCTACATAAGAAACATAACTTTGGTGTGGGGGCTGCGCCCCATACTATAAGAAACATAAGGGCTGACGCCGTAGCGTGGCATGGCTGCCGCTAACGCGGGAAACATAAGGACATAAGAGCATAAGGACATAAGGCCGCTGCGCGGCGGACGGCCACGGACTGACGTCCGCGTGGCCGCAAGAACATAAGGGCTGACGCCGAGGGTTATGGGTTGAAATGCTAATGGGCTGATATGCTGATGTGGCTGACGCCGTGACGTGCTTGAAAGGCGGGCTGAAGGCCCAGTGGAGCACATAGCCCAGGGCAAGCGTAGCGACACCCTGGGTTACACCCACAGCACCTATTGACGCGCCCTGTAAGGGCAAAAGCATAGATAGAGCGGCAAGGGTGTACATAAAAAATTAAAGCTTTTGCCCTTACAGGGCGCGACTGCTCCAACACAGGACACCCAGGGTGTCGCTACGCTTGCCCTGGGCTATGTGCTACATTGGGCTTTCAGCCCGCACTAACTACAAGCAAAGTATACGATACTGCAATAACGAATATTGCGGCCTGCCCACGCCAAGCGAAGAATTTGAATATATAATAACATTACTACAGATGTCTGTAAAGAAAAGACCGGTATCTCCACGCCAAAAGATGATTAACTTGATGTATATCGTGTTAATGGCTATGTTGGCGCTCAATGTGTCGAGTGACGTGCTGAAGGGCTTCACCATGATTGGCGAGAGCCTGAAGCGCACCACTGGCAATGCCATGAAGGAGAACCAAGCGCTCTACGCTGACTTTGCCGAGGCCATGAAGGGTAATCCGGCAAAGGTGAAGCCATGGTACGACAAGGCCATGGAGGTGAAACGCATGAGCGACTCGCTATACAACTTTGCCGGCGAACTGCGTATGGCCATTGCCCGTGAGGCTGACGGCAAAGACGCTGACCCCGACAACTTGCAGAATAAGGAGGACCTTGAGGGCTCTAACCGCGTGATGCTGGCTCCGGCACGGGGCAAGGGCAAACAGCTGTTCGATGCCATCAACTCGTTCCGCAACCGCATTCTGGCTCTCGTGACCGACCCGCGGCAAAAGGCTATCATTGCCTCGAACCTGTCGACTGATGTGCCCCGCAACGAGAACACGGTGGGCAAGAACTGGCAGCAATATATGTTTGAGGAGATGCCCTCGGTGGCTGCAGTGACGATGCTGGCCAAGCTGCAGAGTGATGTGCGCAAGGCTGAGAACGAGGTGGTGCACACGCTGCTGGCTAACATCGACTTGAAGGATATACGCGTGAACCAGCTTAACGCCTATGTGTCGGCCGAGGCTACCACGCTGTACCCCGGCGAGCAGTTCCGCTCTAAGATATTTATGGCGGCTGTCGACACCACGCAGCGCCCCGAGATATATGTGAACGGCCGGCGCATTGCGGCCGACGGCTCTTACAACTTTACGGTGGGGGGCCCGGGCCAGTACAGTTTTTCGGGCTACATACTGATGCCTAATGCTGCGGGCGATGTGATACGCCGCAACTTTACGCAGAAGTATAATGTGATAGCACCGCCCACGGGTGCCACTGTGGCGGCCGACTTGATGAATGTGCTCTATGCGGGCTTTGACAACCCCATCAGTGTGACGGCTGCGGGCGGCAATGCGGGTGTGCACTTGACCATGACGGGCGGCTCGCTTGTGCAGCGCGGCCCTGGCAAGTATACGGCACGTCCGGCCAGGGTGGGCGAACACGTGACCTTTACGGTGAGCGGCACGGTGAACGGCAAGGCGCAGAATATGGGCCAGTTTACCTTCCAGGTGCGCAAGCTGCCCGACCCGACGGCCTTTATACAGGTGGGAGCCGACCGCTTTAGGGGTGGCCGCATAGCCAAGGGGAGCATTATCGGTGCTCATGGCCTGGGGGCTGCCATTGACGACGGGTTGCTCAATATCCCGTTCAGGGTGCTGAGTTTTGAAACGGTGTTTGCCGACCGCATGGGCAACTTCCGCCCCGAACCCTCGGCGGGTGCCAACTTTACCGAGAACCAACGTAACTTGATGCGCGAGCTGCGCCGCGGCCAGCGTTTCTACATATCGAAGGTGCGTGCCATCGGTCCCGACGGCATTGCGCGCAACCTTAACGGTAGTCTCGAAGTGATAGTAAATTAACACAACCTCATGAAAAAGATATTTGCCCTTGTACTGCTGCTCTGTGCCACGGCTTATGCTGATGTGGCCCAGGCTCAGCCGCCACGCCGGCGCGCTGAACAGCAGGCTCGACAGGAACAACAACTCAACGCGCCGCAAGGCAGCGCATACCGCGAGTTTCCGACCGCACAGACCATGCCGGCTGATGCGGCCTGGCGACGCGACTTGTACCGCACCATCGACTTGAGCAAGGAACAGAATGCGGTGCTCTACTACCCTACCACACCGCAGGACGGACGCGAGAATTTGTTTACGTACTTGTTTAAGTTGCTGCTGCGCAAGCAAATCAAGGCTTACGACTATAAGCTTGACGGCAACGAGGACTTTTCGGCCAAGAACGAGGTGACGGCCAAGCAGTTGATGGACCGCTACCACATCTTTTACGAGTCGAAGGGTGACAAGGTACGCGTGAACGATGCTGACATTCCGTCGGACGAGGTGAAGGCTTACTTTGTGAAGGAGAGCACTTACTACGACCAGCATACGGCAACTTTCCGCAGCCAGGTGACGGCGCTGTGCCCTGTGCTGAAACGCGGCGATGCTGACTTTGGCGGCGAACTGGCGCAGTACCCCATGTTTTGGGTGAAGATGAGTGACATTGCGCCTTATCTGGGCAAGCTGATGCTGATGGGCTCGTCGCTGAATAATGCGGCTATGATGTCGGCCGACGACTTTTTTACAATGAAGTGTTACAAGGGTGACATTTACAAGGCTGTGAATTTGCAGGACCGCTTGTTGTCGAACTATTGCACGGACGACTCTGCGGTTATTCGCGAACAGAAGCGCATTGAGAAGCAGCTGGTTGATGTGCAGGAGCACGTTTACGGACGCGACAGTGCTTATTATGCCAAATTGCGTGCCGACTCGCTGGCGCAGGTGGCGGCTGACTCGTTAGCTGCGGCTGGCAAGGCTTCGCGCACAAGTCGCCGCACGGCTACTACTTCACGCCGCACGTCGAGCACGCGCCGCACAAGCTCGACTAAGGTGTCGTCTGGCAGCTCTACAAAGCAGAGCAAACCGGCTAAGACGAGCTCGCGCCAGCCTAAGGCTTCTACCAGCAAATCGTCGGGTGGTGGCTACTCTGTACGCCGCCAGAGGCATTGAGGAAGCAAGGTTATGAGGTTGGTATTGGGTTATGAGGTTATAAGGTTATGAGGTTAGGGGGTTATAAAGTAACCTTTGTGTGTTAGGCACGTTATGGTAATCTTTTAACCTTCTAACCCATTAACCCGCTAACCTCCTAACCTGCTAACCTCCTAACCTGCTAACCTGCTAACCTCCTAACCTGCTAACCTCCTAACCTGCTAACCCCCTAACCTCCTAACCCCAATTATGAGATATACTGAGGAACGATATATAAGTCTTCTTACAGACTTTGGATTTAAGCGCATTTTCGGCACGTTGCCCAACAAGGACTTGCTGATAAGTTTCCTTAACTCGCTTTTTAACGGTGAGGAGGTGGTGAAAGATGTGCACTTTCTGAACAGCGAACATGTGGGCGACGTGTATGCCGAACGCAAGGCTATTTTTGACGTGTATTGCGAGAATGAGCGAGGCGAGAAGTTTATTGTGGAGATGCAAAATGCAAAGCAGCACTACTTTAAGGACCGCTCATTGTATTATGCAACCTTTCCCATACGCGAACAAGCTCCAAAGGGACAGGACTGGAACTTTAAGCTGGCACACGTCTACGTGGTGGCTCTGCTCAACTTTGACATGCACGAAGAGGCTTTTGCAAAAGACTCCATCAGCCACGATGTGGCACTGATTGACATGGAAACCCACAAGGTGTTCAACGAGAAGCTGAGGTTTAAGTATGTGGAGGTGGCTAAATTTAACAAGAAGTTGGACGAGCTTGACACGTTGTATGACAAATGGATATATGTGCTGAAGAACCTTGCCCGACTCAACAAGCAACCTGCGCACCTGCGCAACGCGGTATTTGACCACTTGTTTTCGGAAGCCGAAATCGCAAGTTTCACCCACACGGAATTGAAGGAATATGAGGATAGCTTGAAGGCTTACCGCGACATAAAGAACTCGCTTGATACTGCCAAGGACGAGGGACGTGCCGAAGGCATGGCTAAAGGTATGGCAGAAGGAATGGCTAAAGGCATGGCTAAAGGCATGGCTAAAGGCATGGCTAAAGGACGAGTTGAGACGCTCAACAAAATGGTTAGCGAAATGAAGAGGGAGGGCCTGGGCTATGACTTGATAGAAAAACTGACAGGACTGTCTCAAAAGGATATTGATGCCATACCATAATAAGTGTGACATTGAATAATGATTTGAACAAGGCCATTGCTGCGCGAATGCTGGCAGCAATGGCCTTTACTACAACAGACGTAAGGACATGAAACTGGTCATTGACTCTAAAATACCCTTTATGCACGGCTATGCCGAACTGCTGGGTGATGTGACGTATAAGGCGGGGGCTGAAATTGGTCCCGATGATGTGCGTGACGCTGATGCGCTGATTGTGCGCACTCGTACGCACTGTGACAGGATGCTGCTTGAAGGCTCGAAGGTTCAGTTTATTGCAACGGCTACTATTGGCTATGACCACCTGGACACGGCGTGGCTGAAGGAGGCTGGCATAGCATGGACTAACTGCCCGGGCTGTAACGCTCGCAGTGTGGCACAGTATATTGAGGCTGTGCTGCTGCAACTGGCTGCACACGGGTGCTGGCGCGCAGGGGGTGAACTGCTGCCTGCTACGGCACGGGTGACGCGCGGTGAACTTGACCGCACGGTGTTTGGCGGTTTGACGCTGGGCATTGTGGGTGTGGGCCATGTGGGCACGCAGGTGCTGCTGATGGCTGAAAGGCTGGGATTTAAGGAGGTGCTGCTTTGCGACCCGCTGCGTGCCGCGCACGAGGGGGCGTCGGGACCTGACTTTGTGGGGCTTGACGAGGTGGCTGAAAGGGCTGACGTGGTGACATTTCATACGCCGCTGACGCGTGAGCCTCAGCCTTATCCTACGTTCCACTTGGCAGGACGGGAGTTTTTTGGCAAGTTGCGCAAGGGGGCTGTGGTGATTAACAGTAGTCGCGGCGAGGTGGTGGACACTGCTGCGCTGAAGGCTGCCATGAAGACCGGACGTGTGCGCACGGCAGTGATTGACACTTGGGAGCATGAGCCTGGCATTGACCGTGAATTGCTTGACATGGTGTTTGTGGGTACACCGCACATTGCGGGTTACAGCGCTGACGGCAAGGCTAACGGTACGCGAATGAGTTTGGAAGCTGTGGCGGGGCATTTTGGATTGGACGCGTCTGCTTTCGAGGCAGTGTCGGCGCCTAAGTTGCCTGATGGGTTTGCTTATTACCCTGAGGGGGTGGGGCATTTGCTTGCGCCCGAACTGCGGCTTTATGACCCTGTGCGCGACAGTGTGGCACTCAAGCTTTGCCCTGATGACTTTGAACGGCTGCGCGGTAATTACCCGCTGAGGAGGGAGGGAACTCTCTGATGGGCTAATGGCTGCTAATATGTTAATATGCTAATGGGCTGACGCCGTAGCGTTGCCTGGCAGCCGCTAACGCGGGAAACAAAAGGACATAAGAACATAAGGACATAAGGCCGCTGCGCGGCTGAAGACCACGGACTATCGTCCGCGTGGCCTCAAGAACATAAGGGCTGACGCCGAGGGGTAGGCTTTTAAGGCGCTTACCGCGGGAACATAAGAACATAAGCTACATAAGAAACACACAAGGCCGCTGCGCGGCTGACGGCCACGGACTAACGTCCGGGTGGCCTCAAGAAAC
>ERZ1026848.1997-NODE-1997-length-10629-cov-3.759032_pt1 | contig 10629 bp, 9 predicted proteins | sample MGYA00380154_ERZ1026848 | MGnify/ENA primary metagenome ERZ1026848 (study PRJEB33269, sample SAMEA4719790) | human gut metagenome | biome: human-associated habitat; feature: organic feature; material: feces | place: Cameroon | collected 2013-10 ...
GGAGAACCGAGGGAGGTGCATATCTCCCCCTCGCTCCTGCCGTCAGCGATACCGTCAGCAAAGACCTCGGATATGTCCCCTGCAATGTCACGAATTTCCCCTGCCGAAAGGGAAAATCTCAGCTTGGAGCGTAGCTTTCTGATGTATTCGTCCTTTGTCATAAATATTCAATCCTTTCTGTTATACTGTTTATTGCACAGTAGTTATCTTATTCCAAGAATACCACACTACTGTTTAAAAGTCAATAGTTTTCCCGAATATTTTTGCATATATTTATATACATATCAACATTCAATTTAGGAATATATCTTGACGGCAATAGCAAAATATGTTATCATATGAACAGATGAACATATGAAAGATATTTCACGAAAGCAGGTGACGCAGATGAGTTCATTCTGGGATAAATTTTCAGGGCTATACGATCTGTTTGAGCTTCTAAACTTCAATGTGAACAGACAAATGTGCAGAGCGGTCGAGGAAGAGATCCCCCAAAATGCCTTGGTGCTTGACTGTGCCGCAGGAACGGGAATGCTCTCAATGGCGGCTGCAAAAAATGCAAAGAAGGTCATATGCACCGATGTTTCCAAAAATATGCTCATTGAGGCTATGAAAAAAGCCCGCCGCAGGGGTGTTTACAACATCGCCTTTGCAAAGCGTGACATAACAAGCCTTAAGGACAAGGACAACACCTACGATGTGGTTATGGCAGGAAACGTCGTTCATCTTCTGAGCGACCCCGCAAAGGCTTTTTCCGAGCTTGTGAGGGTCACTAAAAAGGGCGGAAAAATAATCATTCCCACATATCTCGTAAGAGAATCAAGCCTGTTTTTCAGAACCTGCATCGGCGTTTACAAGCTTATGGGCTTTTCTCCCAACAAGGATATGAACACTGAGGATTATCTGAACCTTATTGCCGAAAATGCCGAGAAAAACGGCTGTATGGAATACAGCACAAGGCTGCTTCTGGGAAATATCCCCGCAGGCTTTGCCGTAATAAAGAAATGAGGTGGAAAAATGGACGTTAAGGACGAATTTCTCGTTATCCACGAGGACGTTGTGGAAAAGGTGAAATCAGAGCTTCCCCCCGATGAGATACTTTACGACCTGGCAGAGCTTTTCAAGGTTTTCGGCGACACCACAAGAATACGCATTCTTTACGCACTCTTTGAGTCTGAGCTTTGCGTAAACGATATGGCACAGCTTCTCGGTCTCAGTCAGACCGCAGTTTCACATCAGCTGAGGGTGCTTAAAAACAACAAGCTGGTGCGATTCAGAAAAGAAGGCAAGATCGTGTTTTATTCCCTCGATGACGACCACGTAAGGAGCATCATCGAAATGGGTATGGAGCACGTTGAAGAATAAACAACTATTTTAAGGAGAACGTTATTATGAAAAAGGTATTCAAGCTTCAGGATCTCGACTGCGCAAACTGCGCCAAGAAAATGGAAGACGCTATCAACAAGCTGGACGGCGTTGAATCCGCAACCGTAAGCTTCATTTCCCAGAAGCTCACTATCACAGCCGATGATGCCCGCTTCGACGACATTATGAAGCAGGTTGTCAAGGCTTGCAGCAAGGTAGAACCCGACTGCACCATTATAATGTAATGCCGCTTTCGGCGCATACATATTTAGGAAAGGAATCCTCACTATGACCAAAAAGCAGAAAAAAAGCCTTGTAAGGATAATCATAAGCTTTGTTGTCCTTGTGGCTGAAATGATTTTTTTCAAGGTTTCGGGTCTTGATATAGGCGTATGGGAGCTGGCATTTTTCCTCATTCCATATCTGATAATCGGTTACGATATCCTGCGCAAGGCTGTTCTCGGAATAATTCATTTGCAGTTTTTTGACGAGAGCTTCCTTATGACCGTTGCCACTATCGGCGCATTCGCAACAGGCGAATATGCAGAGGGCACGGCTGTTATGCTTTTCTATCAGGTGGGCGAGCTTTTCCAGTCCTGCGCCGTAAGCAAGTCAAGAAAGTCCATTTCCGAGCTTATGGATATCCGTCCCGATTACGCAAATATCGAGGACGAAAGCGGCAATCTTGTTCAGGTTGACCCCGAAGAGGTGGCTGTGGGCACTGTTATCACCGTTAAGGCAGGCGAGAAGATTCCCCTTGACGGAACCGTTGTATCGGGCAGCTCCACTGTTGATACATCTGCGCTCACAGGAGAATCCGTTCCCCGTGACGTCTGCGAGGGCGGCGAGGTCATAAGCGGCTGCGTAAATCTCACAGGCGTGCTGAAAATAAAGGTAAGCAAGGAATTTGGTCAGTCAACTGTATCGAAAATTCTCGAGCTTGTGGAAAACTCTCAGGAGAAAAAGTCAAAGAGCGAAAACTTCATTTCGAAATTTGCCCGTGTTTATACCCCTGCGGTCGTTGTCGGCGCACTTATCCTTGCCATAATACCTCCCCTTGTGACCGATATGGATTTCGGCAAATGGGTATATCGTGCAATGACATTCCTGGTGATCTCCTGCCCCTGTGCGCTGGTAATTTCAATTCCCCTTTCATTTTTCAGCGGCATCGGCGGAGCCTCAAAGGTGGGCGTGCTCATCAAGGGCGGCAACTATCTTGAAGCACTGGCAAGCACCGAAGTCGTGGTTTTCGATAAAACGGGAACCCTCACCAAGGGCAGCTTCAATGTAACGGCTATCCACACCGACAAGATGAACGAGGCTGAGCTTCTTGAAACAGCCACACTTGCGGAATGCTACTCCGACCACCCCATTTCCCTTTCACTGAAACGTGCATACGGCAAAAAGTGCGATTCATCGAGAGTGGAAAAGGTTGACGAGATCGCAGGTCACGGCGTTAAGGCAATTATTGACGGCAGGACTGTTCTTGCGGGAAATATGAAGCTGATGAAGGCTGAAAATATCGAGGGCGCTCACGAGTGCCACCGTGCGGGAACTGCTGTGCACGTTGCTGTGGACGGAATTTATATGGGTCACATCATCATCTCCGATGAGCTGAAGGACGGCGCAAAGGAAGCTATGGAAAAGCTCCGTGCTATCGGCGTCTGCAAGACCGTAATGCTCACAGGTGATGACCACAGGGTTGGTGAGCAGTGCGCAAAGGCACTTGGCATTGACGAGTATCACGCCGAGCTTCTCCCCGCAGACAAGGTAGACTGCGTTGAAAAGCTCCTTGCTGAGAAATCCCCCAAGAAATCCCTTATCTTTGTTGGCGACGGAATCAACGACGCACCCGTTCTCACAAGAGCCGACATCGGTATCGCAATGGGCGCAATGGGCTCAGATGCAGCCATTGAAGCCGCTGACGTGGTACTTATGGACGACGACCCGAGAAAGATACCTCTTGCAATAAAGATATCCGAAAAAACGGCTGCTATCGTCCGTGAAAACATCATTTTCGCCCTTGGCGTAAAGCTTCTGACACTTGTTCTCGGAGCGCTTGGAATAGCCAATATGTGGGCGGCGGTGTTCGCTGATGTAGGCGTTTCGGTAATTGCGATACTGAACGCTATGAGAGCTATGAGCGTAAAGGAATAAGTATATTCTGAGCCTGCGGTTTATATCGCAGGCTCTTTTTTATTCCGCTCTTTCCTCACACATACGGAAAACATCAAAAAGCATCTGCTGAATCCAGGAAAAAAGCACCAAGGCTATTCCCGCATTGACTGAACCAATTGCAATAAGTACAAATCCGCCAATTATACCCACAAAATAAGTAAGCAGCAGAGTTATGTATGCAGCCGAATGAACCATTGCCCTCCCCCGTTCATCAGCATCAATTTCAGTCTGCTCCGAAGCATAATCGGGGTTGAGCTTAGTCATTTTAATTGTATGCACACCTCTGATTATGATCTCCAATGCAGAAATGAGAGATGCTGCCAAAAGCAGAAGCATTACTACAGGCTGAAATTTGGGTCCGTTTATCAATATTATGGGAACTGCTATAATGCCAAAAGCAATTCCGAAAATTATCTGTGACCTTCCCGAATACTTCTTTCTTATCCAGAATCCGCCTGCATTGATGTTGTTGAAATGTTCTCTGAGCTTATTGTAAAATTTCATTATTATTCCTCCTCGTAAATGAAAATGTCCTCTACCGATACGCCAAAATATCTTGCCAGCTTTATGGCAAGAATTATGGAAGGGTTGTATCTGCCGTTTTCAAGAGACCCTATTGTCTGCCTTGATACACCCATTGCCTTTGCCAGCTCCTCCTGACGTATTCCACGCTGCTTTCTGATTTCTTCAAGTCTGTTTTTCAGTTTGCATCAGCTCCTTGTTATAATAATGTAAAGCTCGCTTTCCATTATTATAACACAGTCATTTGTAAATGTCAAGCGTACTTTCCATTTTTGCATAAAAAAAATCACTCCCTGATCTCAGAGAGTGATTTTTTATCATATCAAATTATCTTCCGATCATTCTGTACACCTTGTTCCTTGCCCTGCGTCTGTAAAGCTCGGGGAGATAGGTGTTTCTGAATGCAACGACTGCCGCAGCACTGCCTGTCTGAGCAGTGCCCTGTGCGGAAACGGGAGTTCCTGCGCTGGTGTCCTCGCCAATCTCGGGGAGATATACCACGAATGCATATGGCGAGAAGCTGTTTGCGGTAAACTGCATACACTCAACACCGCCCACATTAACGTGGATAGCAGGGAGTATCTCAAGCTGTCCAAGGTTGGAAACGTGGACAACGGAAATATGGTCAGCGTATGGGATAAACTCATCGGGAACGGGTATCGTGAGGGTCATATAATAGCCCTCGTTGATAGTCGCCTTGGTGTCCGTTCCTGCGTTGTATATCGCAATGTCCATAGGATAGATGAGGAAGCTTTCAAGTCCTTCGCCGTAGAAATTCAGCACGCCCTGAACAGCCGTTACCGTGTCGGGACTGAGAGTAAATCTCACGTCGATATCAGTATTGAATGCCCCCTTGCCTGCAAAGGCGGAGATTATATTGCTGTTTGACATTCCGTAGGGAGTAGTTCCCGTGATGTAGATGCGGTAATCGCCTGCCTCGGTATTGCTCTTGTCTGTGGGCTTTTTGCCGTCCGAAGCGGCTGTGGGGGTGGCGGTAACTGCAAGTGAGTAGCCCGAATATACCACGCTGCCGTTTACATTCTTATACGCAGCGACCATATAGGTGTACTCTCTGCCTGCGGTAAGACCCGTGTGGACAAAGCTTGTGTTTGTGACTATTCCCACAGGTGCAAAGGACATCTGAGCCATATTGTAGGAATAAACCACATATCCCTCAGCTCCGTCGGACTTTTTCCAGCTAAGGGAGACCTGCTCGGCTCCCGCAGCGGCTGTAACATCGGTGGGAGCATTCAGCACAACGCCCACGGTAGCAGTCCTGTTAACGGAGAAATCGCCCTCCACAAGGTTTTCGTCAACATATTTGTATGCACATACGGAATATGTGTATGTGGAGTTATTGGAAAGATTTGTGTGTATGGCAGTGGTCTTGCTAACCTTGTCAAGGAGATACTTGGAGCCGTCTCCCGCAACAAGATATACGCAGTAGCCCTCTGCACCCTTGACGGCAGTCCAGCTGAGTGTTATCTGTCCGTCACCTGCCGTTGCTGTGAAATCAGCAGGAGCAGGGAGATTGATGCCCGCCTTGCCCGTTACCTTCTGAGCATATGCATCGGAAGCGGTCTGCTTGTTGTTTATCATCGTAAAGGGGATTATGCGGTAATCATAAACATCGCCGTTTTTAAGACCTGTGTGGGTAAACTCAGTTCCGCCCACATTGGCGATAGTGTTCCAGCTGTCGGCATTTTTCTGAGAATACTGAACATAATAGCCGTCAGCACCGTCCACCTTGTCCCATTTGAGGGTAATGCTGCCGTCGCCGCCTGTGGCTGTCAGTCCCTGAACGGAGCTGAGAGTGAAGCTTATCCTGCCCCTCTGCTCGGAGCTGTACTCACCGATATAATCCTTGCCGTCAACGGTTCTGTACGCCATAACTTTATAGGAATAATCTGTGTTGTTGTCAACATAGCTGTCGATGTATGAGGTCTGAGTGCCCTTGTAAATTTCGCTTGATGAGCCATCGGGAGATGTTCTTGTAAGGATATATCCTGCAGCGCCCTTAACAGCACTCCAGCTTACATTTATCGTCTTGCCCGAGGGGGTGACGGTGAGGTTCAGAACGCTTTCCACCTGAACGGTGGGGGTGAAAAGGTCGGAGCGTGTCGCCGTAACGCTTGTGATAGGAGCGTCGCTGCCGATAACGATATATGATTTTACAGATGCATAGTAATTCACATCATTTTCAAGCTTCTGCTTGGGGGTGTAGCTGTTGAGCCCCTCCACCTTTTCATCGGCAACAACCACCTGTCCCGATTCCTTTATGATGCTGACAAAATAGCCATTAACAGGTTCATTTGTGCCGTCTTTGTAAGCGATATCCCAGGAGATAACTGCACTGTTTTCAAGGGGCTTGGCGGTGACAGTCGCAGGAGGCTGAGGAGCCTGAGAGGGTGTCACAGACATAACGCCTGAGCTGTAAATAGCTGTTGATGCGTCCGAGGAAACGGATATCTTGTATGTCACATCATTTGTAAGCCCTTCGAGGCTGTAGATAAGGTCATTGCCCGACTTTGTGCAGTCGTCCTCGCTTATCTTCACATAATCCGTTCTTTCAGTGCCGTTCTCATCGGTGTGAACAAGTGTAACAGTATAAAGATTTGTGCCCTTGTGAGCGGTGAAATTGATCACAGCTCTGCCGTTGCCGCCCTGAACACTGTTGAGCTTCACGCTGTTGAGAGAATTTATCTCAACAGTATACTTCACAGGCGCACCGCTTGTCATTCCGTCGGCGTGAGCAGTTACCGCAAATTCAACATTCTCGCCCGACTTGATGTTTGGGTCATTCACATTTACCCTTGCGAAATCGCTTGTGTATCTGCTTGTCTCAGCGATTATGGGTCTGCCGTTGGCGGTAACGCTGTAATAAACATCGAAATTCGATGTACCCTCGGGACGTTTCCAGGTAAGCGTCCACATACTTCCGTCAGGCGAAAGCGTCACATCAAGGTCTGTGGGGGAATTGAGCACCGCATCGGTTATCTTTTTCTCTGCGGAGCGTGTGGTGGTGTATTCGGTAGTCGCCGTGTCCTTTTCGGGGAACACATACTGACTTGTAAGCAGCGAGCCGTCACGGTTCATAACATCATAATAAGCAACCGCAACATATGAACGCACGCCTGTTCCCGTGAACGCCTTTGTGTCTTCAAAGGAATAAACGCCGTTCGTCATCTGTGACGGGGTTATTTTAAGTCTCGGAGAATAGAAGCTCTCCCCCTCATCTTTGCAGAAAAGCACGATGTATGAGGGTGCGGAAGCGTTTGATGCAAGAGAGATATTCACGGTCGCAGTTTTGTTGCTCATTGAAACGGCAATGTCGGGCTTTCCTGCGGTGAGAGGAGCAGCGCTGCCCGAGCGTGTGAACATTTTGCTGTAAAGAGGAACGCTTACATCGGGTGTGCCGTCGCCGTCATAATCGGGTGAAACACTTCTGAAAGCTCTTATTGCATATATCTGCGACTTGCCTGAAACGCCTGCTATCTCAGCTGTACACCAGTTTCTTGAAGCGTCATTTTGCGTTGCCGTGTCGGTTGTGATGATAGTGGGCTTTCCGTCGTATCTTCCGTTTGAATATGTATATACTGCATATCCGTCAGGCTCGGGAGTTATGTTGTTCCATTTGAGGATAACCTTGCCCACGCCGCTGTATGCGGTAAGAGCGGGGATATCCTTGGGTATCTCGCTGTATGTCTGACCGTTGTAGTCCCATACCTTTGCAACGGCTGTGCTTGAAATTTTTGAAGCCGCATAATTGTATTCGTCCTTGCTTGCGGTACGGATATATGCAGTGGCATCGGGAGCAATGTTTGTGAAGTTGTTGCTGCCGATGGACATTCCCGTGGAGTAGCCAAGGGTAATGGTGGTAAGCTCAGGCATTCCGTTGAATGCGCCGCTTTCTATCTGCAAAGCATAATCGTCACTATTAACATAATTTGTGTAAAGGTCAGCCTCGTAAATGGAGGAACGGAGAGGCTGAAGCTCTGCGGCAGTGATGAGCTGCTTTGCATCAGCCACATACTTTATAAGCGAAACGGTATCCGCACTTGCGGTAATCTCCGAGCTCATAGCCACAAAAGAAAGTGCAAGGAGCAGTGACATTGCCCTCTGCCAAAACGGACGATAGGGCAGAGCCTGTTTTTTCGCAGGCTTTTTCACTTCATATGTATTCATTTCGGGAACAGGCACATCGGGATATACCTTGTGTACCTTTTCACGCCGCCTTATTCCGAGAAAGTTTCCGTCCCTGTCCGACAGCGCCATATCAATACTGCGGCACGCCGACATAAACAATATCACCGCATATTTCGCAATAATGCAGGGCAGGAAAAGCAGAGGATTTTTCCCTGCCTCTTCAAGCTTCCTGACTATTTTTCTCTGAGTATTGAAATCCATAACCAGACCGTCCTATCTATGTAAAATTTGTAAATAGCGATAGTTATACATATATATTCTAACACAAAAACACGGGAATGTCCATAGAAAATGCTATTTTCTATGAAAATTCCCGTAAAATTTCAAATTATTTTTTGTGCATTTTTACAGCGAAATGGTGATGTCCGAAAGGAGGGGGCAGTCCGCCTCGTGGGATACTATTATAATAGTTTTTCCAGCTGCCATTTCCCGTATCAGCTCCGCCGTTTTCACGGCGTTGTCACGGTCAATCCCCTTGAAAGGCTCATCAAGAAGCAATGTTCCGAAATCTGGGCACAGCGCCCTGACAATGGCAGCTCTCCGCTTCATACCTCCCGAAAGCTCTTTCACGGGACGGCAGATATCGCTTTTGTCAAGCCCCGTCCGAATAAGTGCGGCAGGAATATGGGCAGTCGGATCTTTAGTCACAAGGAGACAGTTTTCAAGGGCGGAAAGCTCTTCAAAAAGCCTGTCCTCCTGAAAAACTGCGGATATTTTCCCCTCGGGTCTGTTGGAAATATCCCCTGAAAAGGGTTCAAGCCCCGAAATTATGCGGAGAAGCGTGGTCTTGCCGCAGCCTGAGCTGCCTGTTATGCGGGTGATTTTCCCGTTGGGCAGCTCTGCGGAAAAGTTATCGAAAACGGTTATGCCACCGTAGGCTTTGGAGATGTTACTCAGCCGCATTTTCTTTTTTGGTGCTGCCCCTTGAAAGAAGCTTGCGGAGGGTCTTGACAACTGCGTCAAAGTTATACACAAGGCACACGATGAAGCCGAGGATAAGTCCAACCCAGTAAACATCGGGGTGCTTGGCGGTTATTACGCACATAAACAGGATTATGACGGTGTTTACGAGGAAACGGAAGTAATCCACACGGAAGAAGATGTATTTTCTTGCATCGAAAAGTCTGACCGCAAAGCAGGCAAAATATGCCGCCGCCGTTGCGATAGCCGCTCCCCACACGCCGTACTGGGGAATGAGCAGGAAATTAAGGATCAAATTCACCACAGCCGCCACAAATGCAGTGGCGCAGGAATTTACCGAACGCTTTTTAGTGGTATATACCGATGAAAGGAACTGGCAGAAGCACTGGAATATCATTGCGATAATGAGGATAGGTGTGAATGTCTGAGCCTCGCTGAATCGGCTTGTGTCGGAGTTGCCCGTAAGAATAAGGGTAAGGGGCTTGCAGAGCATTATAAGTCCCGCCGCAGCGATGTACAGCAGGGAGGAATATGCACCGAAAACAGTTTCATAAAATTTGCCCAGTCCCCTGCTGTTTCGTTCCTCGATAGAGGACATCTGCCACGCCTGATAGAACATCGTGGTCACAAGCATAAGCAGTGTGGGGAGCTTGTAGGCAATGGAGTAAATGCCGTTTTCGGTAGCGCCCACCATATTTACAACGAACCATCTGTCAGATGCGGAGGTCACCCACCAGAGAAGATAGGTGGGGATAAGAGGTGCGGAGAAGCGGAGCATCTCCCCGATGACCTTTTTGTCGATATAGAACACGTCAACATATTTGTAAAGCCCTGCAACCGCAGTAAGGAAGAGCAGGGAGCACACATCTGACACAACAAAGGAAACGACATATCCCGTGACCCCAAGCTTGAATGCCCCGATAAGGATAAGGTTGCTTATGACCTGCACCAGAACGGTAAGTATGCCGTCCACAGCAAAAAGCTTTACATATCCCCTTGCACGGACAAACTGCGAAGCCATCTGTCTGAAGCAGGAGAAGTAGCAGTAGATGTAGAGCAGAAAAACATAGCTGCCGATAGTGGAATTGAGTTTAAGCAGGGGCGTGAACAGCATAAATACAGTCATACCCAGAAGAACGCTCACGTTTGCACCCGTATATACCTTTCTCGGGTCATAGCCGCCGTCCATTCCGAAGCGGATAACAGCGTCCGCCATACTGAATGTGACAAGGGGAACAAGAACATTCACGGTGTTGTAGATAAGGTCTGCCGTGGAATATTCCGCCTCGGTCATACAGCGGGTGTAGAGCATCGTCATAAAGAAGCCCAGGAATTTCGCTCCGAAGCTTCCAATGCCGAAAATAATGGTATTGCCCATCAGCTTTTTGTATTTATTCATTGTCGTGACCATTCCTTACTGAGTGATGTATCTATAAT
>ERZ1026848.1998-NODE-1998-length-10625-cov-8.546925_pt1 | contig 10625 bp, 9 predicted proteins | sample MGYA00380154_ERZ1026848 | MGnify/ENA primary metagenome ERZ1026848 (study PRJEB33269, sample SAMEA4719790) | human gut metagenome | biome: human-associated habitat; feature: organic feature; material: feces | place: Cameroon | collected 2013-10 ...
AATTGTGGGCGTACACATTATAATATTATACGCGGGTGAGAAGGAAATAGTAGCGGAGGTAAAAGCCTCCGCAGCAGGCGGCGGGAGGATTTGCAGTAGAGGATGTAAAGAAAACACTTGTTGAGCAGGAAAAACGTCGCTATAAAACTTGCTTTAACTGTTTATTGTTCGTAACTTTACGCTATAAAACCTAACAAGAAACAAACAAATGGCTATGAAAAAAGCTGAAAATAATGTTGCGCAACTCACAGACGACGAAATATTAGAGGGGTTTCGCAACGCCGACGAACATATTGTGAAGGAATACTTCTACGGATACTGCCGCGTGGCATACTGCATATACGACCGCTGCTACGACTTGCAGTACAAGCCGGGCATGGACTTCTACTCGCTCGCTCATGAATATTACCTTGCGCTTATCAAGCACGACTTCCGCCAACTGGAGGACCGCAAGCCGTCGATGTCGCTGAAGACATGGATGGTGAACGGGTTCCGCTTCTTGGTGCTCGACAAGCTGAAAGGACTGAAAAAGGAACAGCTGAAAGAAAGCCTGGAGGAGCGTATGGGAAACACTCACCTCAGATTCGACGTGCACGACGACGAGTTCGCAGGAGAGTTCCGCAGCACCATCGACGAGATATGCCGCACTTACTACGGGCGCGACAGCCGCAACTCTATAATCCTGCAAATGCTTTTCGTAGAGGGATTTAAGGGCAAGGAGATTGCAGCGCAACTCGGCATCAGTCAGCCTGCCGTAACGGAGCGATACAACCGCATGATGCACGACGTAGTGGTACCATACTTCAAGCGCTATTTCGTGACAAACGAATATGGTTTACAGAGGGAAATCAAGGCATCTTACAGCGTTGCCCCGACGTCCGCATCCGCATTCAGCAACTATATATTTAGGGATATGAAAGACATTTATACAGGACGTGTCACTCCTTCATGGATTGACGATTTGCAGGAAAACCAAGTATTTGTTTTTGGCAGCAACCTCGCCGGAATGCACGGCGGTGGCGCTGCACGCGTGGCGCGTCTACGCTTCGGAGCCGTGATGGGCAATGGCGTGGGTATGCAGGGCAGGAGTTATGCCATACCTACGATGCAGGGCGGCACAGAGAAGATACGCCCGTACGTGAACGACTTCATCGCTTATGCCAAGGAGCACCCAGAACTGACGTTCCTCGTGACGCCTATCGGCTGCGGCATCGCAGGCTTCGAGCCCGAGGATATTGCGCCGCTATTCAAGGAAGCGAGCAATGTGGAGAACATCTGGTTGCCTAAGAGCTTCTGGGAAGTGCTTACGTAGTTGAGAGTTGAGAGTTGAGAGTTGAGGGTTATGATATGTTTTGCAGTTAACTCTTTTGTATGAGATATAACATAGGTAATCATAACTCTCAACTCTCAATTCTCAACTCTCAACTGAGATGACTCTCAATTAGCATAGCTCTCGTTACTTCTTTTTCTTATCAAAGTAGCCGCCTTCCGGCATTTCCACTCCCCTCGCCAGACAAGCGCTATAACGTACGCGCGAGGAGTTTTCGCGGGCAAACATCTTCTTCGTACCTTCCTCATCCTCCTGGAAAGTGAGGTGATTGTCAATGCCCATATCAACCGCCATTGCCTCCACGTCGAGGTTGTCTGTGCCGATGAATGTGAACGTCCATCCCTGCTTCTTCAGCTTCCCGATGAGGTTCTTTATCATACGCAAACTGTACTCCTCGCTGCAGTTCTCCTCGCCGTCGGTGACAATGGTGACGAGCACGTTGTCGCCCTCAGCAGCCTGCGCGTTGATTTTCGCGATGCCCATACCGATGGTGTCGTAGAGCGGCGTACCACCGCACGGACGATAATCGCGCATGCTGAGACTGCATGCGTCGTCAGCAGCCACGTTGTCGTAAAACAGCTTCTTGTGCGTGCTGTCGAAGGTGATGAGCGTCACGCGCTGCTCAAGTTCACTGTGCGCCTTCTGTATCTTGCGGATTGTCTCAAGTGTTTCGTTGATGCCCACCAATGCCTGCTTACGGATAATCTCCATGCTTCCACTCTCGTCTACTACCAAAAGATTGAATACTCGTTTCATAATTCTTGTTTTTTAGTTGTTTATACTTTGTTATTTTCGTATTGTGCATGCCCGTTTGCGGCGTGCTTTATACATTATAAGAATTATAGAGGCGAAAAATTAAGGCGACTTATCATTTTTTTATAAAAAGTCAGCTGCACATAGCGGAAAGCTAATGCAGCTGACTTTATATCAATTGCGGGCAGCGAGAATTTCGCCCCACAAGTCGCATAGTTCGGTCATGCGCTGAAGAACAATGTTCGCACCATTGTCAGAGAGAGCCGAATCTGGCAGCGGACCGCTATTGATGCCCACAGTGAAGATGTTGGCGGCTGAACCGGCACGCACACCGAGCGGAGCATTCTCAACGACAATGCCCTGCCACGGCTCGTAATTGCCAGTCTTGCGGAGTCCCATGAGATAGGGATCGGGATTGGGTTTGCCGCGTTGCACATCGTAAGCACTCACTATATGGTCTTCGGTGAGAAAGCCCTGGAAATCAGACAGTAAACGCTTGATGAGCGGACGCTGACCGCTGCCAGTCACTACGCCGATTGTAAGGCCAGACGACTGAATCTTCTGCATGATATCGAGCACACCGGGGAATATCTCGGCAGTCGGCATACGATGGAAGAGGTCGGCCTTCACGTCGTACATACGTTGCGCCTCTGCCTCGTCAATCTCCCTACCCTGCTGCTGGCGCACAAAGTGGCGTATGGTGTCTACGCCGCGCGCACCTTCTGTGGCATAAGAGTCGGCAGCGGTGAAGTGGATGTCGAACTGCGCCATCGCTTCCTGCCAAGCCGCAGCATGATTGCGCATAGAGTCGTAGAGCACACCGTCCATGTCGAAGAGCACGCACTTCGGGTCGAAATGATCGAAACCGTGAGACAACTGGTATTGCTTGATTGCTTCTTTAATCATTGCTTTTATTACATATTGAATTATGAAAGGGTCAGCGACGAAAAGCTAATTGTTTGTTATTCTAACTCGCTATACCCTCAAACCAATAGAAAAACGGACTGCCGAAATATATTTCGCTGCAGTCCGTTTTTCACATTGTATTATTAAGATATAATTTCTATTCAAGAATAGACATTACTTCTCCTCAGCAAGACGCTTCTGGATAGCCTCGCTCTCAGCCTCATAGCCAGGCTTGTTGAGCAGAGCGAACATGTTCTTCTTGTAAGCCTCAACACCCGGCTGGTTGAACGGGTTAACGGCGAGAAGGTTGCCGCTGATGCCACAAGCAATCTCGAAGAAGTAGATGATCTGACCGAGATAGTACTCGTTGAGCTGCGGAACAGACACGCGGATGTTAGGCACACCGCCGTCTACGTGAGCCAAGCGAGTGCCGAGCTCAGCCATCTTGTTCACCTCGTCAACGCGCTTGCCAGCGAGGAAGTTAAGACCGTCGAGGTTCTCCTCGTCGTGCGGGAAGAGCAGAGTCTTCTCGGGTGTCTCAATGCTGATGACAGTCTCGAAGATAGAGCGCTCGCCCTCCTGAATCCACTGACCCATAGAGTGGAGGTCGGTAGTGAAGTCGCAAGCTGCAGGGAAGATACCCTTGCCGTCCTTACCCTCCGATTCGCCGTAGAGCTGCTTCCACCACTCGCTCATGTAGTGAAGTTTCGGCTGAAAGTTTACGAGAATCTCGATCTTCTTGCCAGCCTCTGCATAGAGAGCGTTACGCACAGCGGCGTAGATAGCAGCAGGATTCTCAGCGAACGGCACGTCCTTGCCAGTAGCCTTCTCCATATCTGCAGCACCGCCAACAAGAGCCTTGATGTCGAAGCCTGCAACAGCGATAGGCAGCAAGCCGACCGGTGTAAGAACAGAGAAGCGACCGCCTACATTGTCAGGAATTACGAATGTCTTATAGCCTTCCTTTGTAGCGGCTGCACGCGCAGCACCCTTGTGAGCGTCGGTGATAGCCACGATAACGTCCTTAGCCTCTTCCTTGCCGCGCTGTTCCTCGCACTGCTTCTTGAGCAGACGGAAAGCGAGAGCAGTCTCGGTAGTTGTGCCCGACTTAGAGATATTGATTACACCGAACTTCTTATCCTTGAGATAGTCGGTGAGTTCGGCGAGATAATCCTCGCCGATATTGTTGCCAGCGAAAACTACAGTGGGGTTCTTCTTGTCCTGTACGAGCCAAGCGAACGAGTTGCCAAGCGCCTCAATCACGGCACGAGCACCGAGGTAGCTGCCACCGATACCCGCAACCACTACCACCTCGCACTTCTCGCGCAGCGTGTTGGCTACGCTCTGAAGCTCTGCGATGAACTCCGGTGTGATTGAAGACGGCAGGTGAAGCCATCCGAGGAAGTCGTTACCAGGGCAAGTGCCGTTCTCGAGAGCCTCGTGAGCGGCTGCCACCTTTGATTCATAAGCCTCAACAGCGCCTTTTGAGAGGAACTGTGTAGCCTTTGTAATGTCTAAGCTGATGCTTTTCATTGTTTTGTGTGTATTTGTGAAAATTTGGTTTTATCGGAATGAGTCGGTCAGCAGCTTAATCTCTATCTGCGGACTGATACGCTCGTACAATATATTATATACGGCGTCAAGAATTGGCATGTTCACGTGCATGTGGCGGTTCTTCTCCTTCATACACTTGGTGCCAAAGAATCCTTCGGCAATCATCTCCATCTCTATCTGCGCACTCTTCACGCTGTAGCCCTTGCCGATCATAGTGCCGAAGGTGCGGTTGCGCGAGAACTTGGAGTAGCCCGTAACGAGCAGGTCGCCGAGGTATACCGAGTCGTAGACGCTGCGCTCGATGGGATTGATAGCGGTGAGGAAACGCGACATCTCCTGAACGGCGTTTGATATGAGCACAGCCTGGAAGTTGTCGCCATACTTCAAACCGCTGCAGATGCCTGACGCGATGGCGTACACGTTCTTCAGCACCGACGAATACTCGATGCCGATAACGTCCGACGAGGTCTTTGTCTTGATAAACTCCGAGTCGAGCACATCTGCGAAAGCCTGCGCCTTCTCCTGGTCGGAACAGCCGATGGTGAGATAGGAAAGTCGTTCGAGCGCCACCTCCTCAGCGTGAGACGGTCCGCCGATGCACGCAAGATTCTCATCAGGCACGTCGTACACCTCGTGAAAGTATTCAGAGCAGGCGATGTTATCGTCTGAAACGAGACCTTTAATCGCTGTCACGATGAATTTGTCGCGCAGGCGAGTCTTCAACTTCTTGAGATGGTTCTTCAGATAAGGCGACGGCACCACGAACACAAGTGTGTCGTAAGCCTCCACGATGCGGTTGATGTCGCTCGAGAAGAATATCTCGTCGGTATTGAAGTGTACACTTGTAAGATAATTAGGATTATGGCCTATGCGTTTGAACTCCTCTATGCTGTCGTCGCGTCGCATATACCACCCTATGTGATGGGTATGACCTATCACAATCTTGGCAATTGCAGTTGCCCAACTGCCTCCGCCAATAATTGCTATTTTTCCGCAATTAAACATTTATCCTATTACCGTTATCGTTAAGAAATGAAACAGTAGGAAGCCAGCGCTTCCTACCATTTATATATTAATTACTCAGCTTCTTCTGCTGTTTCTACCGCAACGTTTGCTGCGGCGTCTATCCAAGCCTGGATATCGTTAACAGACGGCTTCTCGTAGCCGAGCTTGTACTTCTTGTTGATTTCGCCAATCTTCTGCTGCAAGCCCTGAGCCTTCTCGTCGCGGATGTCAGAGATGAGGTTGAAGCCTGCCTTGCGGAGCACGTAAGCCCACTCCTCAGACACGCCAATCTCGCCCCACTCCTTGATAGAGCTCTGCGGAATCTTCTTCTCTGGCTTCATCTGCGGGAAGAACAGCACCTCCTGGATAGTGGTCTGACCGGTCATGAGCATAACGAGGCGGTCGATGCCGATGCCGATACCCGATGTAGGAGGCATACCGTACTGGAGAGCGCGCAGGAAGTCCTGGTCGATGATCATTGCCTCGTCGTCGCCCTTGTCAGCAAGACGCATCTGCTCCTTGAAACGCTCCTCCTGGTCGAGCGGGTCGTTAAGCTCTGAGTAGGCGTTGGCAAGCTCCTTGCCGTTGACCATAAGCTCGAAACGCTCTGTGAGTCCCGGCTTTGAGCGGTGCATCTTTGTAAGCGGCGACATCTCGACGGGATAATCGGTGATGAATGTAGGCTGGATGAATGTACCCTCGCAGAACTCGCCGAAGAGTTCGTCGATGAGCTTACCCTTGCCGAATGTCTCGTCAACCTCAAGTCCCTTTTCGAGGCAGAATGCGCGGATTTCCTCCTCGCTCTTGCCGTTGCAGTCGAAGCCTGTCTTCTCCTTGATTGCGTCGAGGATAGGCAGACGGCGGTAAGGCGCCTTGAACGAGATGACGTTATCGCCTACCTTGCGCTCTGTCGAGCCGTTCACGGCGATGCAGACAGTCTCGAGCAGCTTCTCTGTGAACGACATCATCCAGTTGTAGTCCTTATACTGCACGTAGAGCTCCATACATGTGAACTCAGGGTTGTGGTTGCGGTCCATACCCTCGTTGCGGAAGTTCTTGCCAATCTCGTAAACGCCCTCAAAACCGCCCACGATAAGACGCTTGAGGTAGAGCTCTGTAGCGATACGCATGTACATGTCTATGTTGAGCGCGTTGAAGTGGGTGATGAACGGACGAGCCGAAGCGCCGCCGGCGATAGCCTGCAGTGTCGGGGTTTCAACCTCTGTGTAGCCAGCCTCGTCGAGCACGCGGCGGATAGTGCGCACTACGGTAGCACGCTGGAGGAATGTATCCTTCACGCCGTCGTTTACGATGAGGTCTACGTAGCGCTGACGGAAACGCAGCTCAGGATCTTCGAACTTGTCGTAAGCCACGCCGTCCTTGTACTTCACGATAGGCAGCGGCTTGAGGCTCTTAGAGAGCAGAGTGAGCGACTGTGCGTGTACGGAAATCTCGCCGGTCTGTGTGCGGAACACGAAACCCTTCACACCGATGAAGTCGCCGATGTCGAGCAAACGCTTGAACACAGTGTTGTAGAGAGTTTTGTCCTCCTCTGGGCAGATATCGTCGCGTGTGATGTACACCTGAATACGACCTTTCGAGTCCTGAAGCTCAACGAAGCTTGCCTTACCCATTACGCGGCGGCTCATCATACGTCCGGCGATTACCACCTCGCGTTTTTCGTCCTCGTCCTTGAAGTCGTTCTTAATATCCTCCGAGAAGGCGTTGGTTGGAAATTCGGCTGCAGGATACGGTTCAATGCCCATATCGCGCAGTTCCTGAAGACTCTGTCTTCTTACAATCTCTTGTTCACTTAGTTCTAAAACGTTCATATTTATTTCTTCTTTTTATCTTCTAAATTTACTTTTCTTATTCGCTTTAAGCCGTGCGAACAGCTGCCGGACTATGCCGACATCACACAACTATGCAAAATACAAATGCAAATTTACTAAATATTTCTGAAAGGGTGCGCCTTTTTATGATTTTATAATAAATAATTGCTGTCCGATGAAAACTTGTAACGTAATTACCGCGCACTGGTAACATCATTACAGCGCTGCGGTAACATCATTACAGCGCTGCGGTAACATCGTTACCAGACCTCGGTAACGAGCGTTTTCTTAAGTTTCAGTTTTGTTTCATCAGACAGCGTCTCTCGCCTACAGACACTGCTCGAGCAGACCATCGCAGGCGTCCTCTATAAGGTCGAGCGCATAGTCGAAATCGCTGAGGTCACCGTAGTAAGGATCGGGCACGATGTCGGTGTTCTTGTGCTCCTGCAGATAGTCGGTGAGCATGCGCACCTTCTTGCGCGACTCCTCGTCGGGAGCTTTCGAGGTGATGATGCGATAGTTCTCGCGATCCATCACGAGCAGCAAGTCGAAATCGTCGAAGTCAGACTGGCGTATCTGGCGTGCGCGACTGTCCAGGCGGTATCCACGGCGTGCACCACGCTCGCGCATACGACTGTCGGGCAGTTGTCCTACATGCCAGTCGCCGATACCTGCCGAGTCGATGAAGAACTTGTCGTCGAGCTTTGCGGCGTGCACCTTCGCCTTCATCACGCCTTCGGCAGCCGGCGAGCGGCATATATTGCCGAGACAGATGAACAAGAGACGGTGTTTGGGAGTGATGTTTGTCGGTGTATTCATATTTCTTTAAGTTTGAGGGTTGAAAAGTGATGGGATGTTGATTTGAAAAACGTTGTGATTACGAGTGGAAAGCGGCTGGTTGATGCTCCGAAAAGCCTGAAGCTGCAACCAACAGTTCTACCCTTCCTGCGCCATCCGGAGAGCCTCGGCGCGCGCCGGCTTACCCGTTTCGGTGTATGGTAGACGTTCTACGGCGACGAACGCTCGCGGTGTTTCGTATTTCGTGAGGTGTTCGTGGCACGCTGTCTTGAGCTGTTCGATGTCCGCATCCGCAGCAAGCAGCACAACGGTCTCGCCGAGACGCGCATCTGTGCGCTTCGTTATAATGAACGGCACGCTGACAAACGGCTGCAGATGGGCTTCTATCTCCTCAATCTGCAGTTTTATGCCACCGCTGCACACCACATTGTCGCGTCTGCCGCGTATGCGGAAGTGTCTGCCGTCGGGGGCTATCTCCGCTATGTCGTTGGTGGTGAGCGTTGTGGCGCATACAGCCGGAGCGTCTATCACAAGACAGCCGTCAGCGTTGAGACCGACCTGCACGCCTTCGAACGGTTCGTACCAGTCGCTGGCATCTTCGCCGCTGAGTCGGCGCAGAGCGATGTGCGAGAGCGTCTCTGTCATGCCGTAGGTGCTCCAAACGGCGTTAGGGAACTGCCTCAGTTCGGCTGCCATCTCACTGCTGACGGCTCCACCGCCAATGATGAGATGCTTTATCTGCTGAAGCAGCGCGCGCTCCTCCGCCACCTGCATACTGTTGTACACCTGCAGCGGAACCATCGCTGCGAACACCGGCGCCTCGCTTAGTCCGCGCAGCGGATGTCCGCACGGCTCTACCGTCAAGAGTCGCAAGCCGCACACAAGCGAACGCACCACAACCATCTTGCCCGCAATATAGTCGAGCGGCATGCAAAGCAGAGCGGTGTCGCCGCGTTGAAGTCCGAGAAAGGCACACGTGATATGCGCCGAAGCCGCCATACGTAGCTTCTCTACGCGTAGCGGCTTCGGTTTTCCGGTAGAACCGCTCGTGTGTACAAGCACGGTCGGTTCGTCATTGTTCCATTCGTCAATAAATTCTTTAAGGGTCATTCCGCTTAAATGAATATCAAATGTCTAATCTAAAAGTTCGATAAAAGATTACTTAAGTATCTTCTTCGCAACCTTTGTGCCGTCGGCAGCAACGGTTGTCTTCACGAACACGCCCTTTGTAGGACGCTGTGTGCGGCGACCGCTAAGGTCGTAGTAGCTTACTGCGCCTGCTTCGCCGGTTGTGATAGCGTCTACGGATGTAGAAGAAGCCGGGCGGAACTTAGGCTTTGTGTAGTAAACATACGGATAATAGTTGTGACCGCGGTTGATAGCGATAGTCAGCTCGTCGGTAGAGAACGACTTTGTAGCTGCATCGTAGTCGAACGCAGGGTTCTCAATCTCGTAGAGTCCGTACTTCTCGCCCTCTGCGTCTGTGAACTTGCCCCAACCGAACGGATAGAGATACATGTGACCGGTGCCGTATGTAGCGTTGTCGCGGTCGATGCCCATATACTGCCACTTTGTGAGCTGCAGCTTGTTGCCGTTGATTGTGCCGCAGATCCAAAGGTCTGTCGATTCGTAGTCGAGGTCGCCGATGTAAACCTTGTCGCCCTCGAACACTACGCGTACCGATCTGTCAGCTTCGTCGTCCTGGCTGTCGTTGTACGAAACCTTGTACTTCACAGCCTTGCTTGCGTCTGCCGGAACCGGCGCAACGTCCTTCACCTTATTATATATAGACACCGTGTCGCCGTAGCCATAGAAGTAGCCGTCGGCTGAACCGAGACCGATGAAAGCGTCCTTAGCGCCAACCTTTACGAGCGAATCGTTGCGCAACTCGAACTTAACGACCTGCGAAGCGGCGTCGACAGCAGCGTATTCTTCGCTGCCCTCGCTGTTCTTTACGTAGCGCCAAGCGTAGAGAATAGGATCCTGCTTGTCGCCTTCGTTGTCGTATACAGCCTGCGGCATGTGCACCTCGTAGGTGTTGCCCTCGCCCTTTACTGCCTTCACCCAAATATCACCATGTGTGAAGAAGCCGAACGGATTCTTTATGTACAAGCTACCGTCGGCTGCCTCTACGATATCAGACAGATAGCCATCGCCAAGGTGGTCGTAGATGAGGTTATCCGTTGCATTCACGTATGCACCCTCGAAGTAGTGGTTGAGGTCTTTGTGGAGTGTACCTTCGGGCTGTGTCTTGATGATGTCAGACAAGCCAGGCAGGGTCTGTGCTGAAGCACCGATTGTGGCGAAAGCCACTGCTAAAAGTGTAAAGATCTTCTTCATATAGTTGTTATTTAATTTGTTACGGCGGTGTCGAAAACAATGCGAATGAATGATTTTCGCACACAAAATTAGTAAAAGTAAGGTAAATACGGAAATAAATAATTAAT
>ERZ1026848.2008-NODE-2008-length-10603-cov-15.541809_pt1 | contig 10603 bp, 9 predicted proteins | sample MGYA00380154_ERZ1026848 | MGnify/ENA primary metagenome ERZ1026848 (study PRJEB33269, sample SAMEA4719790) | human gut metagenome | biome: human-associated habitat; feature: organic feature; material: feces | place: Cameroon | collected 2013-10 ...
TGGAGATCAGCTTTTTGTTCATGGTGGGCAGCACGCTGCCGTGGTAGATGTTGTCCTTCATCTTGTCGGGGTTGGGCAGGTCCTCGGCCGAGAGCATCATACCGTTGCGCTCGGCGCTGCGGCCCAGCAGATAGTCGCAGGAGACATTATAATAGTCGGCCACGCGCACCACAAAGTCCAGCCCGCACTCGCGGATGCCTTTTTCGTAATGGGACAGCAGGGCCTGCGAAACACCCAGATCTTCCGCCGCCTGCTTCTGGGTGATGCCGCGCTCCTTGCGCAGCAGTTTGATGATACGATTGAATTCCATGATCTCTGACTCCTCAATGACCCCGGGTTGGGGAACATCCTTGATTTTTGGTTTACAGCAGGTTGATTATACACAACGGAAAACGAAATGTAAAGCAAGAAAAGTGACGATATTTTTCATCAAATTTCGTCATTTCTGTCAAAAGCCTTGCCGGGTACACTACATCTATGTTAAACTACAGGTATAACAGCATACATTTTGTGGCGGACGCCCGGGGCACAAAGATGCCGGGCGGGAATATTTTTGGCAGAGGACGCGCTTTTCTGCCAGAAAATGGCTCCCGTTCCGGCCAAAAGAAACGGCACCCGGCGCAAAATGCAAAAATTCCAAATTGGAACTTCCATCTTTCCTGGTTTTGTGCTATAATGCTGTTTTGGCACCTGTCCTTGCCCGGCGCACAGCTTTGTGGTGGGCAGGGAAGCTATAAAAATAGGAATAGGAAAGAGGATTACCCAAATGAAACGCAACACCATCACCCGTCTGTGCAGCCTGGCCGCTGCCGCTGTTCTGGCTGTGAGCTGCATCGCCCTGACCGGCTGCGGCAGCAGCGCATCTTCTGCTGCTTCCAGCACCGCTTCCACCGCTGCATCCGCTGCTGCCGCCGGCGACAACTCCTGCGGCGAGAACGTGACCTGGACCCTGGCCGACGGCACCCTGACCATCAGCGGCACCGGCCGTATGACCAACTTTACCTCCGACAGCCCGGCACCCTGGGCAGACCAGGCCGACCAGATCACCAATGTGGAAGTGGAAGGCACTGTCACCAGCATCGGTGCCGTCGCCTTCAAGGGCTGCACCAACCTGACCACCGTGAACATCGCTGACGGCGTGGAGTACATCGAGGCCGGTGCCTTCAACGGCTGCACTGCCCTCACCGATATCACCATCCCCGAGAGCGTGGGCTACATCAAGACCGGCGCCTTCAAGGATTGCAACGCCCTGACCAGCGTTACCATCCGTGACAACTGCCGCCTGGACATGAACGTGTTCCCCACCACCGTTGAGGTGAACCGCTACGCCGACTGATCTTCCGTGCACCGCGCACCGGCTCCGGGGGTTTGGATCTTTGCAAACGATACGAGGTATTTTGCATGAAAACCTTTAAGCTCCATCTCATCCGTCACGGCGTGACCGCCGGCAACCTGCAGGGCCTGTACATCGGCAGCGGCACCGACATCCCGCTGTGCGACGAGGGCCGTGCCCAGCTGGCCGAACTGAAGGAACGCTTTGAGTACCCCCAGGTGGACACCGTGTTCTCCTCGCCCATGCTGCGTGCGGTGGAAACGGCCAACATCCTGTTCCCTAACGCGGCCCACACCTTTACGGTGCACGATCTGCGGGAGGCGGGCTTTGGCAAATTCGAGAACAAGCCCGTGAAGGAACTGGTGCACGACGAGGACTTTAAAAAGTGGATCACCCCGGGTTCCGGCTTTGTGCCGGAGGGGGCTGAGCCCACCGAGCAGTTTCACGCCCGCTGCGCCGAAAGCCTGCTCAAGCTGTTTGAGTATATGATCCGCATGGACGTGACCGAGGCCGCCTGTGTGACCCACGGCGGCGTGATCATGAGCATGCTCAGCCAGCGTGCTCTGCCCAGCCGCCGCCCCGAGCAGTGGATGGCAGACCCCGGCTGCGGCTACACCGTGCAGACTGACGTGCAGCTGTGGATGCGGGACAAGCTGGTGGAGGCCATCGACATCGTACCCTTTGGCTACGCCGACACCCTGCAGGGGCAGGCCGAAGCCGAGGAGAACGAGAACTACGAATAAGAAAGGGTTACAGTTTCCCGCTGCCCCTTGACAGAACGCGCAGAATCCTTTATTGTTAAAGGGTAGTATTGTATCGTACACAGGAGGAACGCTGTCATGTCCCAATCCCTCTCCCGCCGGTCATTCCTGAAATGTGCCGGTTCCGGTGCGGTCAGCCTTGCGGCTGCGCTGCTTACCGGGGTCTGTGCTGCGGCGCAGCAGCCGTGTCTTACGGGCGAGCCTGCCCTGCTGGACGGCAAAGCTGCCGTGGAGCTGCTGGGCTATGCCCCGGCACCGGAGCTGGGCGGCGTGCTGGTGTACCTCTCGGTGGAAAACCTTTCGGCAGCCAGCCTGCCGGTGGATACCAGCTATCTGCAAAGCCGCGGGCTGCGCACCCGGGAGCAGCTGTACAGCATGGGCACCGGCGTGACCGCTGCCTGCAACGGCCAGAGCGTGCCCTGCGGCAGCTTTGCCGCCCCGCTGTACAGCGAGAACGCGGCGGATGCTTCGGTGTTCACCCTGAACCTTGCCGCCGGGCGCGGTGCGCTGCTGCACTGCTTCTGCGCCGTGCCGGAGGACTGGCAGACGCTGGAGCTCACCTATGCCCCGGACTTTGCCGCCGGGCGCAGCGTCACCTTCACGGTGCAGCGCGGCGCGGACGAAGCGGAACTGGGCATGGTGCCCGCCACCCCTGCCGAGGTGGGCAGCGTGGTGGATCTGTAAACCGAATAAACGCAAAAGCTCCCCGTGCATCTGCACGAGGAGCTTTTTGTGTGTCAGGGCTGCAGCAGGTCGTTCCCGGCGGAATCCTGCACGATGACTTCCTCACCGGTCAGGCTGGAAAGCCATGCAATGTAGCTGCGGCCGCTCAGGATGCGCAGCGGGCGGCCGTCGGCGTCATAAAAGGCAAAGGTCGAGCCGGTGCCCTGGGTCCAGGTGATGTGCCACAGGTGGCCGCCGTTGAGCCACAGGCCGCCGCCCATGGTCAGGTCGTAGTCCAGGGTGCGGCCATCGTCCCGCGGGGTGGAGGCACTGTACAGCACCAGAAGGTTGTCAAAGGCAGCCTGGATGCCGGTGTTGGCGTCCAGCTGCGGGGAGCCGTCATGGTGCAGCATCCCGTAGGTGCCGGTGTCGGTATCATAGGCAAAGCGGGTGGTGCTGCCGGACGGGAACTGTACTGCCGCCTGAACTGCGTCGGCAACGTCCGCATCCGGCAGGTGGCCGTCGGTCTGCTGAGGCAGCAGGGCCGGGACAGTGGGTACGGCGGGGGTGTCCCCTTCCTGCGTGCTGTCTGCGGATTCCGCAGGGTCCTCGGACAGCGCGGACGAGAGGCTCAGGCTGCCCAGCACCTTGGCCACAGACTGACCGTTGGTGCACCACAGCGGGCTGGCCCAGTCGGTATTGCCGGTGGTGAAGGCGTTGCGGCCTGTTTCCAGCGCGTCCACCGCGCGCAGGTTCCAGTAGTCCAGAAAATTGCGGGTGTACAGGTCGCAGCCGCGCTGGATGGGCAGCACCTGCTGGCCGCTGAGCAGCCGCCAGAACAGGTCCTGCCCCAGCGTGACCGGCCCCACCGTCGGCATGGCCGCCACGGAGGGATAGACCAGGCACAGGCTGGGGGCGGTGTCCGCACGGGCTGCGGCCTCCAGCACCACAGAGGCGCTGCCGATGCCCCACTGGGTGGTGCTGCCGGGGGCGTTGTCGATGACCACTGCCGCCGGACGCTGGCCCGGGTATTGCTGCTCCTGCCCGGTCAGGGGGTCAGCAGAAGCCGTGCTGTCGGCTGCCGGGCCGCCCGGCATGCAGCCGGCCAGCAGCACAGCGCACAGCACGGCCGCACCGATGCGCTGGATCCAGATGCGTTTCATGGCGTTCCCCTCGTTTACTGATAGCTGAAATTGGACCACTCATCGTCGTCCACAATGGCAAGGTAGGTCTTGCCGCGGTTGAAGAGTATCTCGGAGCCGTCGTCGCCGTAGACCTTCAGCGGGTGTTCCGGGGAGGCTTTCTCCCAGCGGCCCACCTGTACCCCGCCCCGGCTGAAGAAGTAGGCTTCGCCGCCGGAGATGTAGTTCACCTGCTGCACGTCGCCGGAGTCGCCGGGATAGGCGGCGATGGGCGCAAAGCAGATGAGCAAGTTGTCAAAACTCAGCTGCTTGCCGTTCAGCTCGTCCACGGCGTTCTCGAATCCACCGGCGGCGTGGCTGTACATCTGCATTTTATAGGTGCGGCTCAGCAGGTTGTAGGTAAAGCTGGTCTTGTAGTTGTCGGAGTGCACGATGCGTATCGTCCGGCCGGAAGCGGTGCCGCGCATGGTATTCTCGGCGCCGGTGCGGTAGTCCGCAAAGCGGAAGAAGGTGGTGTCGTAATCGTGGCTCAGGCCGATGCCGGCATTGGCGGCGGCCTGCCGGATCTCCTTGCCGGAGGTGAACTCGGTGTGTTCGTAGGCAACGTTGCGGCCGCGGCTGTCCCGGTGGGCCACATGGGGATGGGTGGGCGTGTTGAAGTAGCTCTTGCCGCCGATGTTCAGACCGGAGTAGTTGTAGACGCTGATGAACTTGGTGCAGGGGGCGCTTTCGCCGTCGTGGTAGTACAGCGCCTGCCAGGGCATCAGCAGCTGCAGGAACTGGTCCCGGCCGGAGCGCATGGGCCCCACCTCGGGGATGCTGTCGGCGTCGCGGTACACGGCACAGAAGCGCGTGATGCCGCCCTCCACCTTGCTCTCGATGAGCAGGTCAGCAGAAGAAAGGCCCCGCTGAGGGCGGGCGTTCTGCCGCTCGGAATAGCTGATGTTGTTGACCATCACGCCCACGATGCGGCCGCTGCTGCGGTTGGCCTCGCCGGTCAGCGGGTCGGCGTCGTAGGCAGGCAGCCAGCTGGACGCGGCCGGCTCCTCCGCTGCTGCGGAAGATGCGGCGGCCTCACTGGAAGCCGCTGCCTCGCCGGAGGCTGCCGCCTCCGAGGATGCAGAGGAAGAGCTGTTGGCGAGCTTCTGCCGCAGCCAGTCGGAAAAGCGGCTGCCAACGGCGGCAGAACCGGTGGCCCGGCAGCTGGTCAGCGCCAGCGAAGCGGCTGCCAGCCCGGACAGACGAAGAACGGAACGGCGAGTGATTTTTTTCATAGAAAGTACCTCCTGCAGGGGGAAAGGATCGCGGCGGGGCCAGGCACTGCCTGCCCGGAAAAGAGCCCAAATCGGATTTGCTTTGATTGTAACGATTCTGTCCGGTTTTGTAAAGAGGAACTTGTCGGGATAAAATCCTTCCATCTCGCCTGCGGCGAGACCGTTCGGTCGCTTAAAGTCCCCGCGGGGGACTTCATAAGTGCAACGCAAGAATTTTCGGCCGGGCACTTGCATTTTATCGGCATTTATGGTAATATTATTCGGCAGTATTGTATTGTTGCAGAATATGCGCTCGTAGCTCAGCCGGTAGAGCATCTGACTTTTAATCAGAGGGCCAGGGATTCGAGTTCCCTCGAGCGCACCAAAATCCCACGAAGAATCGTAAGATTCCTCGTGGGATTTTCTTTTTGTACGCCATTTGCACGGTCTCTGCACGGTTTTTGCACGGTCCGCATTTTTCGTGTCAGATGGAGTAAGTCCGTGAATTACTCTGCAATTCGTGCTATTTTTTGCAATTCAGGTCAGCAGAGCCAGGCGAAGCTGCGCTTTTACAGAGGGGTCTGCGTCCTTCAGAAGCTCCAGCAGAGCCGACACGGAGATGGTCGGTTCTGCTTCAACCGGGGCAGTCTGCACAGGTACTGTTCCCGGCTTGTAGAAGCCTTCCTCGAACTTCTTGCCCAGCTTCTTGCGGGAATCCTGCTGGATGTGCGCATAGGTGTTGACCAGCAGATTGGCGCTGGCGTGGCCCGTTGTGCCTTGTACCGCTTTCACATCGCCGCCGGAGATCATCAGCTGATAGGTGGCGCTGGAATGCCGCAGGCCATGGAACACGATGCGGGTGAATTCCGGGTGTTCGTCCTGCCACTTGATGAACTTCTTGCGGATAAGGATCGGCTCTACCGCCAGACCGTTGGGTAAGCGCAGGAGCATCCCGCTGTTGCGGTAGCGTTCCGGGTCAACGGCTTCATCCATTTCCAGACGATTCAACCAGTGTTTCAATTCTTCTTTCAACACTGCCGTCATGAAGATGGTTCGGTTGGAAGAAGCCGTTTTAGTCTTTTTGAGCACCAGCGTTGTGGTACTGCCCTCACGCTTATCTTCAAATTCCTGCAAGATGCAGTCCTTGCCCGTTTTTGCCAGCGATGCCTTTTGGACACGCTGCATACACTTGTTGATGCGGAACGTGCCTGTGCCGTCTGCTCCCTCAAAATCAAGATCTTCCGGAGTCAGGCCAGCGACTTCGCCCTCTCGCAATGCACCCACCAGCGTAAGATGGACTGCCAGATGCAGAATGGGGTCCTCCATGCTGGCAAGTGCGGCCCACATCTCGTCCGCATCCCAGATGGCACGCTCCTGAATCGATTTTTTAGGGCTGTCCACCGGAACAGGGCTTTTGATGAGGATGCCCCACTCCACCGCGTATTGGAACGCTGTTCGCAGCAGACGATGTACCTCGTGGATGGTCGTGCCGGAGAGAAACCGCTGCTTCTGCTTTTCCGAAAGAACCTGCTTTTTGCCCTCAAGATACTGGCCACAGGGCGTTTTGCCAAGAGTGGCATACAGGTCTTCCAGATGGTAAGGCTTGAGCTTCTGCATCTGCATATCGCCGATATACGGAATAATAAGGTTCTGGACGGTTCCCAGATTGGATTGATAGGTGCAGGGGGCCCACTTGTGCTTGTTGCATTGCTTGGGAAGCCACTCCATCAAAAACTCTTTGACGGTGATGGTGGACGGAATCAGAAACGTTCCGTTTGCAAGTTCGTGTTCGATTTGTTTTTTGCGATTTGTTGCCTCCTCTTTCGTGGAAAAACTTTCCCATTTGTTGCAGTTTTTACCCTGCTCGTCTTGGTAAGTATAGCGGACGCCATAGGAGCTGCCGCGTTTCGTAATATATGCCATACGTTATCTCCTTTTTCAAGCTGCCCGGAGCCACGCATCGAAACTGTCTTTCGGGACGCGGATGCTTCCGCCTACCCGCAGGACACGGAATTCGGTGGTGCTGTTGCACAGGTTGTAAGCAGAGCGCAGGCTGATGGACAGCATCTGTGCGATCTCTTCCACCGTGTACACCAGTGTTGTGGCTTTCAGGCTGTCAGTCGGAGACTTGACGGCATTGGTTTGAGTGACCACTTCCATTGTATCGTTATTCGGAATGGTCTGCAAGATATTTTTCGTATAATTCAAGGATTTCACAGTTTCGGTCGCAACAGGCCGAGATTTGTTCATAGGCAAAACCTCCATGTTTTATTTTTGATGTAAGTTCAAAATTGCCTGCTCACTCTGCTCATCCTGCACTTTTTGCGCACTGTGAGCAGGCTGAGCAGGACTTTTTCAAGTTGATTCTTATTTTTTAATCCCACGGGCTTGGAACATCGACAGGCAAAAACAGGTCAATATCCACATTGTGAAAACCTCGGTTTGTGCCGATGCACTTATCGTCGTAGACGATACCTAGACTTTTCTGGTTATCTTTCAGGTGGTGGATAAAGGTGGATGCCGCCAGCGGCTTTTCCAAATTGTCCAGGCACCAGCGTTCATAGACCTTATAAAAATCGGTGGACTTGCACTTGGCCCCCTGCCGAATTTTAAAATAGCCTTCGGATTTGAGAAAGCCCAGAATGTTGTTGCCCTGTTCCATCGCTTCTTTCAGGTTTGCAGCGGTGCGTTCGCTGATGGTGAATTGATAATTGTTCTGAATCAGCCGATGAAGCCCCTCCAATGCCCAAAGCAGGATGCCCTCTTTTTCATTCCGCATCTTGTCAATGAGGAAAGGATCATCCACCCGGCCAACGGGCTTTTCCTTGGTGGTGAGCAGCAGTTGGCGGCGATAGAAGCCATTAGACTTATCATAAAGTGCGTGTAAGCTACCATTCCCGAAGCAGGCAAACCGCACATACAATGTACCCTGCACGCTCTGCTGACCCTTGCGCTCAATGTCAATTTTATCTTCCAGCGTAACAAGGGTCTTGATGTTGTTGGTCTGCGGCAGGGCCTCGGTTTTCATGTCATCGTCCACCAGAAGCAGCTTGTACTCCAAGTCTGCACGGGCAAAGCGGTTGGTTTCTACCTTTTGCAGACTTCCCGTGTACATGCTGCTTCCAAACAGTTCTCGCAGTATCAGCCCGATTCTGGATTTTCCCTCGCCACCCTTTCCGACCATCAGCAGCATTTTCTGTGCTTTGGTGACGGGCAGCAGGCAGTAACCGATGTACTCTTGCAGGGCGGGAATATCTTCTTCGTGCAGCAGTTCGTTCAGGAATCGCAGCCAGCGCGTTGGTGCTGGTGCATCCGACACATAGGCGATGGGCAGACGGTTCATGCAGTATTCTTTTTCAGGTGTAAAGTGCCCGTCTGCAAAATATGTACCGTTTCGGACATGGATGCGGTCTGTCTGAATTTCTGGCGGTTCAGATGCACAGGCCAGCTTGATGGCCTGCATGATATGCTCAATGCGCCGTGCCACACTTGTGGTAGTATAATAGCGAATCTGCTCATAGATTTCCTTTTTCAGTGGAGCTTCATCTTCCACCATGCCATCCACGGTGAACAGTCTGCCTTGAAAGCAGCGCATGGGGTGCAGGCTCAAAAAGTAATCTGCGAACAATGGTTCAATGATTTTTCCGTTGTCACCTACCCAGTTTCGGGCAGGTGCACTATGCTGCTTCTTCGGCTTCCTTGCATCGTTCGATTGCTTCTCCAAGGGCGGTCACTTCCTTTCCGTTGAGTAGTTGTTGTTTTTCATGCGAGCTTCCCTGCAAAAGAATGTCCAGCAGATATTGCACACGGTCTGCATAGTGCATGCTTGCGATGAAGCAAGGATGCAGGGGATCTTCTGGATTCCGGGGAGCATAGGCCATGCGCCAATTTGCTAGCAGAGAACGATAACTGCACAAGATTTTATAAAGCTGCTCTTTCTGGCTCAATGGCTTTTCCACGGGGCTGTAGCGCATCGGTGGAAAACCATCCGTCCCAGAAAGTCCAAAATCTGTGGCCAGCTTTTCAGCCGCCTGCTGCAAGGACAGTTGGAACAGTTTTGCGGCAAAGTCGATCACATCGCCATCCACTCCACAGCCAAAACAGTGAAACCGGGAATCTACTTTCATGCTGGGGTTACGGTCTGCATGGAATGGGCAGCAAACCATGCTGCTGCGGTTTGGACGAAAACCATAGGCTTCTGCGGCTTGTCGGGCGGTAATATTCAGCTTTACGATTTCAAATAAATTGTTGTTCTTGAAAATTTTCCTCCTTTACAGTTCCATGCCATGACTGCGCTTCTTCGGCTTTGTGCGTGTCTGCTCACGCTGGTTGATTTCTTCCTGCCGCTGCTGCAGCTTTTGCAGAACAGACGGACGAGTATTTTCTTTGATTTGCTCGATGGCAGGCTTTTTGATTTCCGGCTTTATAAGGACAGTTGTCAATCTTGCGGTAATCCTGTTTACTGCTGCAATAATATTTTTCCGCAGCGTTGTGATTTGATATGTGGTGTAGTCCAATGTTTCCTTGCTTGCCGTTCGCCCCGGCTCTTTCAGCCAGTCCAAATATATATCGACCTGTTCTGTGCTTGCTTTCAAAGCATCGTTCACAGCGTTTTCTGAAACAACAGCCACAGCTTTGTCGTAGGCAACCGCAGAAATCTCATCCAACAAGTTCTCGGTATCTTCAATCTTCTGAGAAAGTTCACTTAACCGTTTTTCCTGCTTTTGTATTTTTTTATCGTTGCTCAGAAGTGTTAGGGACTGATAAGTTGTACGGCGAACCTGCTGATGATGTGCTTTCTCATTCTCTTGTTTCAAATTCTCAAGCTGGGCGGTTTGCTCCTGCACGGCTTTTTCCTGCTGGGCAAGCTGCTCTTTTTGTTTTGCCATGATATAGTCCTGCTTTTCCAGATAAGCCCGTCCGCCGTATTCCGGCACTTCGTCCAGTTCCAGACCGTGTCGTTTGGCAATCTCGAATAGCATCGTGCGGCAGGCTGCATCGAATGTGATCTTGCGGTTGTTATAACGGCCAAGGGGCTGGTTCGGCTTTGGCAGTTCAAAGCCAAGTGCTTCCAACGCCTTTTCCTGCTGTGGAGCAATCTCACCATATTTGTTCTCACAATCGAACACATGCCGTTCGTGGATGTGCGGCGTTCCCTCATCCAGATGTAAAGCCCAATCCAGAATGTGAACGTGCTTGCCGAAACGCTCGTGGAACTCATCCATGAATTCTGTGGCGATTTGAAAAAGCTCTTTCGGGGAAGCGTGACTTTCCAGCGTTCCAAGCTGATAGATGCTTTCTTCTGGACAGGTTTTCTTGCTGGCAAGCAAATCCTCGGTGGAGCGATTTCGCTCCGTGTGACGGATTTTAGCGTTGCGCTCATTCTGCTTCTCGGCGAAGTTGGTGTAATGCAGTTTGTAGTAGAGCTTTTCGACTTCTTCAAAGGTGTCA
>ERZ1026848.2009-NODE-2009-length-10601-cov-3.991561_pt1 | contig 10601 bp, 9 predicted proteins | sample MGYA00380154_ERZ1026848 | MGnify/ENA primary metagenome ERZ1026848 (study PRJEB33269, sample SAMEA4719790) | human gut metagenome | biome: human-associated habitat; feature: organic feature; material: feces | place: Cameroon | collected 2013-10 ...
GTCTAAAACCTGACGATTCTTCTGTTTTAGTTCACATTCCCATATGCGGACAACCGTCCAGCCCCTTCTTTCAAAGAGCTCCGTAATAATCTTATCATGTTCAATATTCTTTTCTCTTTTTTTGCTCCAATAATCAGCGTTTTCAGCTGGGCGAGTGTTTCTGCAGTCGTGCCCGTGCCAAAAACAACCATCGACAAAAATTGCGATCCGACGATCTAGAAACACAAAATCCGGGTGGCCTTTCACGTCATAGTGTCTCCTCCAACCAGTTATGTGATTGGAGGAGAAATACTGGATCAGCTTTAGCTCGGTGCTTTTGTTGCCAGAAGACCTAACGCCCTTCATTATTTCAGATCTTTTATCCTTTGAAAATACGTCTGCCATAATGAATCGCCATCTTTCAGTCGTTATAATTCAGAAGAGCAACCTCACCGCCAACAATACTATGCATTATTTCGTCAATTTCAGACACGATCCCCATTTGCGATGCGATCTTATTGAATAGATCTAAAAGCTCTTTTAGATCATCGCGAGTAAAATCGCAGTGCGTAAACCGATATGAATGAAATTTGAGCCAACAGTCCTTGATTACGTTATATCCTGCAATCGTAAACTTCTGCAAAGAGACAGGGCAATAGATTCGAATGCTGTTGCCAGTTACTTCATCCCTAACGATAAGTTGCTCATTCTCTTCATCGTAAGGACTCCTCGATGCAGACCTACTATGCTCAAGATGGAACCCCGTCCACATCTGCGCAAGCAGCTCGTCGTAGTTAAAACCAAGTACGTTATCGACCGCAGCGTCGTTCTTCTCAAGGATAGCTAACCGCTCGCCGAGTTCCGCGAGACGAAGAAATAGGCCAGCATCATCAACTATAGGAATTCTTGCGCGGCTTTCCGATTGATTTACTACAAACAGCGCGCCATAAAATTCCTCAAGATATACCTGAGAGCAGAAAACGGCATAGGAGTAAAACACCATTTTCTTGGCACATTCGGAGTCATCAAGACCAGTTAGCGCGGAGTAGCGCTCAATCAGACTTTGATGAATATTGTTTATAACCGCATTTGTGTGAACATCTCGAATGTAGTGATTTAGGTAAATATGACCATTACCCCTGCGGCTCAGGTCGTTGTCAGGGAAATACCAGCAGAACGAAGTGAACTGCCCAAGTGATTCATCCAAATCCTTTGGTGCATGAGCCAAGGAGAATCCAACCGTATCCGGCAAATCATAAACTGCCTTTATTTCTGGCCGAACCCTCGCGCCTCCACCGCCAACGCCCGCCTGGTAATCAAAAATAGTTCCCCAGAGCAATGCGTTAGAATTCACAAATGGCCTAAACGAACAAGGGCGTATGTTCTCAGCCAAAACGGAATCAAGCTCTTGCCGAGAAGCGCAAGTGTTTAATGCATTCTGGAAGGCAAGAATCTTTGATTCAACTACCGGCTTATCCTGTCCTCCGATCCATTCCTGCGCTTTTATAACCCCTTCACTTGCAATTTCGCGGCTACGACGTTTGAGCATCGGTTGTTTCACATGAGTAAGAAGAGCTGTCGGAGCCATCTTAGCGCCAGAGCATTGGTTTAAAAAGACGCCGGGAGCACCAGTTTCAGTGCTAATTGGCCAGAATTGAGCGTAGAGTTGCTCATTAAACGGGCGTGATGGCATAAATGAATACATAGCGTCGCCAATCGGAAATGTAATAAAACGACGCATCGTTTCTTCAATACTACCATTAAGAATCGCTTCTTTTTCGCTTCGCCTTTCACGAGATATATCTGCGTAATTTACTTCTGAGGCATTATTGTCTTCGCCATATTTTCTGGTAAGAACAATTATGGCTCGGCCCTGCATCGTCATGAAGATGCTGTCGCCACGAATTCCCGTCCGAGCATCGGTGTCAATTGCAATCGCCCAAACATTGGAGAAATGCTCGACCAAATACTTTCGGGCATATTTGTAGGACTCAGCTTCAAGAAAGGAAAGCGGAACGATAAGTGCCAGTACCGAGTGATTATCGGAAGCCAGCAGCTTTTCACAGCTCCAACGCAGGAACTGAACAAACGGATTGTTGATTTGCTTCTGAATGTTTTGTCTCCCACGTCGGTTTTCGACCGGCGGTCGGAAATCCTCCATCAAATCAATAATCTGCGAAAACTCTTCAGAGACATTACTCCTATTAGAGTCAGAAGACGGTGGATTCCCAATGATCAGTTTCAAAGGACGAGAGGATAATTCTTTAGCTCGAATCAGCTCTTGTCCCTCAATAGAACTAGCATTTGCATCATCATTCAGAAGATAGTTGCTCAGTGTATTTGCCAAGATAATACTTGGATGCAGATTCTGCTTTCTGTAATGCTGCTCGACAAGAGACATACGATAGTTAGCAAGCATATATGGTGCAGGAAGGATCTCAAAGCCACAAAGGTTATATGCGCCGTCTCCTTCGTCGTGGGCCACGATCTGCTCAAGAAAAGAGCCTGTTCCGCAGCAGGGATCAATGATTGTATTGCCGTCATCATATATGGTTGCACCATCAAAATGATCGGCCACAACTTTTCCCACAAATCGAACTACAAACTCCGCAAGGAGCTTCGGCGTGTAGAATGCTCCATAGTCAAACCGAGCTTGCTTGTCAAATTTGTTGAAGAACAGTTCGAATAAGCGATGGTAATCAGGATTCTGCAATTGTTGATCGGTCATCTGAACGAAAGACAAGAACGCGATACATTCATCCACCCACTGACCAATGAACATACCGTCCCCAGCATGGTCTCTGAGGTAGACCATTAGGTTTCGAAATGGCAAAAGCGCTTCGCCATCTGCGACGTCATTATAGGCATATGACCGGATTTTTTCAGCCTTTTGAGTAGGCGTATCCTCGCTTGAGCAGATAACTCTGTGGGCGAACAGGAGACAGAACATAATGACTTGCGCAGTAAAATCTGCAAAGACTCTTCCTGTTCTAAGTTGAGGATCATTATGGTTATAAACGAGTTCTCTTAAACAGTTTAGAAGCTCAATGATATGATGTTCGTCTTCATTCATTGCTTCTTCTATGGTTAAATCTGAGTATTCTCGTATTTCATCAGCCAGGTTTCGAGTGCGAATTGCGACGAGCTCAACCAGCTTTTCTTCGTCGACACGTTGTGGAGCGGGGTTAGAGAAAAATTGCTCCATATAAAACCTAAATAGCGGATCAACCGGGAGCCTCGACCAATCTAACGCGTCCATTCGTGCTTTGTCTATAATCGAGACTACAACCGGCGTTTCGGTAAAACAGAATACGAAATCAATGCCGTCCGTAATGATAAGCTTGTGCCCTAACGTCAGATATCGGTTAATCTGATCCCTATACGGGGTAGTATCGAACGGCTCGTTGGATGGACCTTTCGCCTCAATATAGCCGTAAACACCAAGCGAGATGCGATCCTGTATTCTCCAGTCAGGCCGCCCCATTCTTCCTTGATTTCTCGGCTCAAGAATGATGTCGAAAGTACCTGCCGGGTTCAAGTCATGCGCTATCCTCCTAAACATTTCATGCATAGGGACGCGAAAAGAAAGCTCGGCTGTGTGCTGTCCTCCATGAAGAGCAGCTCTGTATTCGTTTTGGTAAGCCCGCAAATAAGCTCTAACGCTCGCATCAAACGGCATTTATTTCTCACCAACTTTCCGATAGCATTCGATGATACTCTGTCCAATCTTTTCTGCAAGAAGCGGTGGTACCGCATTCCCGATCTGTCGAGCTATATCAACTTTATTCCCTGTAAACACAAAATCCATTGGGAAACTTTGGAGTAGTGCGCCTTCGCGAAGCGAGATACTACGATCCTGGACCGGGTGGCCAAATTTCCCACGGGTGAAACTATCGAACCGCGCAGTGATTGTTGGCGCTACATCGTCCCAAGCCATGCGTCCGTAAACACTACGGAATCCAATTACTGAGCTGTCGACTTTATGACAGTCAGCTAGTAATTCTTCGGGAAGATCGTCTCTTCCTTGCCCCTCTTTGATAGCCTGTATTCTCTTGAGGTTCAGTTCGGATAGCCGGTCTCTTCTGTGGAGTGATATTTCCGGATGATCGGTTCCGTCTGAAGGAGGAGCCGGAAGATTTCCAATCGTATCGCGCACCGTGTGTCGAGCAGCTACGGGCTCTGGATATTTATAGTGCTCGCCCAGGTCGTTTCGCTCACCAACGATAATGTAGCGTTTTCTCCGCTGTGGAACTCCATAATCTTGGGCGTCAAGTAAATCAACGTGCACCTTATATCCTATCTTTTCGACATCTTCAATTAGTTGCTGTAAGATAGTTTTGCCACGCTTTCCAGCAATACCTGTAACGTTCTCCATGACAAAGTACATTGGATAGAGTTCGTCAATGAGCTTGCCATATTTTAGTACAAGTTCATTACGCTCATCCGTATCGCTTCCGCGCCGTTGGACTGAGAAGCCTTGGCACGGTGGCCCTCCGGCTAAAAGAAATAATTCACCACGTTGAAGATTGCACTTTTTCAATAGCTCGCCATTCAACATATCTGCGATATCGGCGGCCTCTGCCGGATGATTAAAGTATTTCTTGTTCGCCTTGATTGTATCAATACAGATCTGATCAATATCAAAGCTAAGAAGAATATTAAAACCTGCACGTTTGAGCCCAAGCCCAAGACCTCCCGCACCGCAAAAGCTATCGATACAGGTATATTTCGTTGCCTTGGCAGCTTGATCTTTCATCTTAATTCCCGCTATGACGCTGGAAAAAGAACTGCTCACCGGTTCGTCAATAGATTGCGGGCTAGCGGCTAGCTCATCGGCTGTGGGCTCTGTGGACAGAAGCTCAATCAGAATATTTGCAGCAATTGCCGAAGAGAGCAACGGCGGTACAGCTTCTCCAATCTGCCGATAAATATCGTCGGACTTGCCGGTGAATTCAAAACCATTCGGAAAGCTTTGAAGAAGCGCTGCTTCTCTTGCTGTTAGTCCACGATCTTGTTCTGGATGCGTGTATCGACCGCTGGCTGGGTTTCTAGCATAATGAGTGATAGTGATAGACGGCTTATCCCAATACAAGCGCCCATATACGTCGTAAAAGCCCCTTACCCTATCTAGACATTCAGGTCCGATACCTTCCGGCCTGCTACCGCCGTCGTGGGGAACCTGTCTAATGACGCCAATAGTGCTTTGCTTGTGAGCCGCGCTTTTATGCATTGGATCGTTAGGATCAGCAACGCCAGCAGCAACCGGAGGCAATTTCGAGATTGCATCACGGACAGTTCGATATTCATTCGGCGTTAAGTAGCCTTCTGGCAAAAGGAACTCCTTCTTCATGCCGATTACTATTGTTCTGAAGCGATCTTGCGGAACACCAAACGCCGCAGCGTTATAAATGTGCTCTTTTACTTTATAGCCCAGTTGCTGATAGCTTTTCTTTGCCGCAGAAAAATAGCGCCAGTACTTTTGAGATAAAAACTCGGGCACATTTTCCATGACAATGACATCTGGCATAATTTTCCCAACAATTGTTGCGAAAGCCATGACGAGGCTATTTCGAACGTCGTCTTCTTCGTCCCAATGCCTCTTTCGATGAGATGAAAAACCCTGGCATGGTGCGCAACCAATCAAGATGGTGGGCTTATTAGTGTCAAAACCTATGCTCTTGAGGAGAGTTTCGAGTGCACCTTCTTCATTTGCCAGTCGAACGATGTCTTCGTGGATCACAGGAGTGGCGAAGTTTCGGCTATATGTCTGTGCGGATATTTGGTTGATATCGCAGCCGCCGAGCATCTTAAATGTCGGAATAACGGTATTAAGCGCTGCAAATCCCAGAGATGTTCCACCTGCTCCACTAAAAAAGTCAAGGACTTGAATAGGATTGTTATAATAAGAGCTGCTTGTAAGGGGCATAAACTCAGAAAGTGACTCTTGAACCTCTTTTACAAGTAGAGATTTAAGAGCACGATAATTCCTGACACCCCATTTATCCCTGTTTAGATTAGCATTCAAAGCGTTGATATCCATTACGCTTCCTCAACTTTCCTACAGCTTTTTAAGCAAGTTATTCATAGTAGACGATTTAAAAGTGGCAAGACTGTCGACGTACCTATACTGAAAAACCCAAAGCGACAGCTACTCGTCAATCATTTCCATAATGTCGTCAACGGTGCAATTAAGAGCCTTGCACACTTTGCATAGGACATCAGTGGTGACGTTATCCCCATGTGTCAACTTGTTCATTACATAATGACTAACGCCAGCCATTTCCTCAAGATCCTTCTTCTTTAGATCTCGGTCTATTAAGAGCTTCCATAATTTTTTATAACTCACAGTCATATAGCAAACCTCATTTACTTTATTGCTTGTGCCAATAGTATTGGGAGTGCCGCTTTTCAACATATAAATCTGTATTTTGATAATTATATCACAGCCCGCACAAAAAGTCCACATGTTTCAACAAATGTTTTCGTTCGAAAACTCAATCAAGGTATAACGTCATAAGGACATACAAACCCTTCAATTTGGCAAATATTAACCTGCGTTTCTGAGGGAGTTTCTATGATGTCAAATCTGCAAATCTGATTTTTGCACATTGGCACTTTCTGGCGTTCTGCGGTAGGATATGGATGAAGAAAGAACCACCCACCGTAAGCGCGAGAGGAGGCACGGTATGGAAAACAGATTTGCAGCGGCGCGGAGGCGGTATCTGCGAACGCACATGGACGGGATTTATACGGGGATGCTGCTGACAGGAACCCTGGAGCCGCATCTTGCGGAGATCGGCGAGTCGGCGCAGGCAATGTTCGACCGGATCGTGGAGCAAATGAAGAAGGCCGAAGACGTCACCGAGCAACTCAAGGCCGCCGATCAGATGGAATGGGTCGGTCGGATGAACTCCATCCGCAGCCGTGCGGAGGAGATCGTCTTCTCTGAGCTGGTCTACTGCTGAGGTGCGGCCATGTTTGGACGAATGAAAAGAGACCGGGTTCTGGTGCTCTGCGCAGGTGAGCGCCGGCTGTTGACTGCGGCGATGCTGGCCTTCCGGAACAAGCTTCTGGCCGGCGGCAAGCCCACGGAGGACGTCAACGAGCTGCTGCTCCGGCTGGTGAAGTAAAACTGAATAATACCTAAAGAGCGTCTGCTTCTGAAAAGAGGCAGGCGCTCTTTTTGCGCTTTGAGCCGTGAAATCCCACTAATTTGTGAATTCTTTGAGAACTTTCAAAAATCGATGTCGTTTTTTCGGCCTCCGATGTTGCGGTAAGAGAGTAGAGGGACTTTTCGAAAAAGCCGTAATTCGACGTCGTTTTCGAGGCCTCTCATGTGGCTGTTAAGCAGTAGAGGAAAAAGTTTCAATGCAGTGTTTACTTTTTTGCTTTGGATGTTGCGGTACAGAAGTAGAAGGAAAATTTCAGCCCGGTGTTTACTTTTTGCCTCAAAACCGTGCGGTACAGGAGTAGAGGACAATGCTGAGAAAATCACGCCAGAATCCGCTACTGCAGACCACCTCAAAAGAAAAGCAAAAAACAAATGTCGTTTTTTGAGGGGTGCAGGTTTCGGTAATTTAGTAGAGAGATTTTTTGAAAATCCGTGTCGCTTTTTTTGCCATTCATGCTGCTGTACGGAGGTAGAAGGGCGAGCTGAGTACAGTCTCTCGTTGCCAGCAAAGACGACGCTCAAAAAGTATTTTCAAAAAATCTCAAAATCAATGTCGTTTTTGAGGCTAAAAGGTTGCGGTAGGGTGGTGAGAGGAGGTTTCGCAAGAAATTGGCTCCGTTTTGGCGCCAGATGTGAGAAAGCACCGACAGTTGGCTCCGTTTTGGCGCCAAAAAGCTAAGACGAAAGCGGGTTTTAGTCGAGTGGCATCAATTTTGATGCCACCTTCAAAGGGCAAATCGGGTTGCGGCATCAAAATTGATGCCATAAAAGAAATTTTTCCGGGACACCCATAAAAATGCCCGCTCTCATTCCTTACTTAGTGAGGAGGTGATGTACGCCACCGAATAGAGCGGATAAATTTTTCGCCGATAACCCCCATAAAGACAGGCTCCCATCGCTTAACTAGTGAAGAGATATTTCGAAAATCGCAGCCATCAAAAAAACTTTCGCCTGATCTTAATTTTTCCGCTTTCCCGTGATCTACCCCTTGAGGGAAGAATTTTTCCGGCGACACCCATAAAATCGACCCTTCCCACTCATCCCTTAGTGAGGGGATATATCGAAAAATGGCGATCACAAGAAAAATTTTCTCCATGGCTTAATTTTTCACCGTTCTCGTGATCTACCACTTGAGAGAGAAATAGTATTCTCCGGCACCCTGAAAAAAGGCCTCTCAAATGGCTTAACTAGTGGAGGGGTTCCTCAGGAGCATCCGATTTCCCTCACCCGACAAGGAGGTGATAACGAATCGACAACTGAATAGCCGTCACCAAAAGAGATATGACTCTGCGAAGACATGAGCGGAGCGACGCTGCGGAGAACCCGGGGCAGGCACACAAAAACCGTATCGGAAGGACGGCGCAAATATTCAAGCAAAACACACTTACCAGCTAAATGAAAGAAGGTGAAACACATGAACAGAATTCAACTGATCGACGCGGAGACGCTGTACTACAAGCCGCTGGCGCACCCAAGGATGCTGATTGACGGCATTCTCGCGGACGGGCTGGCGGTCATGGCCGGCGACTCCAAGATCGGCAAGAGCTGGATGGTCCTCTGGCTCTGTCTGCAGATCAGCAAGGGCGAGCCGGTATGGGGCATTCCCACCCGGAAAACTGACGTGGTGTATCTGGCGCTGGAGGACCGGGAGTGGCGCATCCAACAGCGGATGCAGGAGCTGATCGAAGCGCCGCCGGAGAACCTACATTTCGGCTTCTCCTGCGGGCAGCTGGGATCTGAGCTGGAAAGCCAGATTGAAGCCGTGCTGCAGGATTACCCCTCCACGGGGCTGATCTTCATCGACACGCTGCAGATGATCCGGGACAACGTCTCCGGGAAGGTCAACGCCTACGCCCAGGATTACCGGGATTTGTCTTCCCTGAAAAAGATCGCCGACAATCACGGCATCTGCATCTTCCTGGTGCACCACACCCGCAAGGATCGGGACAGCAGCAATATCTTCAACGATATGACCGGCTCCACCGGCATCATGGGCGTGGCGGATACGGTGATGATCCTCCGCAAGGAGGAGCGCTTCGGGGACGCTGCCGCCCTCTGCATCACCGGGCGCGACGTGGAGGAAAAGAAGCTGAAAATGCAGATGTGCGGCGTCCGTTGGGAGATCACCGAGGAGCTTAACGCCGACGACCTGCGCAGGGAGCGGATTCCCGATTTTGTGTACGAGGTCGTGGAGTTCCTTTTTGAGCACAGTAAATTCCAGGGCACCGCCACCGAGCTGCTGGCCGCCGTTGGCAACACCGAGCTGAAACCCAACATTGCCAGCAAATATCTGACGCGGTATTTCAGCGAGGTTTTCCTCCCCATGGGGATCAGCTACGAGTACCGCAAAACGGCGGCGGCCCGGCTGATTATCCTGGAGCTGCATGACGGTGCTGACGGTCATGACGGTGCTTCCGGGAACGAGGGACTTGCGTCACAGAAGGTTTTGAATGACGGTAACGCCCCGCTTCCCTTTTTACCGTCACAGCCGTCATCTGCGTCACGGAAGGAGGCGGGCGAAAATGAAGCATCGTAACGCGGGAAGGCCCATGGCTATACGCAGGCTTTTTATCCGTAAGGGTAACGAGCATGGGATTTGTGTAGCCGTACGGCTCCCAATTTCCCCGTATCTGCCGATACGAAAGGGGCCGGCCCCTATAACCCCGCACGAAGGAGGTAAATGCTATGCGCAATCGCACGGAGGAAATCAATGTGCGCGTTTTTAAGACCGAGAAGAATCTGATCCGCAGGAAGGCGAGGAAATGCGGCATGAACGTGTCGGAATATCTCCGCACCCTGGGGACGGACACGGTGATCAGAGAGGCGCCCAAGGAAGAACTGATGCAGGCCTACCGGAAGCTGACGCAGCTGCACGACGGAATCCGCTACGAGGTCTCCATGGCGACGTTCAGCGACACCCTGACGGAAATTGAAGACCTGCTTTTGCGGGCCTATCACGGAAAGGAGGATGATACCGGTGGCGGTGACGAAGATCTGGGCGATCCATGACAGCGTTTCCCGCGTGGTGGACTACTGCAGCAACCCGGAGAAGACCCGGCTGACGGATCTGGAGCAGGTGCTGATCTACGCCGCCAACAAAGCCAAGACCCTGGACGAGGGCGAGCAGAGCTACGCCGTCACCGGGATCAACTGCCGCGCAGAAACGGCGGCGCAGGAAATGTCCGCCACCCAGCGGCGCTTCGGCAAGACCGGCGGCAACGTGGCCTACCACGCTTACCAGTCCTTCAAGACCGGCGAGGTGTCGGCGGCGGAGTGTCACCGAATCGGGTTGGAGACCGCGCGGCGGCTCTGGGGCGACAGCTACCAGGTGCTGGTGGCGACCCACTTCAACACGGGAACCTACCACAACCACTTCGTCGTGAACTCTGCGGGGATGTGGGACGGGCGCAAGCTGGAGGCCAAATACGGCGTCTACTACGCCCTGCGCGCC
>ERZ1026848.2014-NODE-2014-length-10587-cov-21.478352_pt1 | contig 10587 bp, 11 predicted proteins | sample MGYA00380154_ERZ1026848 | MGnify/ENA primary metagenome ERZ1026848 (study PRJEB33269, sample SAMEA4719790) | human gut metagenome | biome: human-associated habitat; feature: organic feature; material: feces | place: Cameroon | collected 2013-10 ...
CCCGCGACCCCCGACGTGACAGGCCGGTATTCTAACCAACTGAACTACCACTCCGTTCGGATCAACTTTGTTCCTTTGGGCTTTCGCCAGAAGGAGTTGTGCATTATACAGAGTCTTCGAAGCTTTTCAAGCCCCTTATCGGAGCTCGTTTTCGAAGCATTTCCGCTCTTGCTCAACGCAGACGAATTTTACAGAAAAAGATGCGTTTGCCAAGGGGGAATTGAGTAATTTAGCAAAGATTTTTTCGCCCTTGGGCTCGGGCCGAAATTAAGCAGAGCGCCGTTGACGTACGTCAACCAAATCCAAGGTCTTGATCGAAAACCGCTTTTGAGCAACAGCCGCCAATCCATCCCCTCTTTTGCCCGCCCCGTGGTCGGGAGGAGCCGACGAAAAATTTGGCTCCTGAGAAAATCGCGCAAAGAAAAAGAGCGTCAGAACGCACCCGTCAAAGTAGCTCACCACCGTCATGGCCACTTCGGGCTCGGTCAGGTGTAGCTCGCCGCTCCAGATGGCCATCATCGGGTTTGGTCAGAGACTTTTCAACGGAAATCGACATAGCGACTGATTCCTAGGGGTTACCTTGTGGAGGACGCAAATATTCCAGCATCGCGCGCGGTTCGAATCAGACCGTCGGACGTATCCGCCCTGCCCCAAAAGGCGAAAAAAAGGGAAGACACACGGCCTTCCTTCCCCTCTTGACGGTGAGCCGCCCGCCGGCGGGCCGACTCGTTGGCGCTTAGGGCCGCGGCAGCGCCGGAGCCTTGATGCCGAGCGCCTTTTCGACGTCGCCCATCATGATGTCCATGGCGTGCACGCCGCCTTCGGCCAGGTACCAGGCCGCGGGCGTCAGATACACGATACGGTTGTTCTTCTTGGCCTGCATGCGGTCCACCATTTCGTTGTTGAGGATGTCCTTGGCCAGCTTGGCGCCCGGGCGGGCGATGGCCGAGTCACGGTCCAGCACGAAGAAGTACTTCGGGTCGGCCTTGACCAGCAGCTCAAAGGAGGACTCGTTGCCGTGGTTGGCGTTGGCCGAGGCCGCCACGTTCTTAAAGCCGAATTCGTTGCCGATCATCGAGGCGCGGGCCTTCTCGCCGAGAAGATTGACGTGCGCACTTGTCACCAGGCCCACGAGGGCCGTCTGCCCGGCGGCCTTGGCGCGGATCGCCTCGGCGCGTTTTTCAAAGTAGGCGGTCACGGCCTTGGCCGATTCGGCCTTGTCAAAGAGCTTGGCGACGTTCGCCAGATCCTTTTCAAAGCTCTTCATGCTGCCGGCCTGACGGTCGGTGGTCATGTAGATCGTCGGCGCGATTTTGCTCAGCTGATCGTACTTTTTGGCCAGGCGCCCGCTGATGAAGATCACCTCGGGTTCGGCGCTCATCAGAGCCTCCATGTCCACTTCCTTGAGGGTGCCGACGTTGGCCACGTTCTTGTTGTCAAAGGCATGCTTGAGGAAGGACACGGGCGTGGTCTTGGGCATGGCCACGATGCGGTCCGTGAGCTTCCAGTAGTCGAGCATGTCGAGAACGGCCATGTCGATGACGGCCACGCGCTTGGGATTGTCGGGCACCTGCACCTTGACGGTCTTGCCCGAGGGCGTCAGGCTCTCGAGCTCGGCCGAGACGGCCGAAAAGGAAGTCAGGGCCAGGGCGGCGGCCACGGCGGCGCCGGCAAGGGCACGGGTAAAGGTCTTCATGGATTGCAACTCCTTGGTACGTACAAAAAAAACGGTTTGACTCAGTGGTAGATCGCCATGGGACGGCCGGCGATCTCGTGAATTTCAAAGGGCACGCCGTAGATGGCCTCGAGCCGCTCGGGCGTCATCACCTCTTCGACGGGGCCGTAGGCGGCCACGCGCCCGTCCTTGAAGGCGCAGATGAGGTCGCAGTAGTAGGCCGCCAGATTGATTTCGTGCAACACGAGAATGACCGTTTTACCCAGCTCGTCACAGAGCTTGCGCACGAGCTTCATCATCTGCGTGGCGTGATAGATGTCGAGGTTGTTCGTGGGCTCGTCAAGCATCACGCAGTCGGTGTCCTGCGCCAGCACCATCGCGATGAAGGCTCTCTGGCGCTGCCCGCCCGACATCTCATCGATGAAGCGCTCGGCAAAGTCCGTCAGGGCCATGTAGTCGATGGCCTTGTCGACCATCGCCCAGTCCTCGGCCGTCAGGTTCGAGCCCGAGTGCGGAAAGCGCCCGAAGGAGACGAGCTCTCGCACGGTCAGTTTCATCTGCACGTTGTTGGACTGCGTCAGGATCGCCAGGCGCTTGGCCAGCTCGCGGTTGTTCCACTCGTGCAGCTCACGGCCTTCGAAAAGGATGGAGCCGTGGCTGGCGGGCACCAGGCGCGAGGCCATGCCCAGCACGGTGGACTTTCCCGCGCCGTTGGGGCCGATCAGAGCAATCACCTTGCCGCGGGGTAGCGTGATGCTCACGTCGTCGACGACCGTCTTGTCGTCGTATTGTTTGGCGAGATTGCGGATTTCAAACATGGATTTCTTAGGATCGTTCGGAATCGGTATATCGGGGCGTCAGCGCGCGCGGCGGATTTCGGCCAGGATCAGGCCCAGGAAATAAAGGCCGCCGCCGATCGTCACAAAGACGCTCACGGGCACGCTGTAGGTCATCAGGTGTTCGACGAGGAACTGTCCGGCCACGAGCACTACCACGCCCACAAGGCTCGAGGCGGCGATAAGCTGCGAGTGCCGGTGCGAGGTGAGCATTTCACGCGCCAGGTTCGCGGTGATGAGCCCCAAAAACGACAGGGGCCCGACCAGCGCCGTGGCGGCGGCGATCGCCAGGGCCACGCCCACCATCAGGCGGCGCACCACGCGCTCGTAGTCCACCCCGAGGTTGATGGCCGTCTCTCGCCCGAGGGCCACGACGTCCAAGAGGACAATATCTTTTCGCAGTACCCAGACGATGAGCGCCAAAATGCCGATGGCGGCGGGCAGCACCGAGGCGTTGACGTTGGTAAAGGAGGCCACCAGAGAATTCAAAAGGGCGTCGTACTCGTTGGGATCCATGAGGCGCGTGAGCGAAGCCTGCATGCTCGAAAAGAACGTCGACAGGACCGTGCCGATCAAGAGGATATAGAGCACGTTGCCGCCCGTGCGGGCAAAGACCGTGTTGTAGATGAAGGCCGCCACGGTGCCCATCACGACGATGTCCAGACCAAACGAGAGGATCGGATCGACGGCAAAGGTGCTCGTGGCCCCGAGAAAGAACGCCACGCCCGTGTGAATGAGCACATACAGGGAATTCATGCCGAGCAGGCAGGGCGTGACGATGCGGTTGCGGATGATCGTCTGAAAGACGATGGCCGCGGCCGAAATCGAAACGCCGGCCACGATCATGGCCAAAAGGCGCGGCGCGCGCATCCCCATGGCGAACTCGAAGAACTTCGGGTTGACGAAGGCAAACTGGTACAGGGCCGCGGAAATGAGCGTGAGCAGCGTCAGACTCACGAACACGATTCGGCTGCGGCGTCGCACGGAGGCGATCACGGACAAGGTTTTGCTCATCGCACGTTCCCCACGGTGCCGCAGCTGCCGCAGACGGTCGGGTTCTGGGCGCGCGTCAGACCAAAGAGTTTGAGCAGGGTGTCTTTGCCGACCGAACGGCGCCCGAAGCGCAGGCGGTAGAAGATCAGGCCGATGAAAAGAAGGCTGCCCAGCGAGCCGACGATGAGTTCAATCGGCAGCTCGTAGGGCGCAATCAGGCTGCGGCCCACAAGGTCACAGGCCAGCACAAAGACGGCGCCCGTTAAGGCCGTATCGACCATGGTGGCGCGCAGATCGTCGCCCTTAAAAAGGGAGACGACGTTGGGCACGATCAGGCCAATGTACGAGATCGCCCCCACGACCGTGACGACCGAGGCGGTCATCATCGCGGCAATGGAAAGGCCGCCCAGGAGCACCACGCCGTAGGGCACGCCCAGGTTCTTGGAAAAGTCCTTGCCCATGCCCACGATGTTGAACTGCTTGGCGTAGATAAAGGAGAGCACGATCAGGGGCGCCACGAGGTACACGAGCTCGTAGTTGCCCTTGAGCACGAGCGAAAAGTGCCCCACCAGCCAGGTCTGCAAGGCCTGCACCATATCGTATTTAAAGGCCAGGAAATTGGTCACGCCGCCGATGACGTTGCCGAACATGATGCCCACCAGGGGCACCATCACCACATCCTTCATGGGCATGCGCATCACGAACCACACGAAGATCCAGGTGCCCGCCAGCGCAGCGGCAAAGGCAAAGAAGGCGCGCTCCCACAGGTTCGAGTCCGGAAAAAAGAGCAGCGCCACAAGAATGCCCAACTGCGCCGAGCTGATCGTGGCGCCCGTCGTGGGCGAGACGAACTTGTTGGCGCACAGCTGCTGCATGAGCAGCCCGGCGATGGCCATGCCCGCGCCCGCGCACAAAATCGCCAGCAGTCGCGGTAGACGGGAAATCACAAGCGTGTCGACGGCGTGCGCGTCCAGCGCGAGGATGTCGCGCATCGTCACGTCGGCCGCACCCGTCAGAAGCGAGACGACCGACAGGATCAGCAAAACGAGAAAAAGGGAAAACGTACTCTTTGTCATCGAAAGGGAGTCTGAAAGGGACGTTGGCGGCGCTTTGGCCGCGGTTTCGATGTCGGCAATGTAAATGGGAATAATTATCAGAATCAATTACCGCAACATCTTTTTGCAAAAAATCGTGAGGTTTAACCCAATTTTTGGACTTTTCATAGGAATGATTCTCATTTAGAATGCGGCGCAACCACCCGAATTCCCTCCTCGAGGATCGGGGCGGGACCTGACAATCAAAACCGCTTGAGACCTAGGGATCCCATTGGATGACCCACACTCACCTTCTCAAACCGATCACCCTGGCCCTGGCCGCGACCCTGGCGGCTCCGGCTCTGGCCGCCGACGATTACCGGCCGCTCGACGAGAGCGTTGTGTCGGCCGCGGGCTACGAACAGGACTCGCGCCAGGCCCCCGCCTCCATTTCCATCGTCGCCGGCGAGCAGCTGCACCAGCAGTCCTCGACCGACCTCGGCGAAGCCATTCAGGAAGTGCCGGGCGTGGATATCGAACAAACCAAGATGGGCGGCCACACGATCCGCCTGAGCGGCTTTGAATCCAAGTACACCCTCTTGCTCATTGACGGCATGCGTCAGAGCATCGACAGAGGCTTTGCGAAAAACGGCTTTGACCCGACGGGCAACTTTCTGCCCCCGCCCTCCGCCATCGAACGCATCGAAGTGCTGCGCGGCCGCAACTTCTGGGCGACACCTACGACTTCTAACCGCCGGGAACCGGGGTGATCGACGGGGCGGGCCCGGCCCGCTCCGTCCAAACGCACCCTCCCCCTTCAACCGAAAACAACGGGAATCGAACCGTGGAACTCTTAAAAGAAAGCATCGACTACATCATCTTTTCCATCCTGGGCTTCATGGGCTTTGTGGCGCTGTGGCTCACCATTGAGCGCCTGATGTTCTACGCGCGCGTCAAGCCCGAAAACTATGCGGAAAAGGCCGACTACGAAGAGGCCCTCACCCGCAACCTCACGCCCCTTTACATCATCTACTCGAACGCTCCCTACGTCGGCCTTCTGGGCACCGTCATCGGCATCATGATCACCTTCTACGACATGGGCGCCTCGGGCTCGATCAATGCGGGCGAAATCATGATGGGCCTGTCGCTGGCCCTCAAGGCCACCGCTCTGGGTCTAGCCGTGGCCATCCCGACCCTCATTGCCTACAACGGTCTGCAGCGTAAGATTTCCGTGATCCTGGCGCGCCGCAAGTAAGGGAAGTCCGGCCATGATGAATCTGCCCAAAAAGGAACCCCTGAACCTCGTACCCTTCATCGACATCATGTTGGTGCTGCTCGCGATGGTTCTGTCGGTGTCGACCTTCATCGCCAAGGGCGAAATTCCGGTGTCCCTGCCCAAGTCTGAAACCGCCGCGACGGCGCAGACGCAGGATCAGTCGCTTCTGGTGCACGTCGACGCCGCCGGCGACGTCTTCTGGGAAAACGAGAAAATCGAGCCGACCATGCTTTCCGACAAGCTCGCCTCGGTGTCCAAGGACACGCGCATCGTGCTGCGCATCGACAAGGACGCCCGCTTTGACCGCTTCATCACGGTGATTGATTTCCTCAAGAAACACAACCATGACAACTTCACCATCGCCGCAGAAAAAGCCGCAGCCGGGGCCTAAGCACAACTCGGCACTGTCCTTCGTGTGCGCCCTGGCCATCTACGCGCCCCTGATGGCGCTGGCCATGTGGCTGCCCACGCAGGACAACTTCGCCGCCGCGGGCGATCGCCCAATGGTGGCGCTCACGTTTGCGCAGGTGGCAGGGGGCGCCTCGGCGGCCGTTCCGCAGCCCGAGCAAAGCCAACCCGTGACCGAGCCCGAACCCGAACCGCAGGCCGAACCCGAGCCCGAACCCGAAAAGGTTGCCGAGCCCGATCCGATTCCCAAGCCCGAACCCAAGCCACAGCCCAAGCCCGAGCCCAAGAAGGTCGTCAAAAAGACGCCCAAACCCAAGGCCGAGCCCAAAAAGGAACCGGTCAAGGAAGTGGCCGAAAAGGCGCCCGAGCCCAAGCCCGAACCCGTGCAGGCGGCGGCCGCCGCTGTCTCGAGCGCCGCGCCCGCGCCCGGCGGTGCCGTGGCACAGGCCGACAACGGCATCTCGACCCTTGTGTACGGCGAGGTGCAGGATCCGTTCCTCTCCGAGGTCAAGCGCCTGATTGAAAAGTCGCTCGTTTATCCACGCAAGGCGCGCATGATGCGCCAGACGGGCCGCACGACGGTGCAGTTTACGGTCGCCAAGGACGGGAGCCTCACCGAACTCACCGTCTTTGGAACCTCGGGACACCCGAGCCTGGACAAGGCCGCCAGCAAAGCCGTCTACGCCGCCTCGAGCAAGTGGTCGGCGCCCGGCCGCGTCGTGCGCCTTCGCATTCCCGTGGTCTTCAAGATCACGTAACGCTTTGACCAAGGAGACGGCACAAGGGGGACGGCGCGGGCCACCCGCCCGCTTCCCCGAAGTGCCCTCGCCTTGCCCATCCCTTTTGAGTCGGCGGGCCTCTTTTGCTTTCTTTTGGTCCGCCGGTTTGCCTTTGAGCCGAGTCCTCTCGGCATTCTTTTTTTCTTATCCCCGCACGCAAAAAAGAGCCGCCCTCTCCCACAAAAACGGCGGCCCCGAAACCCCTGCAAACGACAGGATTTCCAAGTCGGTGCTGTCGGTGCGGCTACATGTTCCCGCCCTTGAGGGCCGCGGACGAGACCGCACGCGGCTGCCAGCGCATGGCGCGGCGCTCGACGATGCCCACCACCCAGTCCAAAACGAGGGCAAAGAGCGTGAGCACGAGAATGCCGGCCATCACGGTGTTGATGTCAAAGACGCCTTCGGCCTGAAGAATCAGGTAGCCCACGCCGTGGCTCGAACCCAGGTATTCGCCCACGACCGCACCCACGAAGGCCATGCCGACCGAGGTGTGCAGCGAGGAAAAGACCCAGCTCATGGCCGAGGGCATGTACACGTTCTTTAAAAGCTGCGTGCGGTTGGCGCCGAGCATGCGCGCCGAAGCCAACACGTTTGGGTTGACTTCACGCACGCCCTGGTAGACGTTGAAAAAGACGATGAAGAACACGAGCGTCACGCCAAGAGCCACTTTGCTCGCGATCCCCAGCCCGAACCACACGGCAAAGATCGGCGCGAGAATCACGCGGGGCATCGAGTTGAGGCCCTTGATGAAGGGATCGGCCACGGCCGCCGCAAAGGGCGACAAGGCCAGCCACATGCCCATGGCCCCGCCCGTGACGGTGCCGATGGCAAACGCCAGGATCGTTTCCACGAGCGTCGTCCAAAGGTGCGCGTAGATGTCCGCGTTGACCACGAACCAGTCCCAGATGCGCGTAAAGATGACGAGGGGCTCGCCGAAGAAAAAGGCGGCCTGCGTGTCGTTGTCAAAGACGAACGGCGGAATGAGGCCGGGTTTGGTCAGCGCCCACCACACCACGAAGATGGCGACCAAAAGGCCGAACTGCCACGTGCGAAGCTTGAGGCGGTATTGGTTTTTACGATCAATCGACATTTCTTCTTCTCCCCTCTTATGCCTGAACCTTTCGTTGCTGTTGCGCGTAGCCCTTGAGGACCTCTTCGCGCAGCACGGACCAGATGGCCGTGTGCAGCTCGATAAAGCGCGGCGTGACGCGCACTTCGCTCACGTCGCGCGGGCGGGGAAGATCGATCGTAAATTCGCCGATCGGGTGGCTTTCGGGGCCCGAGCTCATCACGACAACCCGGTCGCTCATCGAGATGGCCTCGTCCAAGTCATGCGTGATGAAGAGCACGGCTTTGCGCTTGGCCTGCCACAGGTTGAGAAGCTCATTTTCCATGAGCTGCCGGGTTTGAATGTCGAGGGCCGAGAAGGACTCGTCCATCAAAATGATGTCCGGGTCCTTGATGAGGGTCTGGGCCATGGCCACGCGCTTGCGCATGCCGCCCGACAAATGGTGCGGATAGCGGTCTTCAAAACCGGCCAGCCCGACGCGAGCGAGCCACTCGCGGGCGCGTCCGCGGGCCTCGGCCTCGGGCACACCGTCGAACAACAAGCCGGCGGCCACGTTGTCGAGGGCACTCTTCCAGGGCATGAGGCTGTCGGCTTGGAACATGTAGCCGGCGCGACGGTTCAGGCCCGTCAAAGCCTCACCAAAGATTTCGACCGTCCCGGCACTGGGTTCCAAAAGGCCGGCGCTCATGTTTAAAAGCGTCGATTTGCCGCACCCGGTGGGGCCGACGACGCTGACGAATTCACCGTCGGCCACGGTGAGGTTAACGCCTTTGACCGCCGTGTAGGCGCTCTCTTTGCCTGAGTCGTCGCTGACGAACGTGCAGGCGATGTCCGTAAGTTTGATGGCTCGTGTGAACATTATCTTATTGTGTGTGTTTGGATTCATGATGGTTGTGTGGGCAACCGCTCTTTGTCGTTTCCTGCCTCGTTAGGCCGGGTACTTGGTGTGGGCCGCCTCGACGAACTTATTGGTAAAGACCGCCGCGTAGTCGGGCTTGAAGTTCTTCAATTTGGCGTTGACGATCTGCAGCGACTTAAAACTGATTTCGGGCGCGTGCTCGGGGATATAGCCGTCCTTGGAGAGGGCCGGACGGTTCTTGAGGAACCCGGCCACATAGATTTCCTTGTTGCCCAGGAAATAGGACTCGGGCACGGTGCGCACGATGTCTTCGGCCGTGGCCTTGGCGAGCCACCGATCGGCGCGCACCACGGCGTTCGTGAGGCCCTGCACGATGTCGGGGTTCTTGTCGATGTAGCGCTTGGGCGCATAGAGGCACCCGGCCACCATCGGGCCGTTGAAGATCCGATCGCTTTCTTCGACCACGCGCGTGTCGGCCAAGATCTGAATGATGTTGTCCTTTTCAAGCTGCGCGATCACGGGATCAAGGTTCACGAAGGCGTCGATCTGACCCGAGCGCATCGCGGCCACGGCAGCCGACGAGGCGCCCACGCCGATGTAGGAGACGTCGTTGGATTTGAGGCCCGCACTCGACAGGATGTAGATGGCGATGGCGTGCGAGCTCGAGCCCGGAGCCGTCACGCCGATGCGCTTGCCCTTGAGGTCTGCGAGGCTCTTGAAGTTGGGCATCGTCTTGCGGCTGACGGCAAAGACGCACTGCGGCGCACGACCCTGCAGCACGAAGGCCTGCATGGCCTGGCCGCGCGCCTGCATGGCCAGGGTGTGCTCGAAGGCGCCCGAGACCACATCGGCCGAGCCACCCACGACGGCCTGCAGCGAGCGCGAGCCGCCCTGAAAGTCGATGATTTCCACGTCGAGCCCTTCGTCCTTGAAGTACCCAAGGCGCTCGGCGATCGAAATCGGCAGATAGTAGTAAAGCGCCTTGCCGCCGACGGCGATGCGCACGCTCTTGGGCGCGGCAAAGGCGCACGGGGCCATCGAAAGGGCGGCGACCGACGCGGCGGCCGTAAGGATCTGACGACGGGTAAACGACATTTTTTCTCTCTCCAAATGAAAACGCACACCGTTGTGGGTGTGCGTCCGTTTTCAAACTCGTGCGGCCCTTCGGCCGCGTGGTGCGTTTCGATGAAGGTCTCCGTCGAGAGGCTTTCATCCGGATACATGCGCCGACGCACTCGCGCATGCACCCGATCGCGGCGGTACGGGAAGTACCACCGACGGCAGGTGCGGCAGGCACAGTCGGCCGTACGCCTTCTCAAGAAGGCGCTTGGTGTCGAATGCGGCCGAGCGTTGCGTCATCACGATGAATCCTTTGTGTTTTGATCCGTTCCCCGAACGGACATGCGCACAAATTATCGCGGTTTTGCAAAGGTGTCAATAAACAAAACTACCTTGTTTTGTAAATGATACATTCCTGGAAAATATGAACTTTCCCTTAAAAACACGAAGGATTTTCCTTTTTAGAGAATAGATCGGCGGATCGCAAAAATCCGAATTTTGCAGTCTATTCAAATCACAAGATCGTATTTTGTGCACTGCAAAAACGTCGTTTTTGCAAAAGAAACGGGAAAATTGGGGGCTTTGGGGAGGGAGTGCGG
>ERZ1026848.2016-NODE-2016-length-10585-cov-4.450522_pt1 | contig 10585 bp, 6 predicted proteins | sample MGYA00380154_ERZ1026848 | MGnify/ENA primary metagenome ERZ1026848 (study PRJEB33269, sample SAMEA4719790) | human gut metagenome | biome: human-associated habitat; feature: organic feature; material: feces | place: Cameroon | collected 2013-10 ...
GAATAGAAATTATGCATAATACCGAAAGGACAGGTATGGACTTATGAAAAATATTCTCTTTGTTGCTTCCGAATGTGTTCCTTTTATCAAAACAGGCGGCCTTGCAGACGTTGTGGGCACTCTTCCCAAAATGTTCGACAAGAATCAGTTCGACTGCCGTGTTATCCTCCCGAATTACAAGTGTATCCCCGATAAATTCAGAAATAACTTTAAGTATGTCCACCATTTCTATATGGATATGGGCGAGCGCTTCAATAGCGTTCACGTCGGCATTATGGAGTATCAGTATGACGGCATAACATTCTATTTCGTTGATAATCTTTTCTATTTCGGCGGCGACAAGCCCTATGCCGACACAAGATATGATATCGAGAAGTTCATATATTTCTCAAAGGCTGTAATGGCTATCCTGCCCGTTATCGGCTTCAAGCCCGACATTATCCACTGCCACGACTGGCAGGCAGGTCTTGTCCCCGTTTATCTCCACACCCTTTACAAGGACAATCCTTTCTACTGGGGCACAAAGACTATATTTACTATACATAACCTCCGCTTCCAGGGCATCTGGGACATTGCTACCATAAAGTCTCTTTCGGGTCTTCCCGACTATGTTTTCACTCCCGACAAGCTTGAATACAAGCAGGACGCAAATATGCTCAAGGGCGGACTTGTTTATGCGGATTATATCACCACCGTCAGCGGCACATATGCGGGCGAGATCCAGACTGCATATTACGGCGAGGGACTTGACGGACTTCTCAGAGCGAGAAATCAGTCTCTCTGCGGCATCGTGAACGGTATCGACTATAATGCATACAACCCCGAGACCGACACAACCATTGCAAAGCAGTACAGCATCAAGAACGTGAAAAAGGGCAAGGCAGCCAACAAAAAGGCTCTCCAGCAGGAGCTTGGTCTTGCGCAGGACGAGAACAAGTTTATGATATCCATAATCTCCCGTCTTACCGACCAGAAAGGACTTGACCTTGTTCGCTATGCCCTTGACCGCATCTGCGACGAGAACACCCAGTTTGTTGTTATCGGCACAGGCGACCCTCAGTATGAAAATCTTTTCAGAGACTATGCCTGGAGAATGCCCGACAGGGTTTCCGCTAACATTCTCTTCAACGAGAGCTTTGCTCACAGGGTATATTCGGGTTCTGACGCTGTGCTTGTTCCCAGTATGTTCGAGCCCTGCGGCCTTACACAGCTCATCGCTCTCAGATACGGCACTGTGCCCATTGTCCGTGAGACAGGCGGCTTAAAGGACACCGTTGCTCCCTACAACGAGTATGACGGCACGGGAATCGGCTTCTCCTTTGCAAACTACAACGGCGAGGAGCTTCTTAATACCATTAACTATGCAAAGCATATTTTCTACGACTGCCGCAAGGAATGGGATCAGATGGTCCTCAGAGGTATGAAGACCGATTATTCCTGGGTCAATTCCGCAAGAAAATATGAGGAGCTTTATAACAGGCTGTGATCTTACGGCATAAAAAATCTCGGGGTATGATCTTTCGTCATACCCCGATCATTTTTGAAAGGAATTGTTTTGATTTGAAAAAAAGAGCCGTTGAAGCTATTGTGATACTTGTGGCGGTGATAGCCCTGTTTATGGGCATAAACCTCATCACAGGAAGCGTTGCCGACAGTACACGAAAAATAGACGGGGAGTATTATAACATCTCCGAGCGTGAAATGTCCCTCTGCCTTATGACTGCGGACGGAACGGAACAGCTTACCGATTTTACACGCCTTGAAAAGCTCACCGTCACGCCGTACAAATATGCGGCGGCAGGAGCACTGAAAATGGGCGACGAAGCCTATGATGCATCAATAAAAGAGCGTGCGGAAGATGTATATTCCGACTGCACCGACCTTTCCGACCTGTCATTCCTTGAACCCCTTACGGGACTGAAATACCTGAACATCTCGGAATGCAGGGTGACTGACCTGTCATTTATAAAAAATATGAACAGCCTTGAAGAGCTTGACATCACAGGCACAAGCATCACCGACCTTGCCCCTCTCCTTGACCTGCCCTCTCTGCAAAAGCTGTCCGCAGACAAGGCTATGGCGGGAGATGTGACCGATAAGCTTTCGGAAAAGGGCGTTGCGGTCACATTCCCCGACGAAGAAGCCGAGACGGAAACGGCTGAAAACGCAGAATAATTATTTCCCGCTAAAGCAGTTAAGAAGCGGTGCCGCAAAGGCAAGACCTGCCGCAATGAGGAACTGTTCTCCAGTGAGGGGGACGGTGGAAAAGACCACCTGCAAAAACGGCAGATATATTGCCGCCGCCAGCACTGCCACGGAGAAAAGCACCGCAAGGATAAGCTTTACATTGTTAAAATATGGCACTGTGAAAATATTTCCCGTTTCGGATTTGCACTCAAAAACGTGGAAAAGCTGGGACATTACAAGGGTGGCAAGTGCGCCTGTCCTTGCTGCTTCAAGACTGCCTCCCATACGCATAAGTATGGTGAAGCTTGCAAGGGTGCATATGCCGATAAGAATGCCCCTGAAAACTATCCTGAACATCAGCCCCCCTGAGAAAAAGCTCTCATTCTTTTTTCTCGGGGGCATTTTCATATTCTCCTCGCCGCAGGGCTCAACGCCGAGGGCAACGGCGGGAAGTCCGTCCGTCACCAGATTTACAAGAAGTATCTGTGCGGGGAGGAGCACCATAGGCATTCCCATAACTATTCCGAGAAACATCGTGAGCACCTCGCCAATGTTGCAGGAGAGAAGATAGCGGACAAATTTGCGGATATTTGCGTAAATTCCACGGCCCTGTTCAACGGCACTTACAAGGGTGGCGAAATTATCGTCAAGGAGCACCATATCCGCCGCTTCACGGGTCACGTCCGTTCCCGTGATGCCCATTGCAACGCCGATGTCCGCTTCTTTTATTGCGGGAGCATCATTCACGCCGTCGCCGGTCATCGTTACGATGTGCCCCAGCTTTTTGTAGGCTCTGACTATCCTCAGCTTATCCGCAGGGGAGACACGGGCGAAAACGCAGGCGGTCTCGGCGGCTCTTTCAAGCTCCTTGTCGCTCATTTTGCCAAGCTCTTCGCCTGTTATGACCTTGCCCTCGCCTGTCAGGATTCCCGCCTGTGCGGCAACGGCGGCGGCAGTGTTTTTGTGGTCGCCTGTTATCATAACCGTCCGTATCCTTGCGCTTTTGCAGAGACGGACGGCTTTTTTTGCTTCTTCTCTTGGTGGGTCGGTCATTCCCATAAGTCCGATAAATGTGAGCCTTGTGTCGGGAGCGGATTTCGGTGCATTGGGGCAGCAGGCAAAGGCAAGGACTCTCAGAGCTTCCGAGGACATCTCATCGCATTTCGCCTCTATCTCACGGCGCTTTGCAAAGGTAAGCTCCATAGTTCCCTTTTCCGTCAGGATATGAGTGCACCGTTCAAGTATAACGTCCGCCGCACCCTTGCAGTAAGCGATATTTCCGCTTCCCGACGGCTCTTTCACGATAACGGTCATACGCCTTGTGTCGCTGTCAAAGGGCAGCTCGTCTATGCGCCTGTAAGCCATTCTTTCGGTATTGTGGTTCATTCCCCCCTTTGCCGCCGCAATGAGGAGAGCGGCTTCAGTGGGGTCTCCCGCAGCGGTGCGCTCATCGCTGTCACCCTCGGAGATGTCGGCGTTGGAGCACAGCACTCCACAGCGGAGAAGCTCCTTTAATACCGCCGATGTCTTTATATTTTCGCTCTGCCCCTCACAGCTTATCTGACCCGAAACTCTGTAGCCCTGCCCCGTAAATTCGTGATATTTGCCATCGGTGTATGCCTTTCTCACGGTCATCTTGTTTTCGGTGATAGTGCCCGTTTTGTCGGTGCATATGACCGATGTGCAGCCGAGAGTTTCCACGGAATGGAGCTTGTGCACAAGAGCGTTCTGACCCAGCATTCGGCTCACAGCCAGCGCAAGGGCAATGGTGACGGTGGCGGGAAGTCCCTCAGGGATTGCGGCAATGGCGATGGTTATGCCCGTCATAAGCATATCAAAAACAGGCTCGCCCCGCAGAATGCCCGCACCCGCAACGATAACGCAGACGATAAGGCATATCACGGCGACCACTCTTCCAAGCTCCCCAAGACGCTTCTGGAGGGGCGTTTCCTCGTCCTCGATATCCGTGAGCATACCCGAAATTTTGCCCATCTGAGTGCTTTTTCCCGTGGCAATGACCCTTGCGGCGGCAGTGCCCTTGGTGATTATGCTGCCGCTGTAGATGATATTTGTCTTGCCCATTGAATTGTCCGTGTCATTTTTGTTTCCCGCAGACTTTGAAACGGGCACGCTTTCCCCTGTGAGCACGCTTTCGTCCGCCATAAGCCCCTTTGCACTGAGAATAACACAGTCAGCCGCCGCCTTGTCACCCGCTTCAAGGGATATGACATCTTCGGGAACAAGCTCTGATGCAGGGAGCAATGTGAGATGCCCGTCCCTGTACACCTTTGCCGCAGGAGCAGCCATATTTTTCAGAGCGAGCAGTGTCTTTTCCGTGCGGTACTCCTGAACAAAGCCCAGAACGGCGTTGAGCACCACTATGGTGATAATGGTCACAGCGTCGTAATATTCCCCGATGAAAGCGGAAATTGCGGCGGCGACTATGAGTATCATCACCATAACGTCCCTAAACTGCCCCATAAAAATTTTCAGCGGCTTTGCTTTTTTCTCCGCAGAGGTAGTGTTTGCGCCGTATTTCTGCATAAGCTCCGCCGCCTGCGGGGAGGTCAGCCCTATTTTCGGCGGCTCCGCTTTCGGCACGGCGGAGCTTTCGCTGTAATCTTTTTCAAGAATGCTCTGAGACATAGCTCTCTCTCCTTTGTTTTTGTATACTAATCTCTGGTCGTTCTATAGACAAAGGCGGCAGATAGAACGCAGTCAATCTAGGAAAGCGACCGCAGGCGGGCTTTTCGCCCGGCAAAGGAGCTTGACGACGAGTGACTGCGTTATAGCTGTCGAATTTGGCTATAGGTTGACCAGGGATTAGTATTATTGCTTGTCTGATTATATTCATAAATCGGTGCGTTTATGCCCCGTGAAATTCATATGCATCGGGCAAACTGCAAAAAAAATTCGCCGAAAATGCAGATAGCTCTCATTATCTTATTGACATCAGCTGCATAATTTGGTATAATATCAAATGTATGTAAATAAAATCGGGAGAAGTGTCCCGATTTACAGAATGGAGTCTTAAAAGAAATGAAATGGACAGGCCTTAACGAGCTCCGTGAGAAGTATTTATCCTTCTTTGAGAGCAAAGATCATACAAGAATGGCGAGCGCAAATCTTATCCCCAACGGCGATAACAGCCTGCTGCTCATAAACAGCGGTATGGCGCCCCTTAAAAAATACTTCCTCGGCACAGAGACCCCTCCCAATGTGAGAGTGACTACCTGCCAGAAGTGTATCCGTACACCCGATATCGAGCGTGTGGGCAAAACTGCCCGCCACGGCACATATTTTGAGATGCTGGGCAACTTCTCTTTCGGCGATTATTTCAAGAAAGAAGCCATTGCCTGGGCGTGGGAATTCCTCACAGGCGTTCTTGAGATCCCCGCAGACAGACTGTGGATAACTATTTTCGAGAGCGATGACGAGGCTGAGCAGATATGGATGAACGACATCGGCATTCCCAAGGAGAGAATTATCCGTCTCGGCAAGGCTGACAATTTCTGGGAGCACGGCAGCGGCCCCTGCGGCCCCTGCTCCGAGATACATTTTGACCGTGGAGAGGCTTACGGTCCTTTCGAGAGCTTTGAACAGGCAAGCGACTGCGACAGAGTTATCGAGATATGGAACCTTGTATTCTCCCAGTTTGACAGCGACGGAAACGGTCATTATGCCGAAATGGCTCACAAGAATATCGATACGGGTATGGGTCTTGAACGTCTTGCCTGCGCTATGCAGGGCGTTGACAACCTCTTCGAGGTAGATACCGTTCAGAACATAATGAAGCACATCAGCCGCATTGCAGGCGTGAACTACAAGGAGAACGAGAAGTCCGACATCTCCCTCCGTGTTATCACCGACCACATCAGAAGCACCACATTTATGGTAGGCGACGGCGTTACCGCTTCCAACACAGGCAGAGGCTATGTCCTCCGCAGACTTCTCAGACGTGCTGCCCGTCACGGCAGACTTCTGGGCATCAACGAGCCTTTCCTTTACAAGGTAGTTGACACCGTTATCGACGAAAACAAGTGTGCATATCCCGAGCTTGACGAAAAGCGTGAATATATCAAGAAGCTTATCCTGAACGAAGAGGAGAGCTTTGCAAAGACCGTTGACGCAGGTATGGAGATCCTCAACAAGATGCTTTCGGGCATTGAAAAGGGCGGTATGCTCTCAGGCGAGGACACCTTCAAGCTTTCCGATACCTACGGCTTCCCTGTTGACCTTACAATGGAAATTGCCGCTGAAAAGGGCATTTCCGTTGATGAAGAGGGCTTCAGAAAGTGCGTTGCTGATGCAAGAGCAATTGCCCGTGCCGATCACGATGCAAAGAGCGGTTCTTCCTGGGACGAGGACGCTATGAGCAACCTTGACCTCCCCAAGACCGAATTTACAGGCTATGATTACTCTCAGCTTGAAATAAACGCAAAGGTACTGGCTATCTTCAAGGACGGCGCAGAGATGACCGAGCTTTCCGAGGGCGACGATGCAGTTGTTATCCTCGACAGAACTCCTTTCTACGCAGAGAGCGGCGGACAGGTAGGCGACAGAGGGGTTATCACCATCGGTGAGAGCCGTTTTGCCGTTACCGACACCAAAAAGACCGCAAAGGGACAGTATCTCCATTTCGGTACAATGGAAATGGGCGGTCTCGGCAAGGACGACAGCGTTACAGCCTCCGTTGACACCGAGAGACGCTATGCAATTATGAGAAACCACACTGCCGCACATCTTCTTCAGGCAGCTCTGAGAAAGGTCCTGGGCGACCACGTTCATCAGGCTGGTTCTTATGTTGATGACGAGAGATGCCGTTTCGACTTCTCCCACTTCGAGGCAGTTACCCACGAGCAGCTTTCAGAGATCGAGGCTTTGGTAAATAAGGATATCTTTGATGCTATCCCCGTTACAATGACCGCTATGCCCATTGAAGAGGCAAAGAAGCTTGGTGCAATGGCTCTCTTCGGAGAAAAGTACGGCGATATCGTCCGTGTCGTTGAGGCAAAGGGCGTTTCCGTTGAATTCTGCGGCGGTACTCATATCGACAACACAGCCCGTCTCGGACTTTTCAAGATAGTTTCCGAAAACTCCGTTGCGGCAGGCGTAAGACGTATCGAAGCCGTTACAGGCGCAGGCGTTCTCGGTCTCCTCAACAAGTATCACGCAATGCTCATTGATTCCGCTGCTGCTCTTAAGGTGGCAAAGCCTGAGGACGTTGCTGCAAAGTGCGTTGCAGTTGCCGCCGAGGTCAAGGCACTTGAAAAGGAAAAGGCAGAGCTCAACGCTAAAATTGCTGCTTCTCAGACCGGCGATGTTATGGCAAATGCAGTTGCTGTCGGCAAGGTAAGAGCCGCAACAGTTCAGCTCACCGATGTTTCCGCTGATGCACTGAGAAAAATGGGCGATGAGATAAAGGACAAGAACCCAGATGCAGTTGTAGTATTTGCTTCCGTAAACGGCTCTTCCGCATCTCTCCTCTGCGTATGCGGCAAGGAAGCGGTTGCGGCAGGCGCAAATGCAGGCAAGATAATCAAGGAAACAGCTGCCGTTACTGGCGGTAAGGGCGGCGGACGTCCCGACTCCGCAATGGCAGGCGCAGGCGATGTTTCCCTCATCGGAAAGGCACTTGAAGCAGTTCCCTCTATCGTCGGCAATTTTGTAAAGTAAGGGGAGGCATTAAAAATGGACGATTGTCTTTTCTGCAAAATAATCAAGGGCGAAATACCCTCAACAAAGGTATATGAGGACGAGCTTTGCTATGCATTCAACGACATAGCTCCCACAGCTCCCGTGCATTTTCTCGTTATCCCCAAGGAGCATATCACCTCTGTGGCTGAGATAACCCCCGAAAATTCCGCTGTTGTGGCTCACATTTTCGAGGTCATTGCAAAGCTTTCCAAGGAAATGAATATGACTGACGGCTTCAGAGTAGTTTCCAACTGCGGCGACTGCGCAGGACAGACCGTAAAGCATCTTCACTTCCACGTGCTTTCGGGCAGAGAATTTACTTGGCCCGCAGGCTGATATATTTTAACGGATAATAAAACGGCTCCGCATCGTTTGGTGCGGAGCCGTTTTTGGCGTATAACAAATCCCCTCTGTTGATGAGGAAATTACTGCTTTATTCCTTATTTTCCTGCTTGTACTCATAGCCGTAGCTCTGATAATATCCGTACTTTTTGCCGTATCTGCCGTATTTTTTCTTGCCGTATGATGACTTCATACCGCCTGTGCAGAAGGACTTTATAAAGCCAAGCTTTCGTCCGTTTGCAAGGCTCACCTTTTCGAGAGCCTCCGCAATATCGGGGTGAGATGTGGCATTTTCCCTGACAACGAAAACGTGACCGCCGATAATGCTGTTCATAAGCTGTGAGTCGGTGACAACGTTGATAGGAGGAGTGTCAAGGAGCACATAATCATACTTTGCGGACACATTTTCAAGGAGCTTTGCCATTATTCCCGAGCCGAGAAGCTCCGTGGGATTTGGGGGGATAGGACCCGATGCAAGCACATCGAGAGAGGGGCGGACATTCTTGTTCACCGCATCATCAAGGGTGCAGAAGCCGCCGAGGACTGATGAAAGTCCATTCTGACCGCCAAGCTTGAACGCAGTCTGCACAGTGGGCTTACGCATATCGCAGTCGATAAGCAGAACTCTCTTGCCCATATCCGCAAATGCGATCGCCATATTTGCGCAGGTGGTGGATTTTCCCTCGCCCGGCTCTGCGCTGGTAAAGCCTATGATGTTTCCGCCCGATGCGGCAAGGGAGAAGATGAGGTTGGTTCGTGCCGCTCTGTATGCTTCGGCAATGACAAATGGGGTGTTGTCATCGAGAAGATAGCGCTTTGATGCCGACCTTTTGACAGATGTGCGCTTTTCGCCCGTCTTTTTGCCGCCGTAGCCATAGCCGTATCCGCTGCCCGATGCCGCTTCAAAATCCATAATTTCGGCAAAAACGGGAACGTTATATATCTTTGTCAGGTCATCTCTCGGTGTGACGGTCACGTCCATAATGTCCTTCACAAAAAGGATAACATATGCCGCCGCCGCTCCCAGGAGAATGCCTGCCGCAGTGAATATCATCGGCCTCGGAAATGACGGATTTTCGGGTACTTCGCCATATTCCACCACTTCGATGGAGCCTGATTTTATGACCCTCATAAACTCATTCTGCGCAAGCTCAACGAGCACATTCACGATATCTGCGGAAAGCTGAGGGTCCTCATTTGACGCAGTTATCCGCATTACCTCAGTGCTGTTCACAGAGGTCACGGATATCATATCGCTCAGCTCCTCCTTGGTGTAGGGGAGGTCAAGCTCATATATCACCGAATCAAGCATCTTGTTGCTCTGAAAGATTATCTGGCAGGTGTTAACAAGCTTCTGAGCCGCAGTGATGTCGTTTACGTTAAGGGTCTCGGACTTGTTCTGATTATTCTCCACATAAAGCATAGCCGAGGATTCGTACTTTTTCGGCACGAGGAACTCAGCCGCCGAAAAGCCCGCCGCCCCGCAAATCACCGCCGATACGGCAATGGGGAGAAAGTGGTTTTTCAGAACGGAGAATAGCTGTTTTATATCAATACTGTCTTCCATTTACGGGAATTGCTCCTTATTATTTTTTTGCCTTGAATGCTACAGCAACGATGTCAGGACCGCTGTTTGCCGCAATTGCGCCGCCTACTCTGAATCTGATGTCAACGGGAGGGTAGCCAAGACGCTTTGTAAGCACCTTTGCCAGTTCCTCAGCACGGGCAAGGTCTCTGCCGCCGATAATGATGTAGGGAGAGCCCTTTTCGATGCGCTCACAGGTAACATCGGCAAGCTTGGGGATAACATTCTGCTCTCCTCGGGGCTTTGCCACCACCTTTGTACCCTCGCCCTTGAGGAGGATCACGGGCTTGAGACCGAGAAGCTCACCCGCAAAAGCCGCAGCCGCACTTATTCTTCCCGATTTTTTTACATATCTCAGTGTGTATGCCGCAAGATATACCTCGCATACCTGGAACCAGTCCGCAAGATACTTTTCTATATCATCGGCAGACTTGCCCGCCTCAGCCATTTTTGCAGCCTCGATAACGGGATAGCCGTATGTGCCCGAATAGCTTGTGGAGTCAAGGACACGAATCCTGAGCTTGTCCGCCATATCGGGGTGCTCAGAGAAATAATTGTCCCTTGCGGAGCAGGCGTTCTGATATGTTGCAGAGCCGTGGGCGTTTATGGAGATGTAGAAAATGTCCTCATAGCCCTCGTCTGCATATTTCTCAAAAAGCTCGCCGAACTCAAAGGCTGTGAGCTGGGAATGAACGGGGAGGTCAGCAGATGCATCTATCAGGTCATAGTATTCCTCGTTGGAAATATCGCCGTCACGGAAGCTTTTGTCTCCCA
>ERZ1026848.2020-NODE-2020-length-10577-cov-3.534594_pt1 | contig 10577 bp, 5 predicted proteins | sample MGYA00380154_ERZ1026848 | MGnify/ENA primary metagenome ERZ1026848 (study PRJEB33269, sample SAMEA4719790) | human gut metagenome | biome: human-associated habitat; feature: organic feature; material: feces | place: Cameroon | collected 2013-10 ...
CCGCTGGATTCCGGTTCCGGAATCGGTTGCGCTCCGGATTGCAAAAATCGTCCGGGCAACCCGGCCGTCGGCGGAGAACAAACTGGCGTCGCAGTATTTCCGCTGGGGCGCCGGACCGCGCGCGGGACAATTTCTGGCGCTTGCGGGAAAGGTTTTCGCCGCATTCGACGGACGCTCCGCCGTTTCCGAAGAGGATGTGATTCAGGCGCTGGAACCGGTTCTGCTGCACCGTCTGGTGCTCAATTACCGGGCGGAATCGGAGAATGCCGCATTGCCTGATTTGCTCAAAGAACTGCTGAAATCGGTCAAGTAATGCCCGGCGCATCGGTTACAGATTATCTTCCCGTGGAGGAGCTCGCGCGGCTTCCGGATTTGGAACTCCGGACGCGCTTCCTCGTGGAAGGCTGTTTGAACGGACTTCATCAAAGCCCGTTCCAGGGGTGCAACGTCGAATTCAAAGAGCATCGCGAGTATACGCACGGCGATGAATTCCGGAACATCGACTGGAATGTCTATGCCCGAACCGACCGTCTCTACATGCGTCTGCGCGAGGATGAAACCAACCTTTCCGCTGTTCTGCTTCTCGACCGCAGCGCGTCGATGGACTTTCAGGGGACGCGCGCGAAAATCAGCAAATATGCGTTTGCGCAGGCATGTGCCGCGGCTCTGATGCTTTTTCTCCGGAGGCAGGGCGACGCCTTTACGCTCGGGCTTGTCGGGAACCGCATGCCCGAGCTCGCCGCGCCCTCCGCTTCTGAAGTGCAGTTTCAGCGGATGCTTGCGGATCTTTCCGCTCCGGCGGATTCAGGAGATTGCCGCTGGGAGAGAGCTCTTCCGCATCTGGCGCGAGCTCTGAAACCTCACTCCATTGCGGTTCTGTTTTCCGATTTCTATACGGAGCCGGAAACACTTGCGCCTCTTCTGGATTTTATCCGGCGGAGAAATTGCGAAATTCTGCTTTTTCATATTTTCGACCCGGATGAACGCGACCTCTTTGCGGATGATTCCGTTCTGCTTCAGGATGCGGAGAGCATGGAGAAAATGATCGTGACTCCGGAGCTTCTGCGCGAAGATTACCAGCGTCTTTTCCGGACGCATCAGACGGCTCTTTCGGAGCTGGCGGCAAAATTCGGCGGCGAATATGTGCCGCTCTGCACGGAGCGTCCGCCGCTCGAACTCCTTGCCGCATGGCTCCGGCGCAGGGAAAAAGCGGGGAGGCGGCGATGATGACATTTGCTTTTCCCGCGTTCCTTTCCGGACTTCTGCTGCTTTCCGTTCCGCTGATTCTGCATCTGATGAAACGGAAACCGGAATTCGTCCGCCGGTTCCCGTCGCTGTTCTTCTTCCGCAAGTCACTGGCGCGCAAGGAACGGCGCAACTCTCTGCTGAAATATCTGGTTCTGATCTGCCGTCTGCTCGGTTTTGCGTGTCTGGCGCTCGGTTTTGCGTACCCGGTGACGGCGAGTTACCGATTGAAACCGCAGGAGGCAACGGTTGTTCTGATCGACGGTTCATTCAGCATGCCGGACGATATTTCCATTCAACGCTGGCTGTCGGCGATGTCTCCGGAGAATCCGACCCTGTTCTGCGTCGTTTCCAATTCGCTCAACTGGAGCGGCAATTTTGAATCCTCCCGGGACGGGCTGGAGACGTGGTTTGAGAAAGACAGAAAAACTTTTCGGAGTTCCTCGTTCCGCACCGCTCTGATTGCGGCGGACAGCCGGCTCGGTTCAGTCCCGGCGAAGAACCGGCGGATTGTCGTTTTGACTGACGGACAGCGCGTCCCGTGGGAGCGTGTCGATTTTTCACGCAAGCTCCGCAACACTTCCGAGCTCAAAATCGAAATTCCGCCCCGTTCCGCCGGCGGAAACCTTGCGGTGGAGTCTGTCAAACAGCTTCAGCAGTATACCGAAGTGACACCGCGCATATCCGTCATTGCAGCCGTGCGCAATTACAACCCGTCGCCGCAGAGTGTGAACATTTCCGTCTATTTGGATGACAAGGAGGTTGACCGTGCGGAGCTGACCATTCCGGCAAACGGGAAAGCGGAGGCGGAGTTTTCGCTGATTCCCGGCAAGGAGTTCCGTCCGCATGCGGGCGAAATCCGGCTCTATTCGACCGCATCTGCGGCGAACCGCTACCGGGAGGATGATATCCGTTATTTTGCCCTGAATCCGGTTCGCACACCGCAAATTTTCTATTCCGGAGCAACCTCCGGATTTATCCCTGAAGTCCTTGCAGTTCAAAGGCTTGACAAGGATTCTGTTCCGTTGGCGGAGAAAGCGGATCTGCTGATTTTCGATTCCGTTCCGCCCGGAGCCGCTGCGCTTGCGGAAACACAGATGAAAAACGGAGGAACCTCGGTGATTCTCCGGAACAATTCCCGCGAATCCGCCGCTCTGCTCGAACACTTCGGAATCCGCACGCGCCGCAAAAGCGTTCCGGGTGTTCAGCATCTGGCAACGCTTCAGTTTGAACATCCGGTTCTGCGGGACTACCTGAAAGTCAATGCCGGTTCGTGGTTCGATATACTGTTTTTCGATGTTCCCCATCTGACCGTTCCTCCGGACGCCTCCGTTCTTGCCGCGTTTGACAACGGCGCACCTGCGATTCTGGAACTGCGCTCCGGCGCGGGAAGGCTTTTTGTTTTTGCCGCGCGCCCCGGACGGGAGGCGACCAACTGGCAGACCTTCGGGAACTTCCTTCCGTTCTGGCGGGAACTCGCACTGTTTTCTGCGAAACCTCAGAAAATCCCGCCGGAACTGACGGTCAACGGTTCGGCTCTGACTTTGCCGGACGGAACGGTTCTGTCTCTCGACAAACCCGGCAACCGCCTTGCGGACGGGCGCATCTACAGCGTCAATGTTCCGGCTGTGGAAAGCAATCCTGCGTCCGTAGAGACCGCCGGATTTGCGGAAAAACTTCTTGATCCGGCAGTGAAGGCGCGTCTGGAAACGGAGTTCCTTTCGCGGGATGAACAGCTGAAAGCCGCTTCATCCGCAGGTTCGGTCTGGCGCGCGCTTCTTGCGGCCGCGCTGATATTCTTTCTTCTTGAATTTCTTTTTGCGAACAGGACGGTGCGCGGATGAAAAAAACGCCGGAACAGCTTCTGAATCTTGCATGGAGTTCCCGGAACTTCAATGCTGTCTATGTGCTTGTGCTTTTTGCGCTTCTGCTTCTTCCGCTTTCCCGTTTTGTTCCGGAAATCCGGATTGTTTCGCTGCTGCTGATTCTTTCCGCTCCGGTGGTTTGCCTGCTCCGCTGGAAGAGCAAAAAGAAGTGCGCTGCGGAGCTGGACCGTCTGGCTCATGCGCATTCCGCGCTTGAAGCGTGGCTGGAACTCCCGGAGAATCACCCGCTGAAGAGTCGCCTTTACGGGCAGGCGGAACAGGCTTACCGCTCGTTCAGAGCGCCTTTGTGGATGTTTCTGCATGCGTGGCTGATTCCGCTTATTCTGATGGCATCGCTGGGAGTGATTCAGCTTCTGCGCTGGAAAACGGTTCCGCCGCGCGCGGAAAAGACGGAAGCCGCTGCACCCGTTCCGGAAAAGAAGACAGCGGAGCGGGAGGAGTTCGCGGAACTCGTTCTGACTCAGCCGGATGCGGATCTGCGGGCAAAGCCGCTTGATGAACTCGAATGGGAGGGCGCCGGGCTTTCCGCGCGCGGATTCCGCTCGATTGTTCTGGAAGTCTCGGTCAATGGGAAGAAACGCAAGGCGCTCGCGCCGGATTCTCTTCCGGCTCAGAAGGGGACAATCCGTTTTCAGGGATTCCTTGCGCTTGAGGAACTGGACGTGGAACCGTTCGATCTGGTCAGCTGTCACCTTGCGGGGCAGGCGGTGACGGCGGATGGAACCCGTCCGGTTTTGAGCACTCCGTGCTTCATCGAAGTGCGCCCGTTCCGGGAAGATGTGCTCACGCCGGAGCAGATTCCGGATTTTGCGAACAAGCGGAAAATGTTTGAAGCCCATGCCGCGATTACTCTGATTCTTGAGAATCAGCTGGAACTGAACAAACTTCTTTTCACTGCCAAGATTCTGCAGGCGCGCGGTTCAATGAAGGAGCATGAAAACGCTTATTCCGAGCTCCGATCCGGTCAGATTTCACTTGCGAAAGAGCTGGATGTCCTGCTGGCGGATCCGGAAAGCCGTTTCATGCCGGCGGATGCGGTCAATCATCTGGAATCGGCGTATTCCGCGATGCGGAACGCCGTCGAACTGCTGGAGAAAAAGGATCTGGATCATGCTTCCGCTGCCCAGCAGACTGCGATTGCGGAGCTGATTCAGTCTCTCAAAAGCACAAAGAAAGTTCTTGTTCCGCGCGAAGACGGAAACGCATCGAAGCCGCCGGAACCTTTCCGCGATAGGCAGGAGTTCAAAGTCCCGCCCATGCCCGACTCGGAGAATCCCGACCGCAAGCTCGCGGAACTGGAGAAGCGTCAGGAGGAACTCCAGCGGAAAATGAAGGCGGAGAACGCCGATCCGCAGGAACTTGCGGAGCAGCAGAACACTTTGCGCAAAGACGCCGCCCCGCTTGCCCCTCGCGCCGCCGGAGCTATGGCGGAATCGGAAGGCATGCTGAAATCCGGAAAACTTTCTCATGCCGCCATTGCCGGACAGAAGGCTCTTGCCGAGCTGCGGCAGGCGGATGAATCCATGAAAAACGCGCTCCGGAACGCTCAGGCAAAACTTCGCCGGAGTCAGGGAAAGACAACGCTGGGAGAGCTTGCGCAGGATCTCCTCCGCGAGGCGGTGAACCAGCACAAAAACGGGAAGCAGGAGTATGCAAAATCTTTGCTCCGCGCCGCGGAAAAAGCGGATCAGGGGGCAAAAGCGAAAAAGTCGGAAGCGTTTGCCGAAGAACTTTCAAATGAGCTTGAAACGCTGCGTCTGCTGGGACGTTCCCCGTCGGAAATTCTGCAGACAGGAATTCAGAAACTGGATGAACTTTCGAAGCAGCTCAAGTTTGCGGCGCGTCATCCAGATCCGGCAAATCCGGAGGAGCTTTCCGCGTTGAAGGAGGAGAGCCGCGGAGAACTGGATGATGTCCGCATTGCTCTGGAACAGCTTCTCCGCAGCAACGGCAGAGACCGCATGACGGAGAGTGTGCTTGCGGAAGCGAAGCGCATCTTGAATTCGGATGCATTCTCCGAGCCGCATCGTGACGCGGCGGGGCGCGCGGCAATCCGGCTTTCGGAGGAGCTCTCGGGATTCGTCCGCGAGTTGCGGAAGACGGTCGCGCGCGTGCAGATTTCCGCAAATGTCTATATCTTCAATCCCGATGACGTTCCGGAGCGTTACCGCCGGGAGGTCGGCGAATACTTCAAGCGTCTTTCGGAAAAACAGCAGGAGGAAAAACCGTGAACGAAACGCTCTTTTTCTGGGATTTTCCCGGCGGAACAGCCGGATTGTGCGCCGCCGGAGCTCTGCTGCTGATTCTGTGCATCATTTCCGCGTGGACGACGCGCCGGCCAGTCGCTCTTCCCGTGCGGATTCTCATGGTGCTGATCCGTCTGGCGGCGTTCGGGCTTCTGCTTTACTGCCTCTGCTCGCCCCGTCTCGAAACGAAACGCCGCATCCGCGAATCCTCGCGATACCGTCTGGCGGTCGTGGTTGATGAATCCGGAAGCATGCGCAAACCCGGATTCTGGAAGCGGAGCCGTCTTCAGGATGCGGAACAGTATATCGCGGAAAATCTGAACCCGAAAGGTCGTTTTGATGTGGAGCAGTTCCGTTTTTCCGACTCCTTTCATCCGCTTTCGCAGGCGGCGGAGCCGGGAACCCGGACTGATTTTTTCGGAACGCTGGTTTCTCAGATTCCGGAGCTGGAGAGCCGCGGTTTTAACGGCGTGTTCTGGCTTACCGACGGTATTGACACAGCAGGGCGTGTGGAAGCGGAGACTGCGTTTTCCGCGCTCGCCGGATCGCAGATGCGTCACTTTTTCATACCCATGACCGCTCCGCTTGAAGCGCCTCCCTCGCTCGCCCTTAAAAAAATTGAAGCTCCGGCGCAGGCGTATTTGAATACGGAAATCCCGGTGACTCTGCTTGTCCGCCGCGTCAATATCAGCAAAAAAAGAAACGCCCGGCTGGTTCTGACGCGAAACAATATCCGTCTCGGGGAGTTCCCGATCGATCCCGGAACCGGTGTGCAGACCATTCAGCAGCGCGTCGCGGTACGGAACATCGGAACCGACCGTTTCACCGCGGAACTTTTCCTCGACGGAAAACGGGTGGAGACGCAGAGCTGGACGGTTGCGGCTGTAACGCACAAGAGCACCCGCCGGATTCTGGTTTACAACGGCGCGCTGGAATACGGCAACCGTTTTCTCCGGAACATCTTCCTGAACGATCCGTCGGTGAAGCTGGATATCGTGTTCGCTCCGGGCGTCATTCAGGGGCGGCAGGCGGGTGAACCCGTGCGGCTTGACGACAGGCTGAGTCTCGAAAAATATGATGTCGTACTCCTTTTCAATCTCAACCGGAAGCAGATTACGCCGGAGATGGAACGGGTTCTGCGCAGTTATGCGGAGGATGGCGGCGGGCTCATCTTCATTACCGGAAATCCGATGGTCGCGGCGGAGTTCGCGAATTCTCCGCTGGAAAAACTTCTTCCGGTCACCTTCTCGGAAAAGTACAATGAACAGAAACGCTACGATGCGCGTACCGCCGGAATCGTCCGTCTCATCACCTCCGGACGCCGGCGCCCGACCGACTTCGATTATCCGCTTCAGCGTAACAGCGAGATGCGCTACAAGGAGCATCCGCTCCGGGATTTTGTGCTGACGCAGACCGGACAGGCAAGTCCGATTTTCCGCCAGCGTCTTGCGGATGGAAGTTTTACCTTCATCATCCCGCGTTTTGAAGATTTTGCTCCGGTCAGCAAAGCGAAACCTGCCGCCAATGTCCTTGCACGCTTCCGCGATGATGCTGGAACCGATCACATTCTTATGGCGTATCAGAATTTCGGACAGGGGCGCAGCATGATTCTTGCAACCGACCCGCTCTGGCGCTGGAGACTGAAGACGGCGTCGGATGATCCCTCGTTCGAACTCTTCTGGAAGAACCTCTTTTCGTGGCTTGCGCTCGGACGGAGCTGTGACGCCGAGTGGCAGATTCCGAACCGGATTATGGAGGCCGGTGATGAAGCGGAATTTCTGTTTCGTCCCGGCTCCATGCTCACTCAGCCCGCCGCACTTGACTTCCGCATGAAGGCGGAGAACGGCGCGGAGACTGTGCTCGTTCCCTCGATGGAAAAGAAACGGATGCGCTTTGCCGTGCCTCTGAAAGAAGCCGGAAACTATACCCTGACCGCATTTTATGATGAAAAAGCGGTTGCTTCCGTCGATTTCACCGTGACGGCTCATTCGGGAAAACGGGATGAAGATTCCGCGCTGGAACCGGAACTTGCTCTGCTGGAACGCTTTGCGTCACTCTCGAATGTCCGTCTGCTCTCCGGAACGGAAGCGCCGGACTGGGACCGTGAGTTTCCCGCAGAGCATCTGGAACTTCTGGAGGAGACGACACTTCCGCTTTGGAACTCTCGTTGGATTTATCTTGCAGTAGCGGCGCTGATCCTGCTGGAATATCTTATCCGCCGGGTGTTCGGGAAACTCGTCTGATTTTCAGTGAAACATGGAATAGACGTAGATGTTTGCCGCCATTTTGAGCGCAAACGTGCGCTGTCTCTGGCTGAAATGGAATCCGACCCAGCCGCAATGAAGGTCGCTCGAATTCATCAGCGCCACGAGGCGTCCCTTGTGCCATGCCCCCCAGAGACCGTTGTTGACGCCCTGCAGATGCGCCCAGTCGGTGATGGTGTAGTAGGTGTGGAAAACGTCGTCGCTCATGGGAATGCGCCGCATTTCAATTTCCGGCAGAATCTCTTTCAGCAGAGTGCGGACGCTGTCGAAAAAGAGATCCTCTTTGATCTGGCGCAGGGCGACGCAGTCATCGACGAACAGAAAACCGCCGCGCAGGATGTATTCCCTCAGATTCCGTTTCTGCTGCGGGGTTGCATCGATGGCGCCTTTGCCGCTGAGAAAGAGAAGCGGAAAGTCGGTCATCTGGTCGAGACGGTCGATGTCCGCGATGTTCCATTCGAGCTTCATGTTCATGGAGGTGTGTTTGCGGAGCCAGTCAACGATGATGATGTCTCCGCTTGGATGATAGAACCACCCGAGACTGTCGCCTTGACGGTATCCGGTTGTCGGGAACTTGAGCCGCGCCCATGAGATACGGCTTCCGCGCGCATTTTCGAACGGTTCCGAAGCGTACGGCAGAAGTGGAAAGAGAAGCAGAAGCAACAGCAGATATTTCATTTTAAAACTCCTTTCGGCAGACGGTTCAGTTCCCGCTGAAACTCGCGCAGATATCCGCGGATTGCGGAATATTCGTCCGGGGAAACCGATGCTGTGGACTGCCCGAAAATAAACAGCAGCGCAGTTGTCCCGTCGGAATCGAAGCGGAATCCGCAGTGTGCGGTTTTCCGCTCAATCGTTTTCTTTTGAAGCGGGAATCCGGTGATGTTCAGAATGAATTCCCAGTTTCGTCCGTCGAAGAGCTTGTGCGGACGCGTGGCGGTTTGCGCGGAAAACGGTTTCAGCAGTTCCGCGGGAAGGGTGAAACGCACCGGATTTTCCGCCGTGAACGCATGGAAACTGCCGTCCGGCCGGGATTCAATGCGTCCGGTTTTGGGTTCTGCAAGCGGAAGCGCCTCATCCGCCAGCGAGCTCAGAAAACTGGAGCCCAGCGTATTGCGTGCGGCTTGGAATGCATAATCGAAAATCCCGGAACGTCCTGTCTGAACCTCGACAATCCCGTTTTCCTTTTTTTCAATTTTCCGGACAAAACGGCTGATTTTTGAAGCTGTTTTCACCTTCCGGAACCGGACGCCGCCCGCATCCAGGGAAAGACCGGATGTCCCATGATTTCCGGGCGGAAGATCCCCGAACGGCGAAAGACCGTCCGTTGCATCCAGCCAGAGATTGAGCGATGGGATGTAGTTGATCATGTGGTTGAACTGCCACGAGGGAAAGTCCGGGTCGATGTTTCCGCCGCGGTTCACAAGAACGCGCTCCGCACGGATTCCGGCGTATGCGCACATGGCGGCGAGCGCCGAAGCCTTGTCCTTGCAGTCGCCGAATCCGTTCCGCATCATCATTCCGGCGGTTTGTGGACGGAACGCCGCCGCGCCGAGCGGAGTTGTGACATAGCGCAGAGAGTTCAGATAGTCATAAATCCGCCGGATTTTTTCCCGATCGGAGGCGGCTCCCTGCAGCAGCTGAGCGGTCTTTGCTTTTGCCGCATCATCCAGCACCAGCGCGCGGTTCATCATGCGGCGGCTCCACGCAAGGAAATCCTCCCAGGAATGCAGACTTGTAATGACAATCCGAGCCGGTTTCCCGACAGCTCCCGCTTCCGGGTGGAACGGTGCAAGCTGTTGATTTTCAAGATGATAGAGTTTTGCCTTATAAAGTTTCTCTGCGCCTTCCGTCCGGAATTCATGAGCGGCGACGGGAAGAATCGTCTGAACCGGAATTTCCGCCTGGAATTCCGGCAGATGTCCGGAAATGCGTACTGCTGTTTCCCGTGTCAGTTCAAGGATGGAACCCGGTTCCGGAGTCGGAACCGGACCGGGTTTCAGAATCCGGAACCGTCCGTCCGGGAGAATCAGCCGCGCAGGATGCACAAGCAGTTGCGGGATAAAGCGTTCCGCTCCGGCAATGGTTCTGAAATAAAGCAGATCCCGCCTCCGGATTTGCGCGGTTTTATCCGGATTGAGCAGAACTGCAACAGAGCGCTTCAGATAGAATGCGGGGAAATTCCGGTATTGCTCCGCTGTTTTTTTTGCGAGCTGTATCAGTGCGAGCGTTTCCGCGGTTGCTTCTTCTTGCAGGGATTCCGGAAAATCCCTGCGCGGAAGAGGCTTTGACGGGATTGGTTTTTCTGTGATGGAAACAGATATAAGTGCTTGGCCGTCAAATGGATAGGAATGTTTTTCGGAACCGTCCGACCAGCAGGCATTTTCCGGGAGAGCCAGCCGGTTGTTTTTGTAATATTCCTGTGTCAGCTTTCCGGCGAGCGCGGCGTATTCGAGCGGAGCGCGTCCGTATCCGAGCTGCTGCAGGGCCTGCAGATAGAATTGCGGGTAGCGCGGCGGATTGAGCTGGCGTTCGGAGTCGGTTGCGGAAAGAACGAAGCGCCCGGGGGCGGCGAGTGCATCGAGAAACGGGGCGCTCATTGTGTTGAAAAGATAAATTTCGGAGCATGGAAAGCGTTTCACGAGCTCTGCAAGTTCAGTGACGGGAAGCCGCCCGTCCGTCATGGAAAGGGTCGTGCGCCGGCTGTTTGCGGAGCCGTGTCCGAAGAGATAGAGAACCCGCGGGGTTCCCGAATGCTCCAGCGCATTGCGGAAAGCGGCGGATGCGGAACAGATTTGAACTTCTGCGCGGTCGCCGTACCATGTTTTGAGCGCATCGCAGTTTTGTTTTACTTCGCGGTCAAGTTCCGGAGTTCCCCCGCGTCCCTGGAGAATCAGCACGGAGGGTTTCGCGGAGATTTGAATCTGTCTCTTATA
>ERZ1026848.2024-NODE-2024-length-10561-cov-7.239387_pt1 | contig 10561 bp, 9 predicted proteins | sample MGYA00380154_ERZ1026848 | MGnify/ENA primary metagenome ERZ1026848 (study PRJEB33269, sample SAMEA4719790) | human gut metagenome | biome: human-associated habitat; feature: organic feature; material: feces | place: Cameroon | collected 2013-10 ...
GTTGTAGAAGTATGACATGGAAGACTAATATTTCTTTTTGTTATATGTACAATGAAAACTTAATAAAGGAGGTGCTCCTGTGCCACAAGTAATTATTGCTGTTGTTATCACACTTATAATTACTGCGGTTGCTGTATGGTTTATCTCGACTGAATATCACAAGAAGGTAGCAAATACCAAGATTGGAAATGCAGAAGAGCAGGCCAGAGGCATCATCGACGAGGCCGTGAAAAATGCCGAAGACAAGAAGCGCGAAGCTATGCTTGAGATCAAAGAAGAAACCATTCGTTCCAAGAATGAGATCGACAAGGAGATCAAAGAGCGTAGAAATGAAATTCAGCGTAACGAGCGTCGTATTGTGCAGAAGGAAGAAAATCTGGACAAGAAACTCGAAGCGATTGAAAAGCGTGAGGCAAGTTTCCGTGCCAAAGAAGAAGATTTAAAGAAGCAGAAAGTTGAGATAGCAAAGCTCAACGAACAGCGCGTACAGGAACTGGAAAGAATTTCAGGATTAACCTCTGAACAGGCAAAAGAATACCTCTTAAAGACCGTGGAAGAAGATGTGAAGATTGACACTGCGAAGATGATCAAGGAAATGGAAGCGCAGGCGAAGGAAGAAGTCAACAAGAAGGCAAAGGACTATGTAGTTACTGCAATTCAGAAATGTGCTGCGGATCACGTTGCTGAAACCACAATCTCTGTTGTACAGCTTCCGAATGATGAGATGAAAGGCCGTATCATCGGTAGAGAAGGACGAAATATTCGTACACTTGAAACGATGACAGGAGTAGATCTGATCATTGATGATACGCCGGAAGCAGTTATCCTTTCCAGCTTTGATCCGATTCGAAGAGAAGTTGCGAGAATTGCACTTGAAAAGTTGATCGTGGATGGACGAATTCATCCGGCACGTATCGAGGAAATGGTTGAAAAAGCGCAAAAAGAAGTAGAGACAATGATTCGTGAAGAAGGCGAGGCTGCTGTACTAGAAGTCGGCATCCACGGCATTCATCCGGAGCTTGTCCGGCTTTTAGGCAAAATGAAGTATCGTACCAGTTATGGACAGAATGCATTGAAGCATTCGATTGAGGTCGCACAGCTGACAGGTTTGCTTGCCGCAGAAATCGGTGAGGATGTCCGTATGGCGAAGCGTGCGGGATTATTACATGATATTGGTAAGGCTGTAGATCATGATATGGAAGGTTCTCATATCCAGCTGGGTGTGGAACTGTGTAGAAAGTACAAGGAATCACCTCTTGTCATCAATGCAGTGGAAGCACATCACGGTGATGTGGAGCCGGAGAGTCTGATTGCATGTCTGGTGCAGGCAGCCGATACCATCAGCGCTGCACGTCCGGGTGCGAGAAAAGAAACTTTGGAAACATACTCAAACCGCTTACAGCAGCTTGAGGATATTACAAATAGCTATAAGGGTGTAGAAAAATCTTTTGCAGTTCAGGCAGGTAGAGAGGTTCGTATCTTAGTTGTTCCTGAGCAGATCAGCGATGCGGATATGGTTCTTTTAGCCAGAGATATTTCAAAACAGATTGAGACTGAGTTGGAATATCCGGGTCAGATCAAGGTAAATGTGATCAGGGAATCGCGTGTTGTTGACTACGCTAAGTAATTGTGAAAATGAACTTAAAAAGGCTTAAGACCGCGGAAAGCGGGATTAAGCTTTTTTTTATATCATAATGTGTTGTAAAATAAATACATTGGGATTTCACGGGACGTATAGAATAAAAAGGAGGGACCAGTACAGCACGGCTGCACTGGCCAGATTATGAAAAAAATGATCGAAAGGTTTTGGTTCCTTTTGATGATTTCACTATACCGGAAAAGTGTGAAATGGATATGTTACAAATTTGAAGAAACTGTGAACGATGAAAAATATCCGGGGATGATGTCCGGACAGGAAAGAGAGGTTTGAAATATGGTAGAGCATGTAAAACGATTGAAGAGAGAACTGGTATACAAGGGAGCAATTCTGGATATCTACAAAGATACGATGGAACTTCCGGATGGAAACAAAGCAGAGTGGGATTTTGTATCCCATCGTATGGGCGCAGCCGCCATTCTTCCGGTTATGAAGGATGGAAGAATTGTGATGGTGCGTCAGTACCGCAATGCGCTGGAGAGAGAAACACTTGAAATTCCGGCCGGCTGTCGGGACAGTAAGACGGAAGATACAGCGTATTGTGCGGCACGGGAGATGGAAGAGGAAACGGGATACCGCAGCACGAATGTGAAACATTTATTATCCCTGCGTACGACGGTGGCATTTTGTGATGAGGCGGTTGATATTTTTGTAGCTACCGATCTGGAAGTGGGAACCCGGCATCTGGATGAAGCGGAATCTATTGATGTGGAAATTTACACACTGGAAGAGTTGTGCGATATGATCTATGAAGGGAAAATTCAGGATGGAAAAACCATTGCTGCAATTATGGCATATGCGGCAGCAAAAAAAGGTGGAATGGGAAAACATCTGGATTTATAAAAATGGAATAAAGAAAACGGACAGGGCATAGGCTGAAAAGAAAAGAGTTTTAGGAATTTTTATGAAAAAGGAACTGGCGATTGGAATCTGTTTTGGCCTGGCGGGAATTTTATGTACCTGTCTGTTTGGATATGAATATTTTACGACTTATGGATTTTTAAATGCGTATCATATGAAAGCATTTGCGGCATCGGATACCGGGTATTTGCCGCTTCTGGCAAATATTTTATGGGAAAGGGGAAAAGTGTTTGTGATTATTGCAATCCTTTCCCTTACTGCTTTAAAAGCAATTCTGCCATTATTATTGCGCTGCCTGATTTATTTTACCGGCGGGGTATTTTTTGCTGCCTGTGTGATGAATATGGGGATTCTTGGAATTGTTTTTTTTCTGGTATCGTGGCTGCCACATGGAATTTTGTATCTTGCAGCGCTTGCGCTTTTACTGCTGGTAGAACCTCACAGGTTTTATAACCGGAAAAATCCATGGCTGCTGCGGCTGGCATGGGGGATGGGAGTTGCGGTACTGGTAATTCTTGGATGTGTATTGGAGGCATCTCTGGGAATTCGATTATTACGCTTTGTGGTCGAAAAAATATAAACAATGGGGTGCCGGAAAGCAAAACTTTCCGACACCCCATTTACCGTTTTCCGACAGAATCTGTTTACTTTGCATTCATTTCCGCAATATCGTAGATCAGCTGTTTGGAATCTTCCCATCCGAGACAAGGATCGGTAATGGATTTTCCGTAAATGTGATCTCCGATAGACTGATTTCCCTCTTCGATGTAACTTTCAATCATCAGACCTTTTACCAGAGAACGGATATCGGAAGAAAGCTGGCGGTTATGCATCACTTCTTTTGCGATACGGATCTGTTCCTTAAACTTCTTTCCGGAGTTGGAATGGTTGGTATCAATGATGGCTGCCGGATGGATGACATCCATTTTTTCGTACATCTCATGAAGACGGATCAGATCTTCATAGTGATAATTCTGGGTGGTATTGCCGTGCTTGCTGACCGCACCGCGAAGAACCACGTGAGTCAGAGGATTTCCGGTTGTCTCCACCTCGTATCCGCGATAAACGAAATGATGCGGATGCTGTGCCGCGTATACAGAATTGAGCATAACAGAAAAATCACCACTGGTAGGATTTTTCATTCCGGAAGCAACATCAAAACCACTGACAGTCAGACGATGCTGCTGATCTTCTACCGAACGTGCTCCGATGGCAACGTAGGAGAGAAGATCCTCGACATATCCCCAGTTTTCCGGGTAAAGCATTTCATCGGCACAGGTAAGACCGCTTTCTTCGATTGCACGGATGTGCATTTTACGCATGGCGATCAGACCCTCGACCATATCCGGTGCTTTTTCCGGATCCGGCTGGGAAGCAATACCTTTGTAGCCTTCGCCGGTTGTACGTGGTTTGTTGGTGTAAATACGCGGAACTAAGATGACCTGATCCTTGACATCTTCCTGGATTTTGGTCAGACGGCTCACATAATCACATACAGAATCTTCGTTATCTGCAGAACACGGTCCGATGATTACGAGGACACGTGAATCTTTACCTGTAATTACATCAGAGATCATGAGATCTCTGTGTTTTTTTAATTCACGAAGCTCCGGGGAAAGCGGATAATCGCGCTTAATGTCTGCCGGAGTCGGTAATTGGTTTAAAAATTCAAAACTCATTTTTTTCTCCTATCTACTTAAGTTCGGATATAATATACCGTGACTATCTTAATGGAAAACGGGAAAAATGTCAAATAACAGGAACCGGTTGTTTCTTTCGGGCTTTTAGAATATAATAACAGAGAATTACAACACAGCAGGAGGTGCAGAGATGGAAAATCTGCTTTGTATAAAAGGAAAGATTATAGGAAAAGGGAAACCGCTCGTGTGTGTGCCGGTCATGGAGTCTTCGAAAGAAGAAATTTTAAGAGAAACCAGAAGGCTGGAAGAAGCACACACGGAAATGATTGAGTGGCGTGTGGATGCGTTTGAGAGCGTGGAAAGTCCGAATGCGATCCGCGAAATATTAAACGAAATGAAACATATCATAAAGGAAAGTATTCTGGTGTATACCTTCCGTTCTAAAAATCAGGGAGGGTGCAAAGCATTTTCCGCGGCGGATATTTATGATATTCATCAGGTGGCGGCAGAATCAGATGTCGTGGATTTTATTGATGTGGAATATTTTGAAGCAAAAAATCCGCAGAAAGAAATAGCGATGTTGCAGGAGATGGGAGTATATGTGATTGCTTCCCATCATGATTTTGAACAGACGCCGGACCCGGAGGTGATCCGCATGCTGTTGGAACAGATCCGTGAGAGTGGCGCAGATGTCGTGAAACTGGCAGTTATGCCGCAGAATATGTGGGATGTATTGCATTTGCTGGAGGAGACCAACCGCTTTCATGAAAACCATCCGGATCATCCGCTGATTACCATGTCCATGGGTGCAAAAGGGGGGATTTCCCGCGTGGCCGGAGAGTTTTTCGGATCGTGTGTGACATTTGGCGCAGGCGGGCAGGCGAGCGCACCGGGGCAGCTTCCGGTAAAGCAGCTGGAAGAAATACTTCATATTTTACATCAAAGTGTGGATTGACTCTAAATTTGAAGTGTGATATAGTAAAAAGGCGCTTGTGAAATAAGAGTGCTATGCAGCCGTAGTATAATGGATAGAACGCAGGACTCCGACTCCTGAGATGCGGGTTCGATTCCCGCCGGGTGCAGTTTATGCTATGTGGCAAGGAAACAACTTACCCATGGAACAACAGGAAAAGCGGTGCGTCATGCACCGCTTTTTTACTGGACGAATAGTATGAGGTGTGGTATCATAAATGGAAAGATGCATTTTTATGGAGGGTTCATATGCAGAATGAAAAATTAAAAAAGTTTACAGACTTTTTTGTGAAATATAGACGATATTTTTGCGCAGCTGTTTTATTTGTGATTCTTGTTGTGATTCTGGTAAAGTGTACCGGTCCGCAGAAAGATCAGAAAGAGACACAAAATGGTACACAGGGAGTGACACAGACTACAGAATATCAGGAAATTGGTAAGCTGCAGAAAGATGCAGATCCGGAACTTGTGACACTGATGGAAAATTATTATGCGGCATATGCCGGTGGAGATACGGATTCGCTGGAGATGATTGCACAGCCGCTCAGTGACAATGAAAAGAGTTATATCACAACGTTTTCTGAGTATTATGAGGATTATCAGAACATCACCTGTTATTCCACAAAGGGGGCAACCGATGATTCTTATCTGGTATCTGTATGCTATGATCTGAAATTCAAAGGTGTGGATACTCCGGCACCGGGAATGGATTTCTTCTATGTGGAGAGAGATGGAAAGGGAAATCTGATCATCAATAACATATACTCTGCATACAATTTCAATTTCCTGGATCAGGATCTGGATGCAAATCTGTATTCCCTGATTCTGGCATATGAGAAGAGTGATGAAGTGGTTGCTCTGCAGAAAGAGGTGCAGACAAGCTATAATGAAGCTGTAAAGAGTGATGAAAAACTTGCCAATATGGTGGGTGGAACACTTCGAAATGCCATGGCAAAATGGAGAGAAACGATTGTAAGCAATACCGAAACCCAGACGACAGAGACGGAAAGCCAGACGCAGGAAACCCAGACCACAGAGACAAAGCAACAGGAAGAAACTCAAAAGAAAGAAGAAACTCAAAAGACCGAGGAAACCCAGACAACGGAGCCTACGGAAAAGAAGGAAGATACTCAAAAGAGCGATTCCAAGAAATCTACCGGTACGGTCAGGACAAAAGATATCTGTAATGTCAGAAAGAGCCCGAGTACGGATGGTGAGCTCCTCGGAAAAGTGGATATTGGTGTGGAACTGAAGAAACTTGGAACGGAAGGTGACTGGACCAAGGTAAAATTCCAGGGAGAAACCGGATATGTAAAGAGCGAATTTGTAAAGGAAGTGTCTTCCAAGTCAGGTTCCGGCAAGGGAACCGTAAAAACGAAGGATATCTGCAATGTGCGTAAAACCGCCAGTACAGATGGAGAACTTCTTGGAAAAGTGGATGCGGGCGTAAAATTAAAGAAACTTGGCACCAAGGGAGAATGGACGAAGGTGAAGTTCCAGGGAAAAACCGGATACATCAAGAGCGATTTATTAAAAACGGTAAAATAATAAAGACATCATAAAGAAGCGGAGGCTGTGAGGTCTCCGCGATTTTTGTCAGACAGGGAAGAAACGTGGAAGTCAGAATTAATAAATTTTTAAGTGAAGCGGGGGTATGCTCCAGAAGAGAAGCAGATCGCCAGATTGAAGCAGGAAATGTAACCATCGGCGGAAAAACCGCGCGGATGGGGGATCAGGTATCGGATGGACAGGAGGTCTGTTTCTGTGGAAGACCGGTACAAAAAGAAAAAGAAATGATACTGATCGCGCTTAACAAGCCGGTGGGTATTGTCTGCACGGCGGAAAAAAGGGAAAAAAATAATGTGATTGATTTCCTACATTATCCGAAACGGATCTATCCGGTCGGGCGTCTGGATAAAGAGTCGGAAGGACTGTTGCTGTTGACGAATAACGGTGAGATTGTCAACAAAATTATGCGGTCGGGAAATATGCATGAAAAAGAATATCTTGTTACCGTGAACCGTCCGGTGACGGATGCATTTCTGCATGGTATGGCAAACGGTGTTCCGCTTGTGGAACTTGGCACGACAACGCGCAAATGCAGGGTAGAACGGACAGGAAAAAAACAGTTCCGGATCATTCTGACACAGGGATTAAACCGACAGATCCGACGCATGTGTGAATATTTTGGGTACCGTGTACAGAAACTGGTACGTGTACGGATCATGAATATTGAACTGGGAGATCTCGAATCAGGAAAGTACCGGGATGTTACACCGGAGGAATTTAAAAAGTTAAAACAGTTGATCGCACATTCGAGCAATCAGCCTGTGCGACCAATGGAAAAATCACAAAAATCAAAACGAAAACCACGCAATTCTGCCATACATGGCACGTATACGGTGGTAAATCATCATATAGATAGAGAGAACAAAAATGGAAACAGAAAAGCAACGGATTGAAGAACTGGTAAAACAGTTGAATGCAGCATCAGCTGCGTATTATAACGGACAGGATGAAATCATGCCAAATTATGAGTGGGATGCTTTGTTTGATGAGCTTACCACGCTGGAAGAAAAAACCGGGTATATTATAAAGGACAGTCCGACGCAGAATGCCGGATATGAAGAATCCGGAAGCGGACAAAAAGAACCGCATGAGTATCCGGCACTTTCTCTGGCGAAGACCAAACAGGTGGAAGAACTGCAGCAATGGGCGGGAGCCTATCCGATCTGGCTGTCATGGAAACTGGACGGACTTACGCTGGTTCTGACGTATGATAACGGAAATCTTGTAAAAATTCTTACCAGAGGAAATGGAAACCTGGGTACCAACATTACATTTTTAAAGGGTGCGATCGGAGGATTCCCGCAAAAGATTTCGTATCAGGGGCATCTGGTTGTGCGAGGAGAAGCTGCCATATCCTATACAGATTTTGCACAGATCAACGACATGATTGAGGATGACGATGAAAAATATGCAAATCCGCGAAATCTGGCATCCGGAACGCTGAATCTGGAAGATCCGGCAGAAGTGAAGGCACGCCATGTCAGGTTTCATGCATTTACACTGGTGCATCTGGATGAGCCGATGGTATCGTGGGGAGAGCGGATGCACTTTCTGGAAAAACTGGGATTTGATGTGGTAGACAGGGAAGCGACAACCGCCCAAAAACTTCCGGAAGCCATTGACCGATGGACGAAACTTGTAGAGAGCGGAAAAATGGATATTCCGGTAGATGGTCTGGTGATCTGTTATGATGATACGGATTATGCGGCATCGGGAAGCGTGACCGGGCATCATGCGACACGCGCCGGTTTTGCGTTCAAATGGCAGGATGAGGCCGTGGATACAAAACTAAAATATATCGAATGGTCGTGTGCGGTGTCTACGATTTCCCCGGTTGCCGTGTTTGAACCGGTGCAGATTGAGGGAACAACGGTATCGAGAGCATCTCTATGCAATATCAGCGAGATCGAGCGTCTGGGAATCGGAAAAGAGTGTACACTTTCCGTGATCAAAGCTAATAAGATCATTCCGAAATGTATTGCGGTAAAAGATGCTGTAGGTGTTCCGGAGATTCCATCCCAGTGTCCGGTGTGCCATGCACCGACAAAAGTTCATGTGAGTGAAAACAGTGGCACAAAGACCCTGCATTGTACCAATCCGGACTGTACAGCCAAAAATGTCAAGAAATTTACCCGTTTTGTCAGCAAGTGGGGGATGGATATCGACGGACTTTCCATTCAGACGATGCTCCGTTTTATGAATGCGGGATTTATCCATGAATTTGCGGATATTTTCCGTTTGAAAGAGCATTTCGGGGAGATCAGCCAGATGGAGGGCTTTGGTGAAAAATCTGTGGCAAATATGGAACAGTCCATTGAAAAAAGCCGGCAGGTACATCCGGTGAACTTTATATTTGCCCTGTGCATACCGCTGATCGGTGTGGATGCCGGGAAAAAAATTGTTGCCGCCATTGGTTTTGAAGGCTTTTTGCAACGTCTGCATCAGGGGGACGGGTTTGAGGATATTGAGGGGATCGGAGCGGAACGTTCCCGATCAATTGTAACCTGGTATCAGAATGAAAAAAACCACAGTGGGTTTGAGGATCTGCTTCATGAACTTTCGATAGAACATGTAGAAGTGCAGGATACTTCTTCCGGAAGCTGTGCGGGACTGAGCTTTGTGATCACCGGAGATGTGCATCACTATAAAAACAGGGATGAATTTAAGGCCTATGTAGAAAGCCAGGGCGGAAAAGTGACAGGAAGCGTCTCAAAAAAGACGGCATATCTTGTCAACAATGACGTGGAATCCGCATCATCTAAGAATCGTAAGGCAAAAGAACTGGGAATTCCGATTATTTCCGAAGATACATTTATAGAACAATTTGGTGGGAGGTAGAAAAAGTTATGCCAATCAGAACACAAAGTGATCTGCCTGCAAAGGAGATCCTCGAACAGGAAAATATTTTCGTGATGGATGAGTCCCGTGCGATGCATCAGGATATTCGTCCGATCAATATCGTGATTCTGAACCTGATGCCACTGAAAGAAGAGACGGAATTGCAGATTTTCCGGTCATTGTCAAACACCCCGTTACAGGTAGACGTATCGCTGCTTGCACCGGCATCCCATGCATCCACCCATACTTCAAAGAGCCACCTGAACAAGTTTTATCAGACGTTTCAGGAAATTAAGAACCAGTATTTTGACGGGCTGATCATTACCGGTGCACCGGTGGAACAGATGAAATATGAAGAAGTCGATTACTGGGATGAAGTGTGTGAGATTATGGAGTGGTCCAAAAAGCATGTGACATCCACCCTGCATTTGTGCTGGGGGGCGCAGGCTGCACTTTATTATCATTACGGAATCCAAAAATATGATCTAAAGCAGAAAATGTTCGGGGTATTCCGGCACCATGTAATGAATCGCAAGATTCCGATGGTACGCGGATTTGATGATTATTTTTATGCTCCACATTCCCGGCATACCGAGATCCGGGAGGAAGATATTTTAAAGCATGAAGAACTGACCATTCTGGCAAAATCAAAAGAGGCGGGGGTTTTTCTGGTAATCAATCAGGATGGCAGCCAGATTTTTGTGATGGGACACCCGGAATATGACCGGATGACATTAGACAGTGAATATAAGCGTGACAGGGAGAAGGGACTTGCGATCACGCTTCCGTGTAATTATTATCCGGATGATGATCCAACGCAGCGGCCGATGCTGCAGTGGCGGTCACATGGAAATATCCTTTATGCAAACTGGCTGAATTATTATGTTTACCAGCAGACACCGTATGAATTCATCAATACCGATGAAATCATTGGAAAATAGCGGTATTTAAAGGGCTTGACAATAATTTTAAAAATCGTGAAAACCAAGATAAGTTGATATATTTTCGTATAAATTGATATAGT
>ERZ1026848.2026-NODE-2026-length-10556-cov-20.883249_pt1 | contig 10556 bp, 10 predicted proteins | sample MGYA00380154_ERZ1026848 | MGnify/ENA primary metagenome ERZ1026848 (study PRJEB33269, sample SAMEA4719790) | human gut metagenome | biome: human-associated habitat; feature: organic feature; material: feces | place: Cameroon | collected 2013-10 ...
CAGTGCATTGCCTGCTCTCAAGGCTTGTTATGTGAATAGACGTGCGTTAGACGTGCTCCACCTTGGGGCTCTCTTCGTTGAGCTTTTGCTTGATTCCCACCTTTTCCCAGAAGCGCTTATAGGTGGGGTAGTAGCCGCGGCAAAAGGCAAGGACCTTTTCTTTGGTGACGTAGTTGCCCGCCATGCGGTAGCGCTCCACGCCGTCGATCGTGAGCTTGTGCGCGTGAAAGCCCACCACGTTGCCCTTGTCGTCGTACTCGCACTGTCGGTTGAGCACGTCTTCGCTCCAGTGCTGCACGACGACCTCACTCATCGCGGCGGCGGGCAGAGCCGCCAGCAAAACCAAAGCCGCCTTCAAAATCGTCCGGCGCATTTATTGCCCCCTGAAGACATCCAAGAGCGAATTCAGACCTAATCGGGGCCGGGTGCTGTCTTGGTGCACCGTGTGGACGATCTCGCGGCTGCAGCGGTAGCGAACGTTGTTGATTTTGCGGCACGTGGTGTCGCTCGAGAGCGCCTCAAAGGCCGCCGGATCCAGGCTTTCCTCGCGAGTAAAGCCGCGCGGCAGCATGCCGCCCTGTGCGGACCAGGCCGCCAGATAGGCGATCTCGGGCCCGGCCTGATGCGACCAGGCCGGCCACGGGTTGGCGAGCATATAGCCCACATCCTCGGTGCGCACCTCGGTCTGCGGCTGGTCGACGGGGGCGGCGCAGCCCGCCAACAGCCCGGCGCACAGCGCCGCCGTCGAAACCAAACGCATGACAAAAGCCTCCGAAACGTTTTACTCTCCGGCACGGGGCAGGAGCGGTGCCCTGCCCGCAGCCGGCGGCGGTTAGGCAAGAGACTCGCCGCGCGCCACGAGCACGCGCTTGGCCTTGGCGAGCAGTCGGGCCATCCAGGGGAAGGCCTTTTCGTGCCGTTCGCGGAACGCCTTGACGGCATCAATCTAATTGCTCTTGGTCAAAGTCGAGCCAGTGCGCACGCACCCACTCGGCGGCCTTTTCATCGGGAGCGATGAGCGCCCCGCGGGCGCCGGCTTCGACCGTGAGGTTGCAAAGTGTCATGCGCTCTTCGATCGAAAGGGCCTCAACGCCCTCGCCTTGGTATTCCACCACGCCCCCCAGAGCCCCGCGCGCGGTGAATTTGCGCAGGACCGTCAACACCAGATCCTTGGCCGTTCTGCCCGCGGGGAACTTTCTCTCGATGCGGATGAGCATGGGCTTGCTCAGGCGATCAACCAGCGTCTGCGTGGCCAGAATGTGTTCGATTTCCGAGGTGCCGATGCCCAAGGCCAGCGCCCCGAGGACCGTGCGTGGTCGTGTGGCTGTCGCCGCAGATCACGGTCACACCCGGGCGTACGAGCCCCTGCTCGTCCATGAGCACGTACTCGATGCCCTGCGCCGCGTCGTTGGGGCCGTAGAAGGCCTCGATGCCGAAGTCGCGGCAGTTCTTTTCCAGGTTCGAGGCCTGAAGGGCGCTGGCCGCGTCGTGAATCACACGCGGGGAGACGTCCGCCGACGGAATGATGTGGTCGACCACACACAGGTGCGATTCGGGCGAAAAGACGCCGCAGCCGCGCTCGCGCACGTCACTGAAGGCCTGAGGACTCGTGCATTCGTTGGCAAAGTGGGCGTCCACGTACAAAAGCACCGTGTCCTCGTCGATCCGCTTGACCGTGTGGGTGTCCACGATCCTCTCGTATAGCGTGCGGGCTACGGGCATCTTTGTCTCCTCATTATTGAACTCTTTGGGTTCATAGTTACTAGCCAATGAGGTATTGTATAGCCCCGCCGCACGGGCGTTTTCCGAGGGGGGGGGCGGGAGGCGAACCGACGTGCGGCACGACTAGAATTTTCCTTCCGCTTAGTTACTCCGACGCCGTCATGTCGCTTCAAGTCCGCAACAGCTTCATTCTCTTTTTGTGCGCCGTCATCTGGGGCTCGGCCTTCGTGGCCCAGGCGCTCGGGATGGATCACATCGGGCCCTTTGCCTTTACCTTTGCCCGCTCGATCATCGGCGGCCTCTTTTTACTGGCCGTGATACCGATGCTCGACCGCCTCAAAAAGGCTCGCAGCGAGGGCGGCCGAGCTGAGAGATCGGGCAACCCCTGGAAAAATCCCAAGGTCTGGACCGGGGGCTTTGTGTGCGGCCTTGTGCTCTTTATTTCGGAGTCGCTACAGCAGTTCGGGCTTTTGTACACCACGGTGGGCAAAGCCGGGTTTCTGACGTGCCTTTACATCGTGCTCGTGCCGCTGGTGGGCCTATTCATCGGACGGCGCGTGTCGCTGGCCGTCTGGGTGGCGGTGCTGCTCTCGTGCACCGGGCTGTACTTTCTGTGCATGCCGCCGGGCGAGTTTTCGCTCGGCCTGGGCGACACGCTGGTGCTGGCCTGCGCCTTTAGCTACACGGCTCACATTCTCGTCATTGACCACTACACCAATCACGTCGACGGCGTTCGCATGAGCTGCGTGCAGTTCTTCGTGGGCGGCATCTTCGGCTTTGTGCTGATGATGCTCTTTGACCGCCCCACGATCGAGGCGCTCATGGCCGCGGGCCCGGCCATTCTCTACGCGGGCATCTGCAGCAACGGCATCGCCTACACGCTGCAGATCATCGGCCAGCGGGGGGTCAACCCGACCGTGGCCTCGCTCATTTTGAGCCTCGAGAGTGTCGTGAGCGTCATCGCGGGCTGGCTGATTCTGTCGCAGACCATGAGCGGTCGCGAGCTTTTGGGCTGCGCGCTGATGCTGGCGGCCGTGGTCCTGGCGCAGCTGCCCCGCAGCCTTTTTGTGCGGCTCACGGACCGCCTGCTGCCGAGCCGGCACTGATCCAGTAAACGGGCGGCGCACGGCCGCCCTTGAGTTTGACGGGGCAGGCCCAAGCGGCCCCACCCCTCCCCCGCGCCTCGAGTCCTTGCGGCTCGGAGTGTTCTTTTGCCTCAAGCGCGGAGAAAACCTGCGGGTACAAAAAACGGAGGGCCGAATGCGTTCGACTCTCCGTTGGGGCCCAGGCCGCCCGCAGGCGGCCCGTGCGGTTGGAATTACTGCTGATCAGCCTTGGGTTCGGCGCCGGGCAGGTAATCCTTGCTCAGAACCTTGGCCTCATGCTTGACGCGAAGGCCCGCGAGGTACGAGGTCTCTTCCGAGGGACCGAACATCCCCGAGAGTTCATTGCGGGTGCCTTCGGTTTCCGAGGCGGTCGGCTCGACCTTTTCGGACTTGGTCACGTGCACGAGCGTGTAGCCCACGGGGGTGCGCACGCCGATGTAGGCGGGCAGCTCCTTGGCGGGCACGCGCATCAGAGAATTGATGACTTCAAAGTCCCAGCCCTGCGGCTGAGAGCGCGAAACCATGACGGCCTTGTCAAAGGTCGTAGTCTTGTCCGAGCCGTCCTTGAGCTTGGTGAGGAGCGCCTGAGCGTCCTTTTCGGCCGCATCAAGAGCGCGTTCGGTCGTGAGCATCGAGAGGATATCGGCGCGCACGTCCTCAAATTTGGCGATGTGTGCCGGCTGGAAGGCGTTCACACGGGCGGCCACCAGAGTGTTGGGCGCCACTTCGATGGCCTGCGTGTTGCGCTTTTCCGTGAGGCACTCTTCGCTGAAAAGGCTGCTCATCACGTGGTCGTTCAGAAGCTTTTTCTGAGCCGGATCCTGAGGACCCTCGGCCGTGACGTGCTGCACCGTGACGGGCTTGAGCTTGTACTTGTCGATCACGCCCTTGAGCGTTTCGCTCTGCTCGTACACCATGTTGGTGAAGTTGTCGGCCTCTTCGGCAAAGCGCTTCTGGCTTTCCTGTTCCTGATAGAGCTTGACGATTTCGTCGCGCACGTCCGCCAGCGGCTTGGTGGCCGTGGCCTTGACGCCCGTCACGCTGATGATGTGGTAGCCGAATTCGGACTCGACCGGGCCGACGATTTCGCCTTCCTTAGCCTTAAAGACGGGCTCTTCAAAGGCGGGCACCATCATGCCCTTGGTAAACCAGCCCAGGTCGCCGCCGTCCTTGGCGCTGCCCGTGTCGGCCGATTCCTTCTTGGCCACGTCGGCAAATCTCTTGGGATCAGCCTTGACCTGCTTGAAGATTTCCTCGGCCTTGGCCTTGGCTTTGTCCTTGCCGCCGGCAAAGTCAATCAGAATGTGCGCGGCGCGGCGCTCTTCGGGAGCCTTAAAGCGCCCCTGGTTCTGTTCGTAGAAGGTCTTGAGGTCCTCTTCGCTCGGCTCGCCCTGCTTAAAGAGTTCGGGCGAGAAGACGACGTATTCGACCGTCATTTCATCCGGGCGGGAGAACTGCTTCTGATTGTCCGTCCAGTACTTCTTGGCCTCTTCGTCGCTCACCTTGACCTTGGGCAGGTAGGTGCCGAGGTTGAGGGTGTGCAGGGCCGCCTCACGCTTTTCCGAGAGCAGTCCGAAGATGTTGTCGGAGACGGACTTGGGAACGAGCGTCGTGCGGGTGATGCCCTCGGTCAGGAGATTGCGGGTGATTTCACCGCGGATCATGTGTACAAAGTATTCGTCGCTCATGCCGGTGGCGGCCAGGTACGTCGAGTACTTGTCCGCGTCGAACTTGCCGTCCGTGAGGAAGCGCGGGAAGGTCTTGATCATCTCGATGGCGGTCTGTTCGCTCACGAGGATGTTTTCACGCACGGTTTCGTTGGCCAGGCTGCGCTCGTTCATGAGAGCTTCGAGCAGCGCCACCTTGGCTTCCTGGCTGTCGAGCATGTTCGTGCGGAAGTCTTCGCCCAGGCGCACGCGCAGATTTTCCAGACGCTGACGCTTGGCCTCGTCAAACTGCTGCGGCAGAATCGACTCGCCGTCAACCTTGGCGATGGCGCCGTCGTCGCTGATCATGGTGTTGTAGGAATAGATACCGGTGACCACAAAGCTGGGGATCACGAGCACCATGGCGATGAACATCAGCCAGCGCTTGTGATTGCGGAACAACTCAAGAAGCATGAAATTAGCCTTTGGGAATGGAAAAAAGGCGGCCCCGAGAGGAGGCGCCCCGCGCGCGGCCTTTATGTGCCGAGCGCTTTTTTATCAATGGCCGAGCATTCTAACAAAAGCAAGGCCGCGCCTTGCTTAAAGACGGGGCTCCGCCCGGGCAAAGTTTGGTAAAAATCAACCACGCGGACGGGGCCGGGCTCAAGGAAGAATCGCGAACGCTCCCGGGAACCTTCTTAAGCCGCCTGCGCCCCCTCTTACTGCCCGAGCTCCTCGGGACTTAAGCGCGGGCACTCAAGCCAGAGCGCTTGCGGGAACCGCTTGCGCTGCTCGGCGTGCAGGTAATCGCCGGTGTCGGCGCCGATGATCGGGTCGGGATTGACGCACACGTCGTTGTAGATGACGGCGCTGATCGTGCCGCCGCGGTGGGCGATGGCCTCCATGGAAAGCAGCGTGTGGTTGACCGAACCGAGTTTGCCCGAGGTGACGAACACAAAGGGCCAGTGCTGCGCAGCGGCAAAGTCGATGGCCAATAAATCGCGCGTCAGCGGCACGGCCAATCCCCCCGCCCCTTCGACGAGCACGACTTCGTAGTTCTCGGCCAGACGCTTGGCACAGGAAAGAATGTGATCGAGGTCGAGCGTGCGGCCGTCGAGTTCGGCGGCCAGGTGGGGCGAAGCCGGGTAACTGAAGAGAGCCGGCGCCGTGATCCCCTCTTCGTCCTCGGGCAGCGTCACACCCATGAGGCGCCGGTGCAGCCGCAGGTCGGGACTAAAGTCGCGGCAGCCGGTTTGCACAAGCTTCATCGTCGCCACGAGGCGGCCGGCGCGCAGGAGCTCACGCGCGAGCCAGCCGGTGCACACGGTCTTGCCCGCATCGGTGTCGATGCCGCTCACAAAATGAATCCCCGCAGGCAGGCGGCCGGCCAGCTCGGGAGTGTTGTCGCCCTCAGGGGCGTTGTTCTGCATGGTTTGTCCCATGATCGGGAAGGCGGTTTCAAAAAGGTTAACGGGTTGTACGCAAGCCGTTATCTTTGCCTCGACCCCCGCAAGGGGGCCGAAGATGAGCCCGCCGCATCAGCTCTTGGGCTTGAAGGCGGCAAAAAAGCTCTTGACTTTGCGAAGGAACTGGTAGACGCTCAGATAACAGCTCATGGACGGTCCTTTATAAGGTTTTCGACACCCACCGCTTGGTGCCCGACACAAAGCCCGCCAGGAGTTTGTCGAGCTCGTCGTCGCCGATCACAAAGGGCGGCATCAGATAGAAGATGTTTCCGAAGGGGCGCACCCACACCCCCTCGCGCACGAACGCGGGTGCCAGGATCGTGTTGTCGGCGGCGCGATCAACCTCCACGACGCCGATGGCTCCGAGAACGCGCACGTCGCGCACGCCCTGCAGAGCGCGAAGCGGCTCGAGTCCCTCGCGCAGCTTGGCTTCGATTCCCCGCACCTTGGCCAACCAATCTTCGCACAGGTAAACGTCCATGGCCGCGCAAGCGGCGGCACATGCGATAGGGTTTGCCATGAAGGTAGGCCCGTGCATGAGCGCAAAAGGCGCGCGCGAGCTCACGGTGTCAGCCACCTTGTTGCTCGTGCAGACGGCGCTCAGGGTGAGCGAGCCGCCCGTCAGGGCCTTGCCAAGAGTCATGATGTCGGGCTCGATGCCGGCCCAGTCGCAGGCAAAGCGCTTGCCCGTGCGCCCAAAGCCCGTGGCGATTTCATCGGCGATGAGCAGCACGCCGTATTGGTCGCACAGCTTGCGGGCCTCTTTGAGAAAATTGGGGTGGTAAAAGCGCATGGCGCTTGCGCCCTGCACGACGGGCTCAAGAATGAGAGCCGCGATTTCTTCGCCATGCGCCTCGAGCATCCCGCGCAGCTCGTCCATGTCCGCGGGATCCCACTCGCCCCCGAAGACCGAGCGGGGGGCGTCGATGAAGAGGCGCTGCGGCAGAGCCCCGGCAAAGAGCCCGTGCATGCCCGCCACCGGGTCGCACACGCTCATCGCGTTCCAGGTGTCGCCGTGATAGCCCTTGCGGATCGTCACGTAGTTGGTGCGCTTGGTGTAACCGAGCGCAATCTGGTACTGCGCCGCCAATTTGAGGGCGATTTCCACCGCCACCGAGCCCGAGTCGGCGTAAAAGATTTTCGTCAGGCTCTTGGGAAGGAGCTTGACGAGGCGCAGCCCGAGCTCAACGGCAGGATCGTGCGTAAAGCCCGCAAACATGACGTGGCAGAGCTTTTGAGCCTGCTCGGCGATCGCCTTGACGATTTCGGGGCGGTTGTAGCCGAAGGCCGCGCACCACCAGCTCGAAGTGCCGTCGATGAGCTCTCGGCCGTCCTCCAAAACGATGCGCGCGCCGTGTCCGCCCTTGGCGATGTTCACCGGGGGCGGCAGCGTGGCGGAGGCGTACGGGTGCCAGAGGTGAGCCGAATCAAAGGCGGCCTTTTCTTCCAGCCGGTAGCCGGCTTCGCTCACCAGGCGGCGGTCGGCGTCCACGGCACTGCCCTTGGTGGTGAGCATGTCGCCCATGATGGCCGCGTTGATGCCCACGCGCAGACACTTTTTCTGCACCTCGGCACTTAAGCGGGCGCGGCCGCCCGCAAAGCGCAGCTGCGCCTCGGGGTTGATGAGGCGAAAAAGCGCCACGGCGCGCAGGATTTCTTCGTCGGGCAAAAGAGGCTGATCGCCCAGGACCGTGCCCGAGATGGGCGCAAGCACATTGATCGGGATGGACTTAACCTCCAGGGCGCGCACTTGCAAGGCCAGGTCAATGCGGTCCTTTTCCGTTTCGCCCATGCCGATGATGCCGCCAGAGCAAATGTCCATGCCCACTTCGCGGGCGCTCTTGAGGGTCTTGATCTTGTCGGCGACCGTGTGGGTGGTGCACACGCTGGCAAAGTACTCGGGGCTCGACTCGAGGTTGCAGTGATAGCGCACGACGCCGGCTTCAAAGAGTTCCTTGAGTTCTTCCTTGGTCAGAAGCCCCGCGCTCAAACACATCTGCATGTCGGTCTGCGCGCGGATCGCCTTGACGCGATCGACGGTCTCGCGCACCTCGCGGGCCGAGAGCTTGCGGCCGCTCATCACCAGGGAAAAGCGCGAGATGCCGTTGGCCTGGGCCTGCTTGGCGGCTTTGACGGCCGAGTCCTCCTGCATCAGAGGATAAATCTGAATGCCCGTTTCAAAACGGCGCGACTGGGAGCACCAGGCGCAGTCTTCCGAGCAGCGGCCGGACTTGGCGTTGACGATGCCGCAGAAGTTAAAGGTTTGGTTGGCGTAGGTCTGCGTCACCTCTTCGGCGGCCGCCAGCAGCGCCTCCGTGGAAAGGTTGGCAAGCGCGCGGGCCTCTTCGGGAGCGGGCACCGCCTTGAGGGCGTTTTGCGCAAACGCCAGGCAAAGTTCTTTTTCTCGTGTAAGCGAAGTCATCGTGTTCTTGGGGGGCAAATCCTGGGGGTGCCCCTCGTGGGGAGATCGGGCACCGTGACAGCCGCAAATTCTATCTGCCGACCACGGCTTTGCCTTCATCCGAAAAAATGGGAACCTGTAACAAAGCGCCCTCGGATGTCGGCTACGGCTGATAGCCAAGCGCCTGCAGGCGGCCGGCAAAGGCAAGCAAGCGCCCGTCCTCGCTCGATCGCATGCCCACAAAGAGCGGGCGGCCCGCAAGCGGGAGCGTGAGCTGGGGGAACCCCGTCATCGCCCAGACGGTCTCATACGAGAAGGCGAGCACCGCGTCGATTTTTTCCCGCTCAAAAAGAGCGGCGAGCGCCTCGGCGAGCGTGCGCTTTTCCGCCAGAGCCTTCTCATAGAGATTGAGGGCGGTCTCTCCGACGAAGTCCCGGGCCGCCAAAAGACGGTCGGCCCCGTAGGGATGCGGATGGACGCGGTAGCGCTCGACGAGCGCGTCAAAGTCCGGCACCGCCCCGTCCCCATAGGTTTGAAGCCAGCGCGTCATGGCACCTCGGATGTCGCCGCTCGTGAGTTCTTTATAGCCCGTATACGGACTGGGAAGCGTGATCGGCGTCACGGTGAGGTTCAGGGCGTCGCACACGCCCCGTAGCGCGGCCAATGCCGCCTCGGCCCCTTCCCCATGGGGCAGCACCACCCCCAGGCGGCGCACGGGTTCCAAGGGCATGTCGAGTGCTGAATCGGCGCAGACACGGAAGGCCTGGTCAATGTCGGCGCACGCGTGCGCCAGGAACCCCACGGTATCCAAGTGCCGGGAAATCGGCACGATCCCCTCGGTGGGAATGCGGCCGAACGTGGGCTTGAAACCCACGACGCCCTGGCGCATGGCGGGAAGCAGCACCGAGCCGTTGGTTTCCGTGCCCAGCGCCAGGGGCACCAGTCCGCAGGCCACTGCCGCGGCCGATCCCGAACTCGATCCGCCCGGATTACAGCCCGGATACGAGCCGTTAACCGTCCGACCCCAGCGCTGCGAGTAACCGGGCGGCAGATGCGTGGAGACAAAACCCGAGAGCTCCGAGAGGGTTGTTTTACCCGCCACGACGGCGCCGGCCGCTTTCAGGCGCGCGACCACGGGGGCATCGGCCGCCTGGGGATTGGCGGGCAGATGAAGGGACCCGGCGGTGCTCGTCAGGCCCGCCACGTTGATGTTGTCTTTGACAAGGATCGGAAGACCGGCAAGCACGCCCTCGGTGAGAGCCGGCTCCCAGACGCAATCGGGCGCAAGCTGCGCGACGGCGTTGAACGAACGGCACTGCTCGAGCCGCTTAAGCCAGGCCTGACGCCGGGCCGCCGGCGAAAGGCTCAAGGAGCCCCTGACGGACTCAAACGACTCAAGCGACTCAAACGTCGGCGTTGAGGCCATGGCCGCCGTCCCCCTTGACCGTCGCCGCGCCCCTGAGGAAAAAATCGACGGCCGCGAGGGCCATCTCCCGCATCCGCGCCTCATCGGGTGCCGTCGTCACCTGCGCTTTGGTCCAGGGCAGCCATTTGGCCTTGACGAGCGCGAGAAACTGCCGCGCGCGGTACTCAGGATCGTGCTCGGCCAGAACCCCCTCGCGCATCATCGCAACAAAGGCGGCCACGGCCACTGACATGCCACCGTTGGGCGAGCCGTCGATGAGCAGCGGCCACATGTCGGGCGAGCGCGCCGCACTGCACAAAAAGAGCTGATACAGGGACGCGGCCTTGGAGCTGAAATAGGTCTGCGTCAGCGAGAGGGCAAACCGCAGCAGGCGCGTGCGCGAATCCGCATCCTTGTCGGCAAGCAGCTGCGCGGCCCGGGCAAAGGGCACCTGAATCGTTTCGCGCAGCACGGCCTGCGTCAGAGACGCCTTGGTGTCGTAATAGTTGTAGAGCGTCACCTTCGAGCAGCCAGCCGCCTTGGCGATGTCCTCCATGGAAACGGCCTCAAAACCGCGCTCAAGAATGGTGTCGCGGGCCGCCTCAAGAATTCGCCGACGGCGTTCGGGAGAAAGGGTACGCATACTGTGGGGATTGGAAAATTTCGGCGCGCCGGGCGGGGCTGTTAATGGACACCAAAAATTGACCCACTTTGGGCGCGCACAATTGACCCATCAAAAATTGACCCATCAAAATGAGCCTTCGTGCATATTTATGGGTAGAAGGCGGGGGTAAATCAGTCTGAAAGCCT
>ERZ1026848.2028-NODE-2028-length-10550-cov-5.823344_pt1 | contig 10550 bp, 14 predicted proteins | sample MGYA00380154_ERZ1026848 | MGnify/ENA primary metagenome ERZ1026848 (study PRJEB33269, sample SAMEA4719790) | human gut metagenome | biome: human-associated habitat; feature: organic feature; material: feces | place: Cameroon | collected 2013-10 ...
GAGGAGGAATGACATGACAAGAGATGAGATCGTGACCGCGCTGCGGTGCTGTGCAAGCTCGGAAGCGGATTGCAAGGGGAATTGTGCGTTTTTTGGCACGAGCAGCCCCAATGAGGATTGCAGTCAGAAAAAAAACACCGCCGCCGCTGACCTGATCGAGAACCAGCAGCGGCACATCGAGGCACTGATGCAGGCCAACGCCGCCCTGCGGGACACCGTTTTGCGGCGGGATAAGCAGATAGAGAAACTGGCGGCAGACCGCAAGGCACTTATCAACGAGCTATGCCAATACTGCGGGAAGTACAAACAAGCACACGAGGGCGCCTGTGATGGGTGCAAATGGAGGGAAATGTGATGGACGCTGTATTTCGCATTATCGGTATTATCGTGTGTGGGCTGGGCGGAGGGCTTTTGTGCGTTGCCATCGTCGGGTTTCTCGGGTGGTTGGTATGCTGTGCATGGATAGCGTTTAGCAACAAGTTTCGGGCTGTCTGCAAGGGGGAAAGTCTGATTTTCGAGTACCATAAGTACCACGAACAGTTTTTGGCGTGGCTGAAACTTAGCGAGGAGGAAAAGTAAATGGACGCCGTGAAGTTTATCGAGGAGCGCAAAAGATTGTGCGGGACATATGAGATGTGCAAAGATTGCCCAGCCAACGGAAACCCAGGGTGTATGTTCAATTTGTACTATGGTGCTGATGCCGATAAACAGGTAAATTTTCTCGAAGCTTGGTCTGCCGCGCACCCTCGCAAGACGCGGCAGAGCGTGTTTCTGGAGCAGTATCCGGAGGCACGCATCGGAGATGATGGTGTGTTGAAAATATATCCCTGCTTGATTTCTGCGTCGCACAGGAATGCCCGAGGTAACTGCGTAACTATGGGACGCAAGTGTCCCGACTGCAGCCGCGAGTTCTGGATGCAGGAGGTGGAGTGATGGAACGACTGACAAATAAGCGCGAGGCGGACGCGCAGCGCAAGGACTATGAAAACCGGATTCGCAGCGGGTATCCGCGGAATATCCCGGAGGAGCGGTTTCTGCGCCTTGCCGCCTACGAGGACAGCGAATGCGAGCCGGAGGAAGTTCTGCCGAAGGATAAAGCGGACGAGATTGCACTGAAGCTGATGCGCCTCGCTGATTTGGAAAGCCTTTGCAGCTATGACCGCCTGCGAGAGCTGGCCGAGGCCGACAAGGACGGCAGGCTCGTGGTACAGCCGTGCAAGGTGGGCGATAAATTATACAGAGTGTTCTACGGAGAAATCTTCGAGCACCGAGTTGGGAGCATGAAATACTTCGCAATGCAGGGACGGTGGGACATTGAAACGTACCCGTTCTGCCCATATGTGGAAGAATCCATAGGAAAGACCGTATTCCTCACTCGCGAGGAGGCAGAAAAAGCATTGGAGGCGATGAAGGATGTTTGAGTTGAAACCTTGCCCGTTCTGCGGAGGTACAAAACTCAAGGTCGAGCGAAAGTCTCGTCTCGCGGGCTGGAATGTGCTTGATATGCGCGTAGAAATGCACACCTACTCTGTCCGATGCAACACCTGCCACGCGCGTGGCGGTGCTGTTGGTGGTCGCGTTATGAATGACCCGTGGACAAGATGCGCTCAGCTTCCCGACTGGGCTACGACGGACAAAGATCTGGAAGCAAAAGCAACCGAAGCATGGAACAGGAGGGCTGACAATGGCTGACCAAATGCAGTTATATGACACATCGGAGAAACAATCAAGTAACAACACAGGTAAAGCTAAACGGAAGTGGGAAAATGGTTTCCAGAGATGGAGCGACCGGCACAGTGCAGATGGTGGTAGCTCTTTTGGGTGCTGTGGATTCGGCAGTATGTGTGACTATTGTGAGGATAATTCGTATGGACGCCCGTGTGTCAGGTCGCTGAACGCCATGATCCGCGAAAAGCGTCTGAAAATCGATTACGAAAAGACTGGCTAAGGTGGTGTATGTGCATCCCAAAGGGCGCTATGTCGTGGCGGAGTGCAAGGGCGTGCGGGAGACGTTCTTTCCGGAGGATATTATACAGTGCGATTTGCCGGGGCCTCCTCCGATGGATTATGATTTGGAATACGCGCTGGTTACACTGACGGAAGTGGACAAGAAGATCATGGCCGCGTTGGGAATGCTATGAGTGGGAATTAAAAAAATAAAAAATTTTCCGTCTGAGGGGTGCATAGCGGCAAAAGACAATTTATGCTGGATATGCAGGGGCAACCTGCCCGTGCCGATTCATTTCTTTTCTCCTCTTTTCTACCCGGTGGGCGGGGCTTCGGCTCCGCCCTGACGGGGCAATATGCAGACGTAGCTCAGCTGGAAGAGCACCGCGCCGGGAGGTATGTCGTTGGTTCGAGTCCAACCGTCTGCACCATAGGCGTGACTTCCTGCCTCGCAGCCGCATGGAGCGTAAGCCTGCGAAAGTGGTCTTTCCTGTGCGCTGTACGAAAGCGGCAGGACGAAAGAATTTATGTATTGGCTGGCACCGGCTTTGTAAAGATGAACGGATGCGACCGACGTACCGGCGCAGGGCTGTAAAGTTCCGTGGTTGGTCTGGGTACCACCGTGCCGAAAGAAATCCGAGGCGTGGATGTGGTGTGGTGGCGGTTGTCTTAGGACAAAGCCGCTGTGTAGGACAGTATGGATGCGTGGTGGCACCCGACCGATTGTGTAAAACAACAGGTGAGGCGAAAGCCGGGGAAGGACGCGGCAATGACAAAGTCCAGTGGTGGGAGGCCGCTGCGTCAGGAAAATCGAGGTGGTGACAATGGCGGCACGGCTGACAGACCGGCAGAAAAAGAAAATACTGGCGGACTATGTGCAGACCAACAACTACTGCGCCACCGCGAAGATCAACGGTGTCTCCGCGACGACGGTCAAGAACCTTGTGCGGGCGAATGCCGACATTGTGGAAAAATGCGAACAAAAAAAGGAAGAAAACACGGTGGACGTGCTGGCATACATGGATGCCCAGCGGGAGACGGTGTGTCAGATCATCGGCAAGGGGCTGGCGGTGCTGAACGATCCGGAGAAGCTGGCGGAGGCAACGCCCAGCCAGATCACGACGGCAATCGGTACGCTAATAGACAAGTGGACGATGATGGGGTCTGCTGCGGACAGCGGCGGTGGCGGCGTGGTGCTGATGCCGGAGGTAAAGACGGATGCCTGAGATCGTGTGGAAACCGCAGGAACGGCAGGCCGTATTTATGGCAAGGCCGGAATACGAAGCCCTGTATGGCGGGGCGGCGGGCGGCGGCAAGAGCGACGCGCTGGTCATCGAGGCGCTGCGTCAGGTGCATATACCGTGGTACAAGGCGCTGATTCTGCGCAAAACGTTTCCGCAGCTGCGGGAGCTGATCGACAAGACGCTGAACTACTACCCCCGTGCGTATCCCAAGGCGCGGTACAACGGCAGTAACCACACATGGCGGTTTCCGTCCGGGGCGCAGATCGTGTTCGGCAGCATGAACCGTCCGCAGGACAAAATACAGTATCAGGGGCAGGCGTATGACTTTATCGCGTTCGACGAACTGACGCACTTTACGCAGGAAGAGTACGACTACCTAAAATCCCGTAACCGTCCCAACGGGGCGGGGACACGGGTGTATATGCGCTCCACCGCCAACCCCGGCAACATCGGGCATGGATGGGTCAAGGAGCGGTTTATCACGGCGGCACCGCCGATGCAGCCCATCACGGAGGAGGCGGTGTGGTATACGCCGGACGGGAAAAAACACACGGGGCAGCAGCAGCGGATATTCGTTCCGTCGTCGGTGTTTGACAACAAGATCCTGATGGAGAATGACCCGCTGTATGTGCAGCGGCTGGCCAGTATGCCGGAGGCGGAGCGTAACGCCCTGCTGTACGGTAACTGGGACAGCTTCGACGGGCAGGTGTTCACCGAGTGGAAAAATGACCGGGATCACTATCTGGACAGGAAGAACACCCATGTCATCGAGCCATTCCGGATACCGGACGACTGGGTGATCTGGTGCGGGCTGGACTGGGGCTATTCCCGTCCGTTCTCCGTGGGGTGGTACGCGGTGGACAGAAACCGGCGGATGTACCATATCCGGGAGTTTTACGGCTGCAACGGGACGCCAAACCGTGGCGTGATGTGGGAGCCGACCAAGGTAGCGCAGGAGATACGGCGCATCGAGGCGGACGACCCCAACCTGCGGGGGCGGGACATACACCGCGTGGGTGACCCGGCGATCTGGCAAAGCGACGGCACGGAGAGCGTGGGCGCGCTGATGGAGCGGGAGCGTGTGTACTTCGAGAAGGGCGACCACGCACGGATCAACGGCAAGATGCAGATCCACCACCGGCTGGCGTTCGACGGAGACGGTGTGCCGATGCTGTATGTGTTCGACACCTGCAAGAACTTTATTCGGACGGTGCCGAACCTGGTCTATGACCAGACAGACGTGGAGGACATCGACACAGACGGCGAGGATCATATCTACGACCAGCTGCGGTATGTCTGTATGAAAAATCCCATCGGGCCACGGGACATGGGACACATTGTGGAGCGGCCTTATTCGCCGCTGGACACGGAGGACGAGTACAGGCCCAGCCGGTACACATTTTATCAGACCTATTAAGGGGGCAAAGGATATGGAGAGATACGGCATCCCCGGCATTGTGCCGGAGGACGGTATGCCGCCGGAGATGGCGGCGATGCTGCTGGAGCGGACGGACGACACGCCCACCATCACAGAAAAGGACGTGGAGCGCGGGATCGACCTGCTGACGCGGTATAAACGCGGCAAGGGCAATTTGGAGAGCCGGGTGGTCAACGACGAGCTGTGGTGGGAGCTGAGGCACTGGGAGGGCATCGGGCAGAGCAAGGCCAAGCTGGTGGACAAGAGCGGCAAGGAAGTCCTCTCCTCTCCTCCCCAGCCAAAGCCTACGTCGGCGTGGCTGTTTAACACCATCCAAAATAAGCACGCAGACGCGATGGACAACTACCCGGAGCCGGTGGTGCTGCCCCGTGAGAAAAGCGACGAGCAGAGCGCCAAAACGCTGAGCCAGATTTTGCCGGTGGTGCAGGAGTACAACCATTTCGAGCAGGTGTACTCCGACAACTGGTGGGAAAAGCTGAAGCACGGCACGGCGGTGTACGGCGTGTTCTGGGACAGCAAGAAGGACAACGGGCTGGGCGACATCGAGATTCGGGATATCGACCTGCTGAATCTGTTCTGGGAGCCGGGGATCACGGACATCCAGAAAAGCCGGAACCTGTTTATCGTGGATCTGGTGGACAACGACCTGCTGGACAGCGAATACCCCCAACTCAAGGGCAAGCAGAAGGGCAAGGTCGTGGACGTAAAGGAGTACATCTACGACGACACCGTGGATACCAGCGAGAAAAGCGTGGTAGTGGACTGGTATTACAAGATCAAGACGCCCAGCGGCAGGACGGCGCTGCACTACGTCAAGTTTGTTGGCTCCACCCTGCTGTACGCCAGCGAGAATGATCCGGAGTATCGGGAGCGTGGATTCTACGACCACGGTATGTACCCTGTTGTGCTGGATGTGATGTACCCGGAAAAGGGTACGCCTATCGGCTTCGGCTATGTGGCAATCTGCAAAGACCCCCAGCTGTACATTGACAAGCTCAGCGCCAACATTTTGGAAAACGCGATGATGGCGACCAAAAAGCGCTTCTTTGTGTCGGAGAGCACGGCCATTAACGAGCAGGAGTTTATCGACTGGAATCGCCCTCTGGTACACGTCAACGGCGAGATCGGCGACCAGCGGATTAAGGAGATCGTCACCCAGCCTCTTTCCGATATCTACGTCACGGTGGCGCAGATGAAGATCGAGGAAATGAAGGACACGGCGGCGAACCGGGACGTGAACTCCGGCGGCACCACCAACGTGACGGCGGCAGCGGCGATTGCCGCCTTGCAGGAGGCCGGTAACAAGGCAAGCCGGGATATGATCGCCGCCAGCTACCGCGCCTACACCCAGATCAACACGCTGTGCGTGGAGCTGATGCGGCAATTCTACGATGTAAGCCGCAGCTTCCGCGTTACCGGCGAGGGCAACGAGTATCAGTTTGTAGATTTCGGCAACGCGGGCTTGCAGGATCAGGTGACGGGGCTGGACACAATGGGCAATGAGATGTTCCGGAAGCCGGTGTTCGATCTGAAAATCAAGGCACAGAAAAAGAATCCCTTCTCCCGCATGGAGCAGAACGAGCGGGCCAAGGAACTGTACTCCCTGGGCTTTTTCAATCCTGACAACGCGCAGGCCAGTTTGACGGCGCTGGAAATGATGGACTTCGAGGGCATCCAGACCGTGCGGGAAAAGGTGATGCAGGGGCAGACCCTGTTGAATATGCTGATGCAGATGCAGTCGCAGATCGCCATGCTGACTGGCGCTATTCTGCCGCAGGAGGGCGCGGGCGCTGCACCGGCGCAGACTGGCGGCGGCGCACCTGCGGAGGCCACCAGCCAGCTTGCAAGCGGCATCATGCAGGCGCAGACGCCTATGACCGGCTACGGGCAGGCATTGGCAAAGCGGAGTACGCCCAGCCTATGACGAAGGTAACACTGCATCACGGGGACAGCTGCTCCGTAAGGTGCAAGGGACACGCCACCGGATACCCTGACGTGTGTGCGGCGGTAAGCTGTCTTTTGTACACGGCGGCGGGCTGGCTGCACAACACGCAGGAGGCGGAGCTGGTGCTGGAACGGCTGGACAGCGGGGATGCGTACCTGCGCTGGCACGGCGGGAGGTGGCTGTATGACCTGCTGGAAATCGGCTTTTTGCAGCTGGAAATGGCAAAGCCGGAGGCGATCTCCGTAAAAATCGAAAAAAAATAAAAATATTTTTCGTTTTAGGGGTGCGGGATACCGCGCCCCCTTTCTATGATATAGATACTTCCTCCCTGCCTGCGCGGTGTGACGGCGGCAACGAGCCGCCGCCCGCCGCAAGGGCGGATAGGAGGCGCTGCACGGGAGCGATATGCCCGCGAATCAAAGGAGGAACAGATATGTACCTTTACAGAATCTCCCTCTGCCTCTTTGACGGCGAGGGCGGCGATGGGGCGACAGCTGCCACCGCACAGGGCGATACACAGGCAAGCTCCGGTACCACCCGCCAGAGCAAATCGGGCGCACTGGCCAACGTCAAGTACGGCAAACAGGCGGAGAGCCAGACGGAAGTACAGTCCGACGCCGGGACTGATGATAAGGTGAGGGACGTGGAGACCACGTCCGACGCGCTGGAGGCCAAGAAAAAGGCTTTCCGGGAGCTGATCAACGGGGAGTACAAGGATCTGTACACCCAGGAGACACAGCGGATGATCGACCGGCGCTTCAAGGAGGCGCGGGAGACGGAGAAGCGGATGCAGTCCTACCAGCCGGTGCTGGATACGCTGATGGAGCGTTACGGCATCGCGGACGGGGACGCAAAGCGTCTGCTGGAGGCCGTGGACAACGACCACGCCTACTGGAGTGAAGCCGCCGAGGAGGCAGGCATGAGCGAGGAGCAGTACAAGGAGTTTCGCCGTCTGCGGCGGGAGAACGCCGAGCTGCTTCGCGGCCAGCAGATGCAGCAGCAGGAGGCGCAGATCCGGGCGCAGAGTGAGAAGTGGTACATGGAGGCGGAGGCCATGAGGAGCAATCCCATGTACCAGAACTTTGACCTTGTGCAGGAGCTGCAAAACGATGAGTTTGTGAACCTGCTGAAAGCCGGTACACCGATGGAGCACGCCTACAAGGTGCTGCACTTTGACGAGCTGATGGGCAACGCGGTACAGGCCGCTGCCGCCAGCACGGAGAAGAAGGTGGCCGATAACGTCCGGGCCAAGGGCAATCGTCCCAGTGAGAACGGCACCAGCTCCAACAGCGCGTTTGTTACAAAGACGGATCCCTCGAAGCTGACGAGAGCGGACTTTGAGGAGATCGAGCGGAGAGTAGCAAGAGGCGAACGCATTTCCTTTTGACCTACGGCTCCGCTGCGATATGCGGAAAGGAGCTATTACATGAACGCAATTTACAACGACCTGTACCTGATGCCGGTGGTGCTGAACCTGTTTGACGCATACACCAATACCACGCTGGATCCCGGTCTGAGCGACGAGATGAAGGTGTATTACTCTATGCGCCTCATCAACCTCGCAGAGCCGGAGCTGATCCATGACCAGTTTGGCCAGAAGCACCCCATCCCAAAGAACAGCGGCAAGACCATCGAGTTCAGAAAGTATGACAGTCTGCCCAAGGCGCTGGTGCCTCTGACCGAAGGTGTGACCCCCGCCGGTCAGAAGCTGAGCATGGGCGTGATCCGCGCCACCATCAAGCAGTACGGCGGCTACATCGAGCTGTCCGATATTCTGGAGCTGACGGCCATCGACAACAACCTGGTGCAGGCCACCCGCCTGCTGGCATCTCAGGCCGGCCGTACCGCCGACACCATCACCCGCGAGGTGCTGGCTGGCGGCACCAACGTGGTGTACGCCGGTGGGGCGAAGGATCGCTCTGAGCTGGTGGGCGGCGACAGCACCGCCGAGAACAACAAGTACCTGACGGTGGACGACATCCGCAAGGCTGTACGCACCCTGAAGGTCATGAACGCTCAGAAGATCAACGGCTACTTTGCCGGTATCATCCATCCCGACACCGCCTACGACCTGATGAGCGACAAGAAGTGGGTGGATGTGAAGACCTACTCCGACCCCGACGGCATCTACGAGGGCGAGATCGGCAAGATCGAGGGTGTGCGCTTTGTGGAGACCACGGAGGCAAAGATCTTCCATGCCGCTCCCCTGAAGATCGAGGACGGCGCAGAGGAAAGCGCCCGCAACCTGACCGCCAAGAGCGCGACCGGGAAGGTCATTACCATCAAGGAAAAGCTCACCGACAAGCAGGCCAAGGCGCTGACCGGAAGAGACATTCTGATCGGCAAGGATCTGCTGGAGGTGGAATCTGCTGCCGCAGGTGCTGCCGGCGCCGCTACCATCACTACGAAAACGGCACCTGCCGCTGTGACCGACGGCACGGTGGTGTATCCCGGCGAGGGCGGCGCAAATGGCCGCGACGTGTACTCTACCCTGATCCTCGGCGCAGATGCTTACGGCGTGACGGAGCTGGAGGGCGGCGGCTTGCAGCACATCGTCAAACAGCTGGGTTCCTCCGGTACGGCTGACCCGCTGAACCAGCGTGCCACCGCAGGCTGGAAGCTGACCAAGGTAGCGGAGCGTCTGGTGGAGCAGTACATGGTGCGCATCGAATCCGCCTCTACCTTTGAGAGCGGCGCGATGAACTGACGGTAACGCGGAGGGGGTCATTCCCCCTCCGCATACCCAAAATGCAAGGAGGAATGAGCATGGCTGACAACAAGAAGCAGAGAACTCCGGAGGAGATGGAAAAGGCGCTGGCAGCAGCGAACGAGGCGCTGGCGCAGGCCAAGAAGGAGGCGGAGGATGCCAAGGAGGCCGCGAAAGCAGCCGAGGCCGTTATGCGCGGCATGGCGGCAGGTGAAGCCTCCGACGACGGCATGGTGCCGTTCTGGGCGTTCAAGGATGACGACCGGTACAAGGACGACATCGTGGTGGGCTGGAACGGAAAGGTGTACCGCATCCAGCGCGGCAAGCACGTCCGCATTCCCCGCGAAGTGTACAACATCATCCGCCGCTCGATGGCACAGGACGCGGCGACGGCGGAGATGCTGGAGCAGAAGAGCCGGGAATATGAGGCGGTCAAGGCGCAGCTGAACTGACAACTTCATACTACCGCGAGACACGAAAACGGCTGTGACACGGCGCAGCAAGGCAGGAGGGGCACTTCCCTTTTGACTTGCTGCGCCGTCTTTCAGCAGAAAGGACGTGAAACATGACAAGAACAATCCCGCTGAAAATACAGAATGAATACATCGCCGGTGACAAGGTGCTGATCGGCGCGGCGGGAAGCCACAATGATGTGGTGCTGCGGATGGAGTTCTCGCCTATGTGGGATGGGCTGGCGAAAACGGTACAGTTCTGCGATGCGCTGGGCGAAAACGTTGTTCAAACGCTTTTGACAGCCAATTTGCTGGAAACCGGAAAGACGAATGTGTATCTGGTGGCGGTGCCGGGCGATGCCAAAAAGTACGCGGGAAGGATGGCGGTTGCGATCAAGGGCGCCGCAACATCTGCACAAAAAGAAACACGCGCTACAATGGCGGCCTACGGGACATTTAAGGTTGCGGAAAGCAACTGGAATGAAACTGAGGAAGTAAATCAGGACGTTCCTGCTTCGCAGGCGGAGCAGTTGCAAAGCCAGATTGATGCGATCTTGGATAACATACAGGATGCACGATCTGCTGCCGGAGAGGCCGCATCCAGTGCCAGCAGCGCGGCTGGTAGCGCAAGCGCTGCGGCGGCATCCGCTGCAAACGCGGCAAACAGCATCGTAAGGACGCCTTATATCGGCAGCAACAAAAATTGGTATGTCTGGAACTCAAAGGAAAATAAGTATGTCGACACGGGCGTTTACGCCGTAGGGGCGGACGGCGCCACGATGCCGGCGGCGGGCCTGTTTGGCTTTGACGTCGACCC
>ERZ1026848.2037-NODE-2037-length-10527-cov-4.214381_pt1 | contig 10527 bp, 6 predicted proteins | sample MGYA00380154_ERZ1026848 | MGnify/ENA primary metagenome ERZ1026848 (study PRJEB33269, sample SAMEA4719790) | human gut metagenome | biome: human-associated habitat; feature: organic feature; material: feces | place: Cameroon | collected 2013-10 ...
GTTCTGGAGCGCGGAAGGACGGCCGGATGTGCAGTCTGCGGAATCGCTCGGTCTGGAGGCTTCCTGGAGCCATTTCGCGGCGCGGAATCTCCGTTTCGGACAGAACAGCACAAAGGTTGTCAAGGAGTTCTTCCCCTCGATTGCATTTGAAGACACGGAGTTCGGCGTTGTCTGGGCGGCTCAGACCGGCGCGCTCGGTCCGTGGCAGATTGAACTCTTCCGCAGAAGCGATTTTCTGAATATTTCCGGCGGCTATCCGGATGATGAATTCTGCGGCTGGAACCGCCGGGTGGAAGCAGGAGAGACGTTCCGCTCCATGCCGTGTGCCGTCACCTGCGTGCGCGGCAGCGTGGAAGACGCCATGCAGCGCTTGACGGAACGTCCGCTGCAGCTTGCGGAAACGCATCCGGAGGCGGAGAAGGATTATCCGGTTCTTTTCAATGAATTCTGCACGACGTGGTGCAGCCCTTATCCGGAAAAACTGAATGCTGAAATTGAGCGTGTCAAGGGACTCGGCTTGCGTTATTTTGTGCTTGACGACGGCTGGTTTACCAAGCTCGGAGACTGGGATTCGATCCGGACGGAATGTTACCCCGGCGGCTTCGGCGCATTCATCGAGTCCATCCGCCGCGCCGGAATGATTCCCGGACTCTGGTTCGAAATGGAGCATTGCCGGAGAGATTCCGCGCTCTTCCGGGAACATCCGGAGTACATGCTGACGCTCGGCGGCGAACCCGTTCTGGCGACCGGACGCTGCATTCTCGACTTCCGCAAGCCGGAAGTCCGGGAATACATGGACCGCACCATGTGCAAAGTCATCCGCGAGTACGGAATCGGTTACATCAAGATGGACTACAACTCGTCGTTCAAGCGTGCGGATACCGTGAACGGCTCGCCGGCGTACGCAACGGCGGAATACACGGAGAGCGTCCGCGCCTATTTCCGCCACCTGAAAGAACTGTTTCCTGAACTGGTTCTGGAACTGTGCGCTTCGGGCGGACATCGCTTGAGTCCGGACTGGATGGCTGTCGGAAATATGGCGAGCTTTTCGGATGCGCACGAGTCGCTCGGCATTCCGCTGATCGGTGCGAATACGGCTCTGCAGATTCCCATGTCGCGGAACCAGATCTGGGCGACGCTGCGCGACTATCATACGCCGGAATATCTCTGTTACCTGCTTGCTTCCGGCTTCCTCGGGAGACTTTGTCTTTCGGGCGAACCCTCGAAGCTGACGGAGGGAAACTTTGCTGTCGTCCGGGAGGGTGTCCGGTTCTATCAGAACCACGTGCGTCCGTTTGTGGATCGCGGTTCTCTGCGGATTACGCGCCGCCTGCAGAGCGAATCTTACGAACAGCCGGCTGGCTGGCAGGCGGTTTCACGCGTGGCGGAGAATGGCGGGCTTTATGTGATTCATGCGTTCGGGAATGCTCCGTCATCCATTGAGCTACCGTGCATCGGGGCTTTGGAAGCGGTGTACAAGCCCGAATCCGTTGTCGTTGAGGTCCGGGAGGGCGGACTTTTTGTGAGCGGGCTGACCGACTTCTGCGGTCTTGCTGTCGTCACGAAAGTCTGATCAGTGTTTCCGTTTGGCAAGCCGTTCGGCAAGCGGCTTGCCGAGGATGATCAGAGTCACCGCCGAGATGATGAGCAGAATTCCGATGCACAGGCGGAGCGTCAGCGGTTCCCCGAAGAGAAGAACGCTGAAGAACACCGCGGTTGCCGGTTCCAGCGCACCGAGAATCGCGGTCGGCGTCGGTCCGACGTACCGCACCGCGAGCGCGATAAACAGGAACGAAAGGTAGGTTGGCAGGAGTGCGAGCATGACGACATTCCCGAATGCGAACCAGGACGGGATCGTCTGCAGATCGATCCCGCATCGGAGTCGGAGAAAAAAGACGGGCACTCCGAACAGAAGCACGTAGAAGGTCAGCGGTATTCCGGGAACTTCGCGGAGCTTTGTCTGTTTCACGGCCACCATGTAGATCGCGTAGGTGAGGGCGGAGAGCAGAACGAAGATGATGCCTTTTGTGCTCAGTGTCGCGCCGTCCTCACCCTTGTAGAGCAGAGCGATTCCCGCGAGCGCAAGCACAATGCTGAAGATGGTCACCGGAGTGACTTTTTCATGGAAACAGACCGCCATGATCACCGCGACCATGACGGGATAGACGAACAGAATAGTCGATGCAATTCCCGCGCCCATGTAGTTGTATGAGAGAAACAGAAACAGCGAGGAAAAGCCGGTCAGCAGTCCGCCGGCGAAGAGCAGAAGCAGCATTTTCCCGCTGACGGCGAACGGTGTTTTCCGGATGAGCATCGTGATTCCAAGCATCGCGACCGCGAGCGCATAGCGGTAGAAGAGGACGGAATCCGCGGTGAGACCTTCTTTGTAGAGGGGCAGGGCGAACAGCGGATTCATGCCGTAGGTTGCCGCGGCGACCGCTCCGTAAATCAGACCTTTGAATTTGTCGTTCATGATGTTTCCTTTGAAGGTGGGAATATATCATGGAAAGAGGAAAAATCAAGCTTTTCCCCCGCGGACGCTTTTCCGCTTGCAGTCGAGCGCGTGAAGGTCGTCGAGCAGTGTGTAATAACTGCGGCTGCCCGGATCTTTCCGGAAGAGAAAATGGAAAAATGCCGCCGTTTTTCCGCAAAAATCCTTTATGACGCACCACAGGAACAGCGGGACGGAATTTTTCCGGATTCCGTATTTCCGCAGCATCCTGTGCGGATGCAGATAGATGTTCAGCCGTTTCTTGAACCATGACACGGAGATTTTTTCCGGCTTGTTCATCAGCCGCTCGTAGGGGTCTCCGGCGAGTCCGTGAGCGGCGCCGCTGAGAGCATGAATGAGTGCCGCCGCTTCCGCATCCTCCGCTTCAGGAGGGAGCATTCCGGCTGGGAAAAATTCCATCCACGCACCGAGAAAAAGATCGGGGGAGAAAACATCATGCCGCACGGCAAGTTCCCGTATTTTTTCCCAGCTGACCGTCTCTTTCTGAAGCAGGAAGCCCGCGTCCGGAAGAAGTTTCCAGGGGGGGACATGGCGGAATTCGATATTGGTTGCGTGCGCAATCAGCAAAAGCAGATTCCATTCCGGCGGGAGCTGATAAAATCCCGATTCGGTTTTCTTCAGATTTCCCCAGAGCTGCTGCGGTGTGAGATTGGAGATGTTCGGCAGTGTCCAATGCGGTTCCAGAGCGAGCCCATGACGGTAGAGCGGTTCAAAATGGTGTTCGCCGGGATTGGAATCGCGGTACTGGCCGTAAGGTTTCCAGCCGTTCGCTTCCAGAAGAAGACGCGCGCGCTGAATGTCGTCCGGATGAAACAGAATATCCCAGTCGACGTGCGGACGGAGCGCGGAATCGGGGTAGAGCCGGAATGCCAGATCGAGTCCTTTGATCGGTGCAAAACGGATGTTTTCTTTGATCAGAAGTTCAAAAAGCCGTTTCCGCTCCGCCTGTTCCTGCATGGCGCGTGCGGAGGCGGTGCGGTATTGTCTGCCGAATTCCTGCGTGTACGGTTCGGGAAGCTCTTTGTAAAGTCTGCGGTAAAACAGAGCGTCGAGCTTGCGCTGCTGCGCCAGACGGCAGAGCTCTTCCCGCTCTTCGGAAGAAAAGGTTTTCCAAAGCGTATCGCTGCCCCCGAAAACGAGCGAGCCGAGTAAAGTGTAGAATTTCGTTTCGTTCATTTCTCCCCTTTCGGCAGACGGAATATGAGGCGGAAGAAGGGATTGCGGAAACGGATCGCGCCGTCCGGGCTCCGGTGCGCGGCGGTGACGCCGAAGCGGTTGTAGACGACCGTTTCCGCAAATGCCGTGCGGTGCAGTTCAAAGCGCCAGAAGAGCAGCCGTTCCAGAGAAGTGAACAGGCGCATCAGAGCGGCGCGGGTGCGGCGGCTGCGCTGATGTTTCCGGAAATCGATCATGCCTTGCGCTCCGGAATGAAAGCTGCGCGGGGCTCCGTCAAACGACGCGGCGGCGACGACGCGCCGGAAGGGCTGTTCCGGTGTGAGCGGCTGCGGATCCGGAGCGGAATTGTTGTCGCCCTGCGTGGTGATGCGCGCACCGTCGATGCGGATGACGCGGTGAACGTACGGACGTTCCGCCTCGACTGCGACGATATCGCCCGGGCGGAGTTCCGCGAACGGAACCGCTTCAAGCTGAAGCGTGTCACCCGGGGTGAAGACTCCCCGCATGCTGTCGCCCTTGTAAAAAATCATCGGTCAATCGGTCAGCAATGCCTTTTCCCGCAGAACATCAAGAAACTTCGCGACATCCTGCTGCGCCTGTGTTTCGGGAACGTCCGGAAATTCGGCGCGGAGGGCGCGGACGGCGTCGGCTCCGGTTCCTCCTTTTGCGAGAACATTCCAGACGATAACGCCGGTTTTGTTGAGGGAAATCGCCTTGTTGCGGTCGGGGTCGAACACGATTCCGGTTCCGTCAAATTCTTCGCGCATCATGGCAAAGGGATTGAGTTTCATAGATAATCCTTCAGGGTTTGGGTGAGGTCCGCATCGAGATGTGCAAACATTCCGGCCGGCGGAAAGTGTCCGGAAAGCCGGGAGGCGACACTGCGGACGATCTCCAGCATCCGTTTCTGTTCCGGTTCCGGAAGCAGATTCGTCATGTAGGAGGTGAACAGGGTGCAGGCACTGAATATATTCATAAAATACTGCCATTCGGGTATGGTTCGGATGTTTTCCTTGACGGGGTCGCGTCCGATTGCGAAAATGCGGTTGAGAACGATGCGTTTTGAGAATGGAAAATATTCGCCCTCAATGGATTCGCGGCAGCGGCTCCAAGTCGGGAGCGGATGCGCGGCGATTTCATGATCGCTGTATTCGAGCAGAACCATGTCGTCGGCAGGGGCATTGCCTCCGGCTTCGCGCCAGCGGCGCGCGGTGGTGGATTTGCCGACTCCGCCCTGTCCGCAGAAGAGAAGGCCGCCTTTCGGTGTATCGAGCAGAACGCCGTGGATAGGGATAATGTTCGCCCCGCGCAGAATGGCGGATGCAAAAGCGGCGGAGAGCCCCATGCTCCAGGAGGCGACAAGGCTGCGGAATTTGGTTGTCAGTAATTCTTTTTTATAAACGGTTACATAAAAAACGAGAGAATCTCTGTTGAATGCGAGCTCTCCGTTTTCCCAGCGTTTGAGAAGCGTTGCATCTTCGGGAACGCTGTTGGAGAAAATGAGATTCGGAGATGCGCTCTCCGATCCGGAAAGGGGAATTCCGGTAAAAGAGCTCATCCGCTCCAGCTGGAACGGATGAGTTTCGGTGGAATCCCGGAGGATAATCCGGTTTTCCGGTGTCTGCAAAGTCAAGTCTTGCATAAAACAGGCAGATCAGGGCTCGTCGCCCGTTCCGGTGTCTTCGTTGCCTCCGACGTAGACGGACATGTCGAGTTCCTCTGCGGCGGGAGCTTCGTACTTCTTTTCTTCCATATTGGTATCCTTTCGGAGTTATGCGCCGCCCGGCGTAGAAACCGGGCGGCGTGGTTGTTACGCAAGCTTGCTGATGAGCAGAGACTTCTGGTCGTCGCCGAGACCGAGCTTGACGCCCAGTTCGGAGTTGCACCATGCGCCTGCTGCGGCATCCCAGGATGCGGCGTATTCCGAACCATTCAGGATGAACGAGACGGAGCCTGCTTTATCCCAGCCGGCGATCATCGAATCTTTCGCGCCGTTGATGGCGGTCCAGTCGGAGCTGTTGTCCCAGCCGTCGAGTTCGAAGGCGAGTTCGTCGCCCTCGAAGCTGTTGAGTCCGGCGTTGATGTTCAGTTCCGTTCCGAAACCGAAGTTCCATTCGCTGACGTTCGAGACATCGAGTCTGACGCTCGTGAAGGTCATGTTTGTTCCCTCGGAGAAGTTGAGGGTCTTGAACATGATCAGCTCGGCGTTGAAGTCGCCCTGGAAGTTTGCAAATTCGACGATGCGGTCGCCGGAGACATAGGTCTGCTCCGTGTAACCGCTTGCCGTATTGTAGTATCCGGCCGCGTTGCTGTCGCCGATGAGCTTGGTGGTGAAGTTCAGGTTGCTGCCTGCGCCGGTGACCTTGACGTTGATGTCGCCGTAGATGCGTCCCGTTCCGCGGGAGCCTGCGGTGACCATGTTGTTGAAGGTGATCGTGTTGACGGAGGCGTCAATCGTCAGATTGATGTCGCCGACAATCTTGGTCTGAGCAGTGTACTCGTTCTCCAGCTGTGTGAAGCAGCCGCCGTAGACTCGTTTTACGAACGTGCCGCCGTTGATCGTCATGTTGACATCGCCGTTCAGAACTGCTTCATCGAAGGGGTTCTGAGCGTAGAAGTACATGCCGCCGGCAACCTGTTTTTCAAAGTCGCCGCCGTTGATCGTCAGCGTGACGTTGCCGTTGCGGCGGATGGATCCGCTGATCTGGCTGTCTGCACCGATCAGGTGCGATCTGAACGTTCCTCCGTTGACCGTGACATTGGTGTCACCGTCGACAGTGCGGCGGTTGTCGACGCCGTCGTTGACTCTGGTTCCGGCTGTGATGACGCCCGTGTAGGTTGCATCGCCTTCGAGAACTGTCTTCACGCCTTCGAGCACGGTCTTGCCCATCGTTCCGTCCACGATGTGGATGAGGAGCGGGTTGACCGCTTTCGCCTCTTCGACTGTTCCGAACGCGTTGGTGCCGATGGTGTAGGTGTTGCCGTTGTAGTCAACGGTTTCGCCCTGACCCTTGCCGGCCCAGCTGCTGCTGACGTAGACTTCGGCAGAGAGGTTTTCCGTCAGGTACAGCGTGTTGCCGTCGTATCTGAGGTAGCCCTTGTACTTGTTGTAGAAGTCCTGACCGACGATGCGGATGACGGTTGCTTCGTCGAGCGTTTCATTGCCGACCACAACGATCGCGCGTTCCTTGTTGTCGAATCCGGTCATGTCGATCGTGATCGAGCTGGAGGTTGCATCGAAGTTGCCCATCTTCAGGGTGGCGTTCCAGTTCAGGTTGAACGTTCCCTGGTTGATGAAGAATTCGCTTGTTTCAACCGTGGATCCGGCGCTGACCGTGATCGTCCCTTCGTTCTTGAAGTTGGCAGCGAAGACCGTGATCGTCGCGTCGTTGACGTTAATCAGACCGTAGTTGTTGAACCAGCCGGCAACGGCGCTGCGTCCGACCTGGAGCGCGGATCCGGCTTTGAGCGTGATGGTTCCCCAGTTGTTCAGCGTGCCGCCGGTAATTGCGCCGGAGGTGTTGATCTCGCTGGCATAGAGCGTTGCTCCGTCGGTCACGATGACTTCCGCACCGCTTCCGATGTTCAGGGTGTGAGCCTGGAGGGAGGCGGAGCCGTTGTCATTCAGTGTGACGGTGACGTTCTGACCGCCGATCTCAAAGCGTTCCCAAGTCTGGTTGTAGCTGACGTTCAGCGTGTATTCCGCATCGGTTCCGCCGAGGGTGGCTTCTTCACCGAAGAAACGGTCGGAGGAGATTGTGACTCCGCGTTCCAGAGCGAGCGTGCCGGTGAGACGTTCCGCAAGCTGAATTTCCTTCACAGACTCATCGCGCTTGAATTCAGCGGAGAGCTTGTCAGCGTTGTTGAATGCGTTGACGCCCATGTAGAAGCCGTCTCCGGCCTCTGCGACGGCTTCGCCGAACTCTTCAGTCCATTTGGTTTTGCCCTTGAGGATTTCCTTCGAAGCATCGGAGAAGAGAACATCGCCGTCATCGCCGCGATAGACATACTTGCTGTCGATGTTGTTGACGATGATTTCCGCTCCGGTGATGCTGTCGAGATCGATGATCTTGACGGTTCCGCCCTTGTAGGTGCTGCCGTCAACAGCGAATTCGCCGTTGTTGGTCAGTGTGCCAGCCTTGAAGGAAACATTTTTTCCTGCCTTGACGCTGATCTTGGCGGAGGCTTCGTTGATGAGGTCGCCGACCGTGATGCTGGAGGTTCCGTCGAGGTTGACCGTGCCCTTGTTGAGGAGCGCGGAGTTGGCGTTGACCGTGGAGCCGGATTCGACGTTCAGGGTTGCGCCCGTGCCGATCGCGAATGCCGCGCCGTACTTGCCCGGGTATCCATTGCTGCTGTTAAACGTAAGGCCAAGCACAGCATTGTTCGAGAGGTTCATCTCGGAACCGGCCTCTTCCACATCCTGCCATCCGGCGTTGTGGATCTTGGCGCCGATGCCGAACCAGCCGTTGCTGCTGGGACTGTCCGCGTAGTAGACGTTGCCGCCGTTGACGTTCATGACGCCCTTGTTCTTATCGCGTCCGGCAACGGATTCGCCGAGGCCGTTCTCGCTGATCAGGTACAGGAAGCCTTCCACGTTGATGGTGCCCTTGTTCTGGAGCTCGCCGATAACCGTAACGGTAGCGTTCGCTTCGATGACGGTCGTGGAACCGACCTTGTTGTACATGCGATCGTTGACGCCGACGCTTGCGCCCGCCTTGACGGTGAGCGTTCCGGTGATGTCATCGGAAACTGCGTCATTGTATCTGCGGTCGACCATGAGTTTGTCGACGACAACGAGTCCTTCAAGAGTTCCGTTGACGGAAGCTCCGCTGTTTCCGGAGAAGACGAGCGTGCCGAAGTAACTGTCTCTGACCGTGACATTGCCGTAAGCGACGGTGTTTTCGGTCGAATCCATGATGGTGGAGTCGATGAGGGTTGTGCCGTCGTTCAGGATGATCATTCCGGTGTTGGCGACGCCGACCGTCTTGATCGAGGATTTGCCGTAGACGTTGATCGTTCCGCTGTTGGTGAGTGTTCCGTCAACGTTGAGGACGGAGTCTGTGACCGACATTGTTCCGGCGTTGGCTGCGTTTCCGTTGATCTTGACGGTGGAGTTGTTGTTGAGACTGATGACAGCCTCTTCCGCATCGCTTGCCGTCAGACCGCCCGCGATGAGGACCGAATTGTCCATCGTGAGAGTCGGAGCCTGCTTGCCGTCCACTTTGTTGCGGTTCCACATCTGGAGCCAGGAGCCGGCGTTCATGACCGTGTTGTTCAGCACGAGATCGCCGCCCTGGATGGAAGCGTAACTGAGTTTGACCTGCGGGTTGTTTTCGTCGAGCGTGCCGTTGCCGTTGACCGTCAGCTTGGAATCCCAGCGCATGATGAGGTTTTCCGAGGTGGTCGTGAGGCTTCCGGTTTCGGAAATCGTCACTTCGGACTTGGAGCCGATGTAGAACAGGTAGGTGTTGACCTTGCCGTCGATGTTCAGTTTGGTTGCCCATATGGACTGATAACCGACGTAGAAGGCGCCGCCCCAGCTGCTCTGCGGAACGTTCAGGGTGACATTTTCACCGATGGTGAAGGTGTGGTTCAGACCGTCCTTGCTGACGAGGTAGAACTTGCCGTCGGTATCCGGTGCGTCGGCGGCGTTGCCGATGACGTTCCAGGTGACCGTGACGGGAGCTTCAGCCGTGAGGATGAGGTCGCCCTTGAGGTCGAACAGCGGAGTGTTGACGTCTTCCGTGAGGTCGGCTTCGACCGTGATGGTCTTGGTCGCTTCCTTGGCGGCGCGTCCTGCGTCGTCGAGCGAGGAGAACGCGTTGAATCCGTAGAAGTAACCGGTCTTGCCTTCGATCGCATCGCCGAATTCATATTTGGAATAGGTCGCGTTGACGAGGTAGTTTTCCGCATCGGCCTTGCCGATGTAGAGCGAGTTGTCAAGGATCGTGTAACCGATGTTCTCGATTTCGCTCCAGTTGGAGATGACCGTGGTGTAGTCGACCGCATTGCTTCCGGTGTTTTCCATGACCTTGTAGATGCCGTCCGTGTAACCGGAGACGTCGATGGTGATAGCGCCGTTCTGCGCGGTGAGTCCGCCGAAGGTCAGACGCGAGGTGTAGTCCATTGCAATCGCCGAATTCAGGAAGACTTTGATGGTTTCCGTCGTGGTGAATTTGGTGTTGTTCGTGAGGGACAGGTTGCTCTTGTAGAAGAACATGACGCCCGAGACCTGGGTGAAGTAACCAAGCTCGATATTTCCGTCGACGGTAACCGTCGCATTGTTTTTCACCGTGAAGTTGGCTGCGGTATTGGTGCGGCCGTACTTGATGTCGCCGATGAGGTTGAGTTCGGTTTCATCGCCGCCGACGGAGATGTCGCCTCTTGCGGTGCTTGCCGTCGCGGTGTTTCCGAGCGTGGCTTTCGCGCCGTTCACGAAGGTGAGTTTGCCGGAATCCGCAATGTTGAAGTTCAGGGACTTGAACGTTGCGTTAAGGACATTGAGCACGCCTTTTCCGTTGAAGTAGGAGAAGGATGCGCTTGCTTCGTTTTGAATGGTCAGCATGCCGTCGGCTCTCAGATAGAGATCGCCGCCGGCTCCGCTGCCGTTGAATTCGGATCCTGCGCCGGTGACGACGACGTTGTAAGCGGCATCGCCCTGACCTTCGGTTGCGGAACCGATGTAGGTGCTTCCGCCGACCGTCAGTTTCGCACCGCTGGAGATGGAGATGCTCGCCTTGACGGCGTTCGAGCCGAAGCCGATTCTCAGATCCTTGCTCCAGCCGGTGCTGATGTTTGCGCCGTCGGCAAGAATGTTTGTCCCGAACATGAGGATT
>ERZ1026848.2041-NODE-2041-length-10518-cov-13.615502_pt1 | contig 10518 bp, 7 predicted proteins | sample MGYA00380154_ERZ1026848 | MGnify/ENA primary metagenome ERZ1026848 (study PRJEB33269, sample SAMEA4719790) | human gut metagenome | biome: human-associated habitat; feature: organic feature; material: feces | place: Cameroon | collected 2013-10 ...
GGATAGAATTAACCGGCCTTAGATACTGAAAAACGCATCTTTCGGTCATTTTATTAACTTAAATATTCAACAAAAGGAAAAATGATGTAGAATTGGTCCCACACCTCACGATAAGAGGCGATCACCAGCACTCCAGGCTGCTTACGCCCTCATAAATTGTTAGCGCAAACACTCTTACTCTGCTATAATGAGGCAAGAAACTTAAAACAACTACAATAATAATGCAATATGAAGAAAAACTTAAGTACGCGAATCAAGCGTAGTCTGTCGAGGACAAAGGCACTATATATTTTTATAACAGATGTCTATTTAAGTCTGGACAGTGAGTTTATTGTAAATTATATGGAATCTAAAAGCATAATAATCATGAGTGATAATAGAACAATCGAATTGCACGATAATGCAACGTATATTGAAAATTATGGTGATGGACCTAAGAAGAAGGAAGAAAAGGCAAAGGCAGAAGAGAAATTCCGTCCGCTGCCAGAATCTCTTGCTAATCTTCAGGGGTTAATGGTGCTCTCCAGTTTGGCGATACATGGCTTTCTTGATGAGCATTTCCAGCCTAAGGGACTCTCTGTAACTAAAACTGCAGTTCTCGCATTCCAGATTTCTACCAAACTCGGCATACAGAATGTATGGGTAGTGTTCGGTACCTTTTGGAATATTGACAAGGAGAATCTTCGCTCTGCCTATAATAAAGGGATGGACCAGCAACAGATGTCTGGATTTATCGGAGAAACTGCAAAATCGATAAATATCTGTTAGCTAGTCTGTTATATAACGTAAATAACGTTTCGCAAATTAATTCGTACCTGGTACGCGTACCAGGTACGTACCAGGTAGGTTTCAGCATCTTGTTGTACCTTTGCCCCCGGAATTCAGAACCGATATGGACTGGGTTTCGGGGGCTTTTGTGTATAGGCACATCAACCGTTGTGGGAGCGCCCAACTTTTAAAAAAGGAATTTATAAGATGAAAGCAATGAAACCTTTTTATTTTGCTCATCCGCAGTACGGAAAACTGAGGGTGGTGGTCATTGACGGGAAGATCTATTACTGTCTGATGGACGTGAAGAACATCTTCAAGAAGTCGATACAGAAACTCTATGAGACGATTGCTGACTCGGAGGGGGAACTGAAAAATCTGAACATCGTAATGATGAAGGATATGAAAATCAAGTATAACCTCTTCTTCGAAAACCAGGAAATGGGGAAGGAAGAAGCGGAGGCTGAGAACGTGAATACGGATATCAACTTCTGCGATGAACAGCTGGTGAAGGACCTCGTAGACAGGCATGTTGCTGTCGAGAAGATTGCGGCAAAATGGGTAATAGGCTTTGTCAAGAGCAGACTGAATGATGCCGAGAATGCTTCGCTTTTCGAGGCGAACGGGGTTCAGGAGATTTCGGATAACTCGCTGATTCTGCCTATCAATGTAAGCTATGGCTCAGGGTATATCATGATTAACAGCGAAGTGTTCGATTAATAAAAATATGGAGGTAAAATGGGAATAGTACAAGTGGTGGCAATTAATCCTTATCGCAAGGGAAATAAAGGGAAAATTTTTTCCTACAATATCGATACTTATGATAAGGTGATTGAATCGGCTGCCGTTAAGAAGATGATTCAGCAGATTCGGGGAGAATTGCCGATTGACGGAGTGGATTTGAACGATGCGCAGGCGGTGAAGAAGGCGCAGGAAAGGCTCAAGAGCGAGCTGCCTTTCTTCTGTCCGCACTACGGCATGTTCAAGAATAATGTGCGCAGACAGGAGAATGCGATGCCGGAAAGCTTTCTCTTCCAGACGATTATCGATGTGGATGATAAGGAGTATGTGGAAAAGGCGATCGAGAAGGCGCGCGAGCTGAACTGCTCTTCGGGGATATGGAATGGCTCTTTGCTGCATCTCTGCTATAGCGCTCGCAAGAAGCTGCATATCGGGATTAGAATGCCGATTGGGATGACCATCGAGGAGACGCAGAAGGCGTATTGTGAGGCGCTCGGCGTGCCTTATGATGAAAGTTGCATCACACCTGAGAGAATGATTTTCCTGACGGATAAGGACTCGGAAATCTACCGGTCTAAAATGTGGTGCGCAGTGCTGCCGGAGAGCGAGATACAGGCTCGCAGACAAGCATTCCTTAATCGGGGGCTTACCGTGGACGGAAGGGGGGATGCAAAAGTTAATAGTTTACAGTTTACAGTTAATAGCAATAGAAATGACAATGTTCAAAACAATAGACTTTCGGGCAATCGTGGCGATTATGCTGCTCCTGCTGGCACTGCTGTTCAGCCTGCCCAATCTGGTAATAGCAATCATGCTGATGATTCTTATCTCGGGAATCCTGGAGGCAATCATGGCTCTGGTGAACTGGGAGAGGCCAGTGAGAAGAATCTGATAGCCTTTGATCTGTTCGTGCAGTCGGCTGGGCTTGAAGGGATGGCGATTGATACTGTCGGGTCGAGACACTCTTCGCTGCTCGCCATCATGAGCGCAGGCGCTTCGAGGGTGATGAGCGAGGAGGAACTGATGAAGGTGGTGAGGACGAAAATGCCGAGCTATTATCAGGAGGATGACTGCCATCAGCTGATACATGATTTCTATGCGAAATATGCTGACAGCTGCAAGCCGATGTCGAGGGATGTGATAAGGGTGAATGCGCTGGCGGAAAAACAGGCCAGCCAACAAGTTAATAGTTTACAGTTAACAGTTAATAGCCCTAACGCAAATCATGCAGTTCAAGGTTCAATGATACAAGTTCAAAGTAGCGAGGAGGATTATCCTGACCCGCCAGCGATGCCGGAGAAACTGCCGAAACTGGTGGAACTGCTGATATCTCGAACACCGGAGATTTATAAGCCGGCAGTGGCGCACGCTATCTTCCCTCCGTTGGCTACGCACCTCTGGCAGACGAGCTTCCGATATATTGATAATGTAGTGCATGAGGCTACATTGTCTACGTGCTTGCTTGCCGGTACGGGTGCAGGTAAATCATCTGTTAATAAGCCGATTAACTATATTATGGAGGATATCCGAAAACGGGATGCCGAGAATCTGAAACGTGAGAAGGAATGGAAGGAGGAGATGATACGCAAGGGTGCCAACAAGGACAAACGCAAGCGACCGGACAACCTCGTTATACAGGAGATTGATGCTGATATGACCAATCCGGCATTCGTGATGCGTACCGCTGAAGCACAGGGACGATTTCTTTACACTTCGCTCAATGAGCTGGACCAGTTTGATGCTCTGAAGGGTACCGGAAACCAGCATTTCCGTATCATGTGTCTTGCCTCAGATAGCGACAACCAGTACGGCCAGACTCGCGTGGGCATATCGAGCGTTACGGAGCGTGTAACCATCCGATTCAACTGGAACGCATCTACCACTATCCAGAAAGGACAGCGTTACTTCTCAAAAGTTTTGACAGATGGTCCGATAAGCCGTATCAATTTCTGTACCATTCCGGAGCGTGAAATCGGTGATGAAATGCCTGTCTTTGGTGATTACGATGATGCTTACCGAGAGGGGCTGAAGCCTTATATCGAGAATTTGAATAACGCCAGGGGGCTGATTGACTGTCCTGAGGCATTCCAGCTTGCCCTCAAACTGAAGGATGAGAATGCTGAGTTCTCGCGTCTCTCTCAGGACCGGGTTTACGAGAATCTTTCTTTCCGTGCCAACGTCATCGCCTACCTGAAGGCGTGTGTGCTGTATGTGGCGAACGGCTGCAAATGGGAGCCGGAGATAGATGAGTTTATCCGTTGGAGCGAGCGTTACGACCTCTACTGCAAGATGCGATTCTTTGGTGATGCCATCAAGAGGGCGAACTTTTCGAACGAGAAATCGAGTAAGCGTGGACCGGCAAATCTGTTGCAGCAGTTGCCTGATGTCTTTAATTTCCAGCAGGCAGAATATCTCCGCTCGCAGTTGGGCATGGACAAGAAGGGCACTCCTTCTATGTTGCGTAATTGGGTGAACCGAAACTATATCCGGAAGATTCCGCCTAAGGGTGCAACAGGCGACGTAATCAGTATTCAGTTATTCAGTTTTGAAAAGCTACGTAACCGCAAGGATGGTAAAGAGGTAAAAATATTAGAATCTTAATGGAGTTTGAGTTATGGAAATAGTAGTAAAAAGAATAGCAAAGAAGAAGACTTATACGATAGGTCATCTTTATATCTTGAGTGATAAGGACGTGAAACGAACCTGGCGTTCGGGGGTAAAAATAGGCGACAAGCGTATCTTTGAGCACAGCTTCGATATGGCGAAGTTGGACAAGGAGCATTACTTCTGTGATACCTTGGAGCCTACGTGGAGAAACCTTCTGGGTATCGAACTGAAACCGGAAGAGGAGGATGGACGATACAGTAGGGTATCGGGTAAGAAAGCACGCAAGATACCGGGGCATACTGCGATACCGGAAGGCTCGTATCCTGTGGTTATCTCGAAATCGCCAAGGTTTAAGAAGTGGCTTCCGCTGGTGCAGGGTGTTCCTGATTTTGAGGGCATCCGCATCCATGCCGGTAATTATCCTGATGATACGCAGGGCTGCATTCTGGTAGGTGAAAATAAATTACAGGGTGCCGTCTTTAATTCCCGCATCTGGTTGCATCGGCTTATCAATGCCATTACCGCAGCGAGAGAAAGAGAGGAGAGCGTTTGGATTACCGTTTTGTAATGTTGAATGTTGAGTGTTGAATGTTGATTTTTGAATGTTGAGTGTTGAATTTTTAGTGATTAATTTTTAAAAACAAATTATTATGGTAAAGTCAGTTAATACAAATAAAGTAGAAAAGGATAAGAAGGCAGCAGCTGCTGTCGTATTTGAAAACCCTGAATTCGGTAAGATTCGTACCTTGACCGATGAAAACGGAGAACCTTTGTTCTGTGCAAAGGATGTCTGTGATGTGCTGGGATATAAAAGAGCAAGATGCGCTGTAGCTCAGCTAGTTAACCCACTTGACGCTGTAAAACACAGCGTCAAGGTATCGGGAAGCCTCCGTAAGGATGGAACCCCATCTAAACGACTCCAAAAGATGATCTTCGTTAACGAGAGCGGATTCTATGCTTTGGTGCTCGGCTCCATGCTTTCTACTGCGGTGAAGTTCAAGAACTGGGTTACGGCTGATGTGCTGCCGCAGATTCGCAAGACGGGTGGTTATATCCCGGTACAACAGGGCGAGAGTGATGAGGAGACAATCCGACATGCGGAAGAAATCCTCCGTGCTACGCTCAAGGAGAAGGAGAATCTGTTGAAGAAACAGCGTCTGCAGATTGAACAGCAGAAGAAGCTTATCGGCGAACAGGATACGGAAATCCGCCGTCTGAATGATGTGGTAGATGAACAGGTGCTTCGCATCGCTAAGAATGGTGATAACATCATCCAGTTGGAGAATCAGGTGGGTAATCTTTTGCCGAAAGCGCTTTATAGCGATAACGTGCTTGACTCCGTTTCCTGCTTCACTACTACGCAGATTGCGAAGGAACTCGGTATCACAGCGCAGGAGTTGAACCGCTCGCTCTGCGTTCTGCATATCCAGTATTACCAGAGCGGTCAGTATCTCCTCTATGCTGATTACGCCCACATGGGCTTGGCAAAGAGCCGTACCCGCTACAGCGCCTTCCTCGACCCGAAGAGCGATGGCAGACAGGAGAAGATGGGCAGAGCCTACACCCATACCTATCTCGTATGGACCGAGCGAGGACGAAAGTTCATCCATGACCTTGCCCATCGATATTGGGAACTCATTGAAAGGTAAAAAGCTTTTAAAGGTAAAAAAGTAAAAAGGTAAAAAGGTAAAAAGAGCACCCTAGCTTAACATTCTGCTAGGCTCTTTTACCTTTTTACCTTTTTACTTTTTGGAAAGCGTGTGGGGCAAGACTTGTGAAACTTCAGTTATCTCAAAACATACTGACGAAATCATCATACTCCAGCTGACTGTCCACTAAAATCCATCTAAATCATATTCTTCGCTGTCCAAATCCAGACTGTCGTCGTTGTCGAAAGTTGTATTTGGTGCTTTTTCTTCCTTTATATCCGCATCGGTTTCTTGGGTTCCGGTTGTTCCGTTTTCGGATGTCCCGGTAGTTCCGTTACTGAAAGTTCCGGTTGTACCATTATCGAATGTTCCGGTAGTTCCGGTTTCTATTTCACCGGTTGTTCCGCTTTCGGTAGTTCCGGTTTCTTCTTCATCATTTTCTTCTGTATCATCCGTCTTTTCCTGCTGGATGATTTCTTCCGGTTCTTCAAGCAGTGGGTCCTTACTGATTTTCAGCGGTGCCAGATGCTGGGTATAGAAGAGGGTATAGTCGTCGTAGCTCAGACTGGTGCCCAGCAGCAGGAGGTTTGGCTCGCTGATTACGATGCCGCGGGCTCCCTTTGACAGGAGCTGGGTGATGGCCTGATGCTGGTAGATGTCGTTAGCATACTGGCGTGCCTCGTCGTAATTGCGGAATCCCTTTACCTGCATGCGGTGCAGACCGTTCTGCTCGTCAATGACGAGGTCGAAATTTCGCACGAGATAGGAGGTGAAATTATATTTCGCCATCTCGAAGAGCAACTGGTTCTCGTTTACAGAATCGGGAACGTAGGCGAGCATGAAGACGAACGGCTCGTTGCGCTCAATGCTGAATACCTTTGCTTTGGATTTGACATCATCATTGAGTACGGCGTTGCGGCGCGACCATACATTGCTCAGGTCGAATGTGCCGCCCTTGAGCTGTCTGCCGGCTTTCACTCCGTTGAGAATCATTCCAGCCATCTCGCTGAGTCGGCTGTTCGGATATTTCTCTACCACCTGCTGCATATCGTCGAGACATGCCTGGATATTACCTTCGTGGAGCTGGATGAGTCCGCCGATAAAGAGGAACTTGTCGCGGTTGGCTCCTTCCGGATAGCGCTTGTCTGAGATTGCTCGGTTGTGTACCACCTTATTATATAGGTTAGCCTTGAAGGCATCGTAGGTGGCAGCATAGAGCGAGTCTTCGAGATGAATGCCCATCTTCGCATCTTCCTCATAATAAGGAGAGGTGAGCAGGGCGGTCCATTGACTCTCCGGATAATTTGCTTTCAGCAGGTCGAGATAGCGACTGGCGATGGCTGGCTGCTTCCGGATGTTGTAGAGCAGGTAGAGGTGATAGTAGGCATCATCGAGATGTTCGTATGCTGCGTTCTTCTTCACCAGTCGCTGCAGCATGCGTTCGCTTTCATCCAGATCATCAAGCTTATCTTTCAGGATGATGCCGGCATGCAGCAGTCCGTCGTCCAGAATCTGATTGCTTTCTGCCATCTTCTCTTCGGTGAGCGGAATCTGAGCGAGATAGTAGGCACGCTGATGCGGATCTTCTTCTGCACTCAGGTTCTTCTCCTTCTCCTTTTCAAGGTCTTTCTTCTGTGCCTCGTTGAGGAGAGAATCGCGCTGTTCATCGGTCATTTCTTCTACACCTTTGGCATCGACAACTACGGTCTGGTTGCTCCGTTGCCAGTTGTCGATGTTCTTTCTCTTGCCCCAGAGACGTTCAAACTGCTGTTTGCCTTGGGCTACGGCAGATTGGGAATAGAAATACCAGGTATTGCTGTTGCCGAAACCGCCGTTGCCCTGGGCTCCGTTTCCTAAGCCGGATGAGGCATTGCTGTTCCCCTGATTCCTGTTATTTCTGCTGTTATTACCATTGCCGTTGTTGCTTCCGAAGTTTGAGTTTCCTTGCTGTTCTGCCAGTTCCTGGTCGGCAAGTCTTCTCTTTTCTTCCTTTTCTTTCTTTTTCAGGGCATCTATCACCTTGTCGATGGCGACATTCCGCTCTGTTTCGCTCATGTGGGCGAGTGACTGCAGGGAGTCCTGCAGATGGATGGCGTCGGTATAAGGCACCAGTTCGTCGAGTACCTTCGAACGGTCGGAGAGCTGTTTGTAGTCTTTTCGGTCCTGGTCCAGGAGTCCGATGGCTGCATCATAGCATCTTTTGGCATCGCCATATCGGTGGCATTGCCAGTATACATTGCCCAGATGCAGCAGCAAAACACCTTTCTCAACTCCGTTGCGGCTTGATTTTGCAGCTCCCTTTTCGTATGCAGCAATAGCCTGAAGGGTATCGCCCTGGTTGAGATGTATGTTGCCGATGGCATAATAAACCTGGTCGAGATATTCCTGGTTCTTGTCGCTCGCAGCCATTCGCTTCAATTTGGATACCATCTTCCGGGAGTTGTTGGTTGCCAGTACCTCGGTCATGGAGATGCGGGCATTGAACTCCAGTTCGTAAGGCGGATTGAGACGGATGACATGCTTGAAAGCACGATAGGCATTCTGGACATGTCCCTGTTGTGCTTCTACCTGTCCCATCAGATACCAGAGGCGGGCTTTCTGCTTGCGTCGCATCTCATAGCCGATGGCTTTGCGGAGATACGGAACGGCCTCCTGATAGCGTCCGGTCTTCAGATAGTAGAGGGCATAGGTCTTGTCCCATTCCTTCTGGGCACGCCAGTGGATGGAATCGCGCTCGATATTGCGGATTACATCTTCTGCATCGTATATCCATCCTGATTCGAGATAACTCTTGGCGAGCCAGGCACGTGCCTTGCCGTAAATGCCGGGTTGGGTGGCGTAGAGACGGCTCATATAGGCGAAAGTGGCTGCTGCCGACTGGAAATCGCCTTCAAAAAACTGGGAACGGCCCATCAGTATCCATGCCTTCCAGAGGAAAGGATTATATTCACGGCGCTGCAGCCATTCCAGATCTTTGGCAGTCTTGCGGCGTTTCTTATCCCATACCGGGCGGCGCTTGATGCTATGCTGGTGAATGGCTTTCTCGCATTTCTCGATGGCGCGGTCGTAGTTCGACTTGCCCAGTTCGCGGCTGTTCTTGTTGCCTACAGTATAATAAGGAATCATTTCAGAGTAATTGTCCTTATTTCCGTTTTCCTTTTCGAGCGAGCCTTCTATATAGGCTACGGTACCATTATAATAGGTATTGTATCGGGCGTTGAAGGCATGCCACCATCTGCTCTTCGCCGTATTTTTTTGCGTAGAGCATCCTGCCATGGTCATTGCGAAGGCAAGGACAACCATAGCTGGCAAGAGGTTTCTGAATGGGAAATGCTTCAACATAAGTTTCTTCTTTATTTTAAAATTTTTCTTTCGGAGCGTGTGAAAGCCTTAGTGCTTTCTGGCTGCCAGTATCCTTGCTGCTGCAAACAGGATGATGCTGACGAAGATGATGGTTGCACCTGATGGCACATTGAGCAGATAACTGGCATAGAGGCCCACGATGCAGTCGATGCAGCCTATCACGATGCTGGCTCCTATCATGCGCTTGTAGCTGTAGGTAAAGAGGTTGGCTGTCATCTGTGGTATGGTGAGCAGACTGATGGCAAGTACGATGCCTACCATCTTGATGGTTGCCACGATGGTCATGGCGATGAGCGTCATCATCATATATTCTATCGCAGTAACCGGCAGATGTTGCGATTTGGCAAAGGTGCTGTCGAATGCGATGGTCTGGATAGGACGCAGCAGAAAGGTGAACAGTATTGCAACAAACAGGGTAAGACCTGCTAGAAGCCAGAGGTCTGTGCTGTCGATGGCAAGTATACTTCCGAAGAGGAATGAGGGCAGGTCGGGCATGAATCCAGGAGTAAGGAAACAGCAGATGATACCCACGCTCATGCCTAGGGTCCAGAACATGGCGATGGCAGAGTCTTTGCGCACATCTTTCTTCCGTGATACCCATTGCACACCGAAGGCACTCAAGATGGCGAATACCATGGCAGAGAGTATAGGGTTGATGCCTGCAAATACGCCGATACCGATGCCGCCAAAAGAGGCATGCGTAATGCCACCGCTGATGAAGACCAGCCGGCGGGTGACGATGTAGGTGCCTACAAAGCCACACAGAATGCTTGCCAGTAGGGCGCCAATCAGCGCGTTCTGAAAAAATGTATATTGCAGTATATCCATGTTTTTACTTTGAACTTTAAATTTTGAACTTTGCGCATTGCATGTTACGCATTGCATGTTTAACTTAAAAAACTGATGACTTCGTCCTTAATCTGGTTAGGCAGGTTGATGCCTCTCAGTATCAGACTTCGGTTCCATCCCGCCACTTCGTCTGGCTGCATCGTATAGAGCACTTCCGAGAATTCCTCTACCTCCTCATCGGTATAGTCGTCGGCAGCTCTTCCTGCAAACCGGTCGAGTTCTTCGTCATCGTAATATTCTATTTCCTTGGTGGCGGCTTCCATCATGCATTCCTGTTCGCATTTGGAGTTCTCTCCGTTGCAGGTATTGCACGAAACTCCTTCCTGCAGCGGCTCTTCATCCTCTCCCTTGCGATGGGAGATGATGCCGAAGACTGCGGAAATCACTCCTAGTGCCACCAGGGCTAAAATCAGGTACAACATTTACTTTGAACTTTGAATATTGAACTTTATGATTGGTAAAGCTGTTGAACAATTAACTATCAACTACTGAAGTTTCGCAAGTAAGCCCCACACGCCCTGAAAGGGCAGAAGCTCCTAGC
>ERZ1026848.2043-NODE-2043-length-10508-cov-5.912944_pt1 | contig 10508 bp, 8 predicted proteins | sample MGYA00380154_ERZ1026848 | MGnify/ENA primary metagenome ERZ1026848 (study PRJEB33269, sample SAMEA4719790) | human gut metagenome | biome: human-associated habitat; feature: organic feature; material: feces | place: Cameroon | collected 2013-10 ...
GTAATTGAGAAAAATGGATATAAGGTCAAGGTTTTGCCTATATATAAGTTTTAATAAGCTGCAATAGAGGTAACGACATGTCTCCTCGAAATCATCACCTATGATGTTGGCACTAAATTGCCGAACTCTTGATATTTTCCACCATACAACCATATTATCCACCCAACGGTTTATATTGAGATAAAGGGTCTATACACCCTTTTGTCGAGGTGTATAGCCCCTTGGAACAACCGCGAAGTATGGATTGATAAATATTGCCAGATTCTTTATTCTCCCATTTGGCGTAGGAGCTATTTTATTCAGTAATCAGAGTTACTTGATTCGTCTGTCCTACACCTGTTCCTCTTTCGTGAAAGTCTCTATCATATTTTCCATGGCGCAAAAATATTGTTTTTCTTCAGAAAAAGGTGTCCACTTCCCCCATGTAGGTGTCTACTTCCTACAAAAAAGGTGTCTACTTGGTGGGGGAAGTAGACACCTAAGGCGTGATTTTATTGTATTTTTGCTCTCCAGACAGTTGGGGAGCAACCTTCTTTCTCTTTGAATATGCGATAGAAATCATGCTTAACCTCGGGTGACCAGAGGGAGAAAAAAAAGGGGATGTAACAAAACAATTAGTTTTATTACATCCACTCATATGTATAAAGAGTGTGCTGAAAGCCGCAAGTATATTACTCGCCAAATGAATATATATTACTTTGCCATTTAATATATATTACTTTGAGTTTGAATATATATTACTTTGCCTTTGAATATATATTGCTTTGCCTTTGAATATACATTGCTTTGCCTTTGAATATACATTGCTTGAAAAGCTTCAACAGACCCGTATTTTACTTGATAGCCTCAACAAGCTCGTCGGGCGTAACAAGGCTCTGCTCGCCAGTAGCCATATTCTTAAGAGTAAGCTTGCCTTCGGCAATCTCCGACTCGCCCACAAGAGCCACATAAGGCACCTGCTTGGCGTTGGCATAAGCCATCTGCTTCTTCATCTTAACGCTGTCGGGGAATATCTCTGTGCGTATGCCTGCGGCACGACACTTGTTAAGTATCGGCAAGCAATAGGCCACTTCCTTCTCGCCAAAATTGATGAAGAGAAGTTGGGTTCCGTTGACAGCCTCCTTTGGATAAAGGTCAAGACCGTTGAGCACATCGTAGATGCGGTCGGCACCAAACGAAATGCCCACGCCACTAAGACCTGGAAGACCGAAGATGCCGGTAAGGTTGTCGTAACGACCGCCACCGGTTATAGAGCCAATGGCATAGTCGAGAGCCTTAACCTCGAATATGGCACCAGTATAATAGTTCAAGCCACGAGCAAGAGTAAGGTCGAGCTCTATCTGGTTGTTCAGACCGCAAGTCTTGAGTGTGTCAAGAATAAAGCGAGTCTCCTCAACACCCTTCAATCCTGTTTCGGATGCCTGAAGAACCGAAGCTATAGTGGCAAGCTTGTCGTCGTTGGTACCTTCGAGAGCTATAATAGGCTGAAGCTTCTCGATAGCCTCCTCAGAAATACCGTCGCGGCGAAGTTCGTCGTTCACGCCATCAAGGCCAATCTTGTCGAGCTTGTCGATTGCAACTGTAATGTCAACAATCTTCTCGGCCTCGCCAATTACCTCGGCAATACCGGTTAGAATCTTACGGTTGTTAATCTTGATGCAGACACGCACGCCAAAACGTGTAAATACGGTATCGACAATCTGCATAAGCTCAACCTCGTTAAGCAACGAGTCGGAACCTACAACATCAGCATCACACTGGTAGAACTCGCGATAACGTCCCTTTTGCGGACGGTCGGCACGCCATACTGGCTGAATTTGATAGCGCTTGAACGGTAGCTGAATATCCTCACGATGCTGCACAACATAGCGTGCAAATGGAACAGTAAGGTCGTAGCGAAGTCCCTTCTCACACAGTTTGGTAGCCAAACGCAATGAGTTGCGCTCCTCAATCTCCTCGCTTGTAATCTTAGAAAGATAGTCGCCCGAATTCAATACCTTGAATAGCAACTTGTCGCCCTCTTCGCCATACTTACCCATAAGAGTCTGTAGGGTTTCCATTGCCGGAGTTTCTATCTGCTGAAATCCGTATAGGCCATATACACTACGAATGGTGTCGAAGATGTAATTGCGCTTGGCCATTTCTACGGGCGAGAAATCTCTTGTGCCTTTTGGTATGCTTGGTTTTGCCATTTCAAATATGTTTACTTACGTATAATGGTTTGCTCGCGGTCAGGACCTATTGACACAATCTTTATAGGTGTCTCAAGATATGTCTCAAGGAAGTTGACGTAGTCGTTGAACTCCTGTGGGAACTGATCCTCGGATGTGAACTTGGTCATGTCGACATTCCATCCCTTGAACTCCTTGTAGATAGGTTTAGCATCGTACAACTCGTAAGGAAGCTCTGTTGTCTGTGTGCCGTCGGGCAACTCGTAGGCAACACAAGCCTTGATAACTGGGAATGTGTCGAGCACGTCGCTCTTCATCATGATAAGCTCGGTAACGCCGTTAATCATTACAGAATACTTCAGCTGTACAAGGTCGCACCATCCACAACGACGCTCACGTCCGGTAACAGCTCCATATTCATGGCCGAGGTCGCGAATCTTGGCTCCTGTCTCATCGAACAGCTCTGTTGGGAAAGGACCTGCACCAACACGTGTGCAATAAGCCTTCATAATGCCGTATACATTGCCAATGCGGTTAGGGCCGACACCCAAACCTATGCAAGCGCCAGCACAAATAGTGTTAGACGATGTAACGAAAGGATAAGAGCCAAAGTCAACATCAAGCATTGTGCCCTGTGCACCCTCGCACAAGATGTCCTTGCCCGAACGCAATACATTGTTTATTTCGTGCTCAGAGTCGACAATCTGGAAATTCTTGAAGATATACTCTATGCCTTCCATCCATGTCTTCTCTATCTCTGTAATGTCAAAGTCGGTATAACCCAAAGCGGCAATCTGCTTAAGATGAGCAGCCTTGTGGGCCTCGTATTTCTCCTTGAAGCCATCGAGAATGTCGCCTACACGCAAGCCGTTGCGTGATACCTTGTCTGTGTAAGTAGGACCGATGCCCTTGCCTGTTGTTCCAACCTTGTTCTTGCCCTTAGATGCCTCGATGGCAGCATCAAGCACACGGTGGGTAGGCATTATAAGATGAGCCTTCTTAGAGATATGCAGACGTGAGCGTAAGTCATGACCGCTCTTCTCAAGCTCTTTAGCCTCTTGCATGAAGAGATCTGGTGCCAGTACAACTCCATTACCAATGATGTTTACCTTGCCACCCTGGAATATGCCTGACGGTATGCTGCGCAAGACATACTTTTGACCTTCAAACTCGAGAGTGTGGCCAGCGTTTGGACCACCCTGGAAACGGGCAATCACGTCATACTTTGGTGTGAGGACATCTACAACTTTACCCTTGCCTTCGTCGCCCCACTGAAGTCCCAACAGGACGTCTACTTTTCCTTTGTTCATAAATTTATGACTTTTTATTATTCTAAATATTATTCGGCATTTCTGCTTTATAAATTCAAACTATGCTATATAAGTATTTATGTGTAATCCTTTTGGATTTGGTTGCTTATTTTCTTGCAGCCTGCGTCTTGCGTATACGATATGCACACGACGAGCACACACCATATATATATAATGTGTATTGCTCGCCACGGAATCGTTTAAGCTTAACGCCATTCATCACACCTGACAATTCAGGTATCTCCACATCTGTTATGTTGCCACATACTGTACATATCTGGTGGCAATGGCTCGACGTAGCGAGACATGCCTCATAACGTGTGCCGGTTTGGAACCGATGACGAATTACAAGACGCAGTTCGATAAACAGTCGCATTGTATTGTATAGGGTAGCTCTGCTCACATTGAAATGGCTCTCTGCAAGCTTGTCGCTAAGACCTTCAAGTGTGAAATAGCTGCCCATATCGTAGGCTGCCTCCAATATAGCATAGCGTTCTGGAGTTTTACGACATCCATTACGCTCGAGATAACTTGTAAGTACTCCTTTAGCAACTGTCTTGACATCATTCTGCATCATATTGCAAAGTTACATTTTTTTACCAACTTGACCAAAAAGATGCACTAAAAAGCGTCAAAACCATTGTCATTAAGTAGCTGACGCACCTCAAATGCCTTTTCTGTGTTGGTCTGCTCGATGTATTGCAGGCAATTGAGAAGCGAATGCAACAACTGTCGGTCGGCAGAATGTATGTCTACCGAAGTTGCCGACAACAGTTTGTCTAATGTGTCGGTATCGGGTTTTATACCACGCTTCATAAGTCGGCACATAAGGTTGTAGGCACATATACGACCGACGTTGTCCTTATCAAGCATCTGCCTTACAAGCGTGTAGCCAAACGGCAGATACTGGAAGAGGTTGAATGCCAACATCTCTGCAAGCTCGGCAGAGGTTATGTCGTTGGCCCATTGCAAAGCCATGTCTTCCGACATCTTGTCGGAAGGCATAATGAGTGTGGCAAGCAAACGACACTCGCGCACACCTTTCTCGTTCCAAAGAGCTTGGGCAAGAGCGCTGTCCTTGTCGTATTGCATGGCCATTCGGCGCAAATCGGGTTGAGATACTCCCCAATTCACCTTATACTCCAGTCCTTTCTGTCGCATCGAGGCAGCTGTAACGCCATTCATAAATAGGCGGAACGAACGCTTTATCTGTTTTACCAGTTCTGAGGTTTCCATTTTTTGTTAAATCAATTTGTTACACTACTCAAGCTTAGCAAGTGTAGACATTATAGAAGTTCAACCATATACTTATACTCCCGTGGTTAAAGGAAGCCATACTCTGACGAGTAGCGCAGCATCTGATGGTCGTAAGTCTCGGTATAGTCTACCTTTACGTCGGCTGGGCGACCTTCGGCATCGTTTATAAGAGACATTCGTGGATTGATGAATCCCTTGTATGGCGCTATGCCAAGCTTGCTGTAACGCTCAAGAAGCTCGTTGTGCAACTTGGCATCTACATGTACGGCATAACGTTCAACAAGCATGTGTGCAGCCTCAAAGTCGCCCTCGCTCTTGATGCGTTGTATTTCGGCAAGCAATGTGGCAAAGGCTGTACGAAGCTCCTGATAATTGGTTATCTCTACATAAGTCTTGCCTTCAAGCTCTACAAGCCTTACAGCCGACGGATAGTGGTCGAGTGTCCAACGTGCAATAAGCGCACGGTTGCGCATATGAGCCTCTTCTATCTCATTGCCTGGCTGTATGCGGGTGAGCTGCGTAAGCAAACCATTCATCATATACGTATAATACTGCGAGCGATAAGCCTCGAGCGACGGAGTTAGTCCGAGCTCGTAAAGTTTAGGATCGGCAATGTAATACAATCCGAACAGATCGGCACGTGCCTCCTCTATCGTAGAACCATAAGAGCCAAGTGCGTCGGCAGAAACTCCAGGAAGTAGTTGGCCCGAACCATGACCAAGGCATTCGTGAAGGTCGGTATGCAAATCGTCGCATACATCGCCCCACTTGTCAATCATGTCGCGTGTTGCATCGTCGATAACAAACTCCTTAGCAAATCCGTTGCCGCGTGCAGCCTGATTGTAAGCGTGTGTTAGATTGCCTATGGTTATGCTCTTTGAACCATAACGTGCGCGAATCCAGTCGGCATTAGGCAGATTAATACCTATAGCTGTAGATGGATATTCGTCGCCACCAAGCATGGCAGCACATACAACATTGGCTGTAACGCCAACTACTTGAGGTTTGCGGAAACGTGGATCAACCGGCGAATGGTCCTCAAACCATTGTGCATTCTGCGATAATGTTTGTGTGCGGCGTGTGGCAACAAGGTCTTTATAATGAACAATTCCCTCCCATGAGGCCTTAAGCCCGAGCGGATCGCCATACACCTCGATGAAACCATTGATAAAGTCGACACGTCCTTCATGCTCCTTAAGCCATTCTATCGAGTACTGGTCGAAGGTATGCAGGTTGCCTGTGCGATAATATTCTATCAGCAGATTGATTATCTCAACCTGACGCTCGTTCTCGGCCACCTCGGCAGCCTTGCCAAGCCAATAAACAATGTGGTTGATAGCAGAGCCATAGAGTCCGTCGGCACACCAAACGTCTTCCTTTATACAGCCATCAGATGTTTTACGAAGTGTTGAGTTAAGGCCGTACGATATAGGTGTAGCGGCATTATCGGCATCATCCTTACGCATCTGGGCATAGAAATCCTCAACCTCCTTCTGAGTAAGACCCTCGTAGTAGTTGCAAGCCGAGGTTGCAACAAGGTCGTCGCCAGCCTTTTGGTTTACACGCTTAGGCATAATGTCGGGGTTGAACATAACAGGACAGATATCGGCAAGCAAGCCTTCTACGGTTTCGTTGGCAAGAAGCGGCAAGTGCAGATGCTCGTCAACATCACTCTTCGAGGCTATGTCGTTGGCTGTAGCCAGCACCACGTTGCGGAAATAAGCCTCGGTAAACTCAGGCTCAAACTTCTCGCAACCATAATGATGGTATATGCCATTAGAGAACCACACACGCTTGAGATAAACCGTGAGAGCACGGAACTCGTCGTTATCGCGCTCGCCACTATAGTTTACATATACAGCCTCAAGGGTGCGACGTATACGCAGATTGTAACGGCCAAACTGGTCGGTGGTTATATCTCGACCGCAAAGTGTGGCCTCGGATAGATAATATATATATAGTTTCTGGTTGAGCGTAAGGTTGTCGAAATCGTCGAGACGATAGCGCAACATCTGTATATCGGCAAAACGCTCATCCGTAAAATTGAATTTGCAGGTCATAAATATCGATAGTTTATACTTATTATCGGTTGCACACAATGTCAACCGAGAGATTCTTGATACTCTCTCGGTGTTTTGTTTGTAATCTGACAGAAAGCGCGATAGAACGTTTGCCTATTGGAGAAGCCCACCATATCGGATATCTCCTCTATACGCAAGTCGGCATAGCGCGAGTCTTGCAGCAACGCCATAGCCTCTTCTACCCGCAACCGATTGACAAACTGAGAGAAATTGGCATGATAACGCACACTAAGCACTATAGATATGTAGCGCGTATTGGTGTGCAGAAGCGTGGCAAGCTGCTTGGCCGTAAACATACGGTCGCGGTATCGCTTCTCCACAACTACAGTTTGCAGAATCTGCTCTTTCAGTTTGTCAAATGTCTCGTGCGAGATTTTGGCAAGATAGGCAGGTGCATGTTTGCCTTTTTCTATATTGTTAGATGTCATACAAACGTTTTTGTTCTACTAAAGCGAGTCACACTCAGCAAGCCATGCTGTACTCATAGCATCTGTTGGCATACGCCAATCGCCTCGTGGCGACAATGTAACGCTACCTACCTTTGGTCCGTCTGGCAGACACGAGCGCTTGAACTGCTGTTGGAAGAAACGGCGCAAGAATGTTCTAAGCCAATGCTTTATAACATCATCGCTATATACAGTCGCGTCGAAAGCGTTGCGTGCAAGCATGAACAACTTGGAAGGACGGAAACCAAAACGCAGGAAATGGTAAAGGAAGAAGTCGTGCAACTCGTATGGGCCAACAAGGTCCTCGGTCTTCTGCTTAATATCTCCGTTCTCGTCGGCTGGTATAAGCTCGGGCGATATTGGCGTGTCGATAATGTCGAGCAAGGTGGCACGCGACGTCTCGTCAACACTATTATCAGCCACGTGGCTAACAAGATAGCGTATAAGCGTCTTGGGAATGCTGGCATTTACACCATACATCGACATATGGTCGCCATTGTATGTGGCCCATCCAAGAGCAAGCTCGCTAAGGTCGCCAGTACCGATGACAAGTCCGCCAAGCTTATTGCTCAAGTCCATAAGAATCTGTGTACGCTCGCGGGCCTGACCATTCTCGTATGTAACATCATGCACATTGATGTCGTGACCAATATCCTCGAAATGCTGTGTAACACTTTTACGGATGCTTATCTCGCGTATGGTTACACCAAGGCTCTGCATAAGCGACAGAGCATTGTTATAGGTACGGTCGGTAGTGCCAAAGCCTGGCATCGTTACACCTATAATGCCCTTACGGTCGTAGCCCAGTTTGTCGAATGTCTTTACGCAAACCAATAATGCCAATGTAGAATCCAATCCGCCACTAATGCCCAGAACCACACGCTTGCTGTTGGTATGTACCAGGCGCTTGGCAAGGCCACACACCTGTATAGAGAAAATCTCGTCGCAAGAGGCATACATATCCTTGCTTGTAGGAATGAAAGGATGTGGATTGACGTTGCGCAGCAAAGCAAAGTCGCGTGGCTGAACAACCTCTGTAGGAACGATAACAGCCTTAGACGATTTGGCTGCATGTACAAACGATGTGTTCTTGCGACGCTCTGTACGCAACTTCTCAACATCTATCTGACTTACAACAAGCTGCTCGTCGAGAGAGAAACGTGTAGACTCAGCCACAAGCGAGCCATTCTCGTAAACATAAGCGTTGCCGCCATAAACCACATCTTGTGTGCTCTCGCCAAATCCACAAGAGCTGTATACATAACCGCATATCAAGCGAGCACTCTGCTGAGAGAGCAAACTCTTGAGATAAGCATTCTTGCCAATAAGGTCGTCGCTTGCCGAGAGATTGAACACAATGTCGGCTCCGGCAAGAGCTATGTCGTTGCTTGGCGGTACGGGTGCCCATACGTCCTCGCACAACTCAATACCAAACTTTACACCATCGCAAGTCTGGAATAGTTGTATGTCTGGCGATACTGTTATAGTGTTGCCGGCAAAGCGAACCTCGATAGGACAGTCTAAATCGTCGGCAGATGCAAACCAACGCTTCTCGTAAAACTCGCCATAATTAGGCAGATAACGCTTAGGCACAATACCAAGAATATTGCCATGCTGACAAACTACAGCACAATTGTAAAGGGCTGTACCAATACAAACTGGCGCGCCAATAATACAGATGATGTCAAGCATGCGCGAGAAGTCGAGCAGCTGCAATATCTTCATCTCTGTCTGGTCGAGAAGAGTTTGCTGTGCAAAGAGGTCTTGGCACGAATATCCTGTAACCGACAGTTCTGGGAAAACGATAATCTCGGCACCCTTGCCCTCGGCTTGTGCTATAAGGCTTTCTATCTGCTTAATATTGTAGTCGGCATCGGCAACACGCACAGAGGGTATGGCCGAGGCTACTGTTATGTAACCGTAATTCATATTCAATAATTATTATACATTATCTAATCGTAACCTGAGTGGCTCCATAGCCGTATTCCTGGAACGAAGCATCCTGATAAGGATAGTTCTTGTAGCGGTAACGCAACTCGTTAACGATGGCATGACGCAATACACCCTCGCCCTTACCATGTATAAACACTATGCGGCGTCCTTTATTGTGCTTGTTCTCCTCAAGTATGCGACGGAAGTAGTCGAGCTGATAATTCAATATATCGGCTGTGCCCATACCTGCTGTAGTCTCAAGCAAGCTGCCGGCATGAAGGTCAACAACAATCAAATCGTCATTCGACTTCTTCGACTGAGCGTGCTTGGATGTGTTGAGCGACTCCAATCCCTTGAGCTTCTTGTACGAAGGCTCGTTGGCACTAATGTTATTGAGGTTTCCCTTCTTTGGCTTAGTGGTGGTTTCGTCCTCTTCTACATATATCAGCTTGTCAGCCTCAACAGGCTTAAGCTGTGCAACATTGTCGTCCTTAACAACTGGATAAAGCAAAGCAGGTTCGTCGAAGAACTCGCTTGGCTGGAATGTGTGAAGCTTGTAGAACTTAACCTTGTCTATGCGGAACTGCACATCGCATACGGGTTTAGCCACAAAGTCCTTGTCGCGCTTGAACGAAAGCAACTGGAATCTAACTCGGTCTATCTCGTTAAGCTGGTCGAGCGCAAACGACTCGATGTATATCTTTGTGTTAGGCTCAAGCTCGCCCTCGCCACGAAGCTTGAACGACTGTCCGTCAACACTCATATATAAATAATGTACGTAATAGTTGCTGTCGTTTACAAGATAGCAAGCAAACGTAGACTTAGAGAAGTTCTTCACATCCTCTGGCACAAAGGCGTAGTAAAGGTTGAGCACGTTGCCACCCTTGCGCTCTTCTACCTTTGCCTTGTAGGTTATCTCGCGGTCGGCAGCATCGTATTCTTCCTCGTCTTCAACAACATCAGCCGAAAAGGCATTAATCTTGGCCTTAACCGACATATTGAATGTATCGGGGTCGGCACTCTCGACAGAACCTTCTGCCCCACTCTTCTTCTGAATCGACTTAGACGAGGAATACTCATCGCCACTACTCATTACAACCAAATCGGATATTGGGGTTGGTATCTGGAATCCATCCTCGTCTTCAACCAGGGCTATGTCCTTGCCCTGAAAACCTGCTATCTTACCACCACCTATATCGCTAAGGAATTGTACCTTGTCTCCTATTTTCATCGTTTTCTTTTAGCTTAAATTATAATTACTCTTTTTGCTGAATATTTAGCTATAAAGCATATGGCTTTAACTTCTCTAAC
>ERZ1026848.2045-NODE-2045-length-10506-cov-4.066022_pt1 | contig 10506 bp, 9 predicted proteins | sample MGYA00380154_ERZ1026848 | MGnify/ENA primary metagenome ERZ1026848 (study PRJEB33269, sample SAMEA4719790) | human gut metagenome | biome: human-associated habitat; feature: organic feature; material: feces | place: Cameroon | collected 2013-10 ...
GGGTATTTCTCTTTTTTTACCCTAAAAATCCGAACTTCACTTTGGCAATTTAGGTATCCTATATGTTAATCATATCAAATGAGGTGTACGATAAAACGGACTTTCCTTTGTAATCAGACAAATTTATTGAGTTCTGCGTTGTATTTGTAGTCAATTGCAGAAAGCTTGCTTTCAATTTCTTCTTTATTGCAACCGAGATCGTCACACATTTTATCGAGGCTGGGGTAGAAATCACGCAGCTTTGTATTAACAAAGCTTAAAAGAATCATCGGATCATTCGGAATTGTATTTTCAGCCATAAAAATCGCCCTTTCAAAATTATTTACTGTATTTACTAATCTTACAATTAGTAGTATAATATACAGGTACAAATTTGTAAACGGTATTCTGTGTGATGCCGTGTGTAACAGATAAATTTTTTTCAAAGGAACTTGGAAATGGATAAGAAATTTGATGTTGTAATCGTTGGCACAGGTGCGGCAGGACTTTATGCGGCACTTAATTTTCCCGAAAGCGTGAATATTCTTCTTGTTTCAAAGCGTGAACTTCAGCTTTCAAACAGCTCTCTTGCACAGGGCGGTGTTGCGTGTGTGCTTGATACGGTTCACGACAGCTACAAGCTGCATATTACGGATACATTGATTGCGGGAAAGTATAAAAATACTCTTTCCGCTGTTGAAAAGCTTGTTACCGAAGGTCCTTCGGATGTTCTTAAAATCAAAGACCTCGGTGTTGATTTTGACCTTAACGAGGACGGCACAATGTGCAAAACTCTTGAGGCAGGTCACAGCAGAAACAGAATTGTTCATCATAAGGATTCAACAGGCAAGGCAATTGTTGACGGACTTATCGCAAAGGTTACTCAGCTTAAAAATGTTACCGTATGTGACAACGCTCTTGTTTATGCAATTGACAAGGTGCTGAACGGTTTTTATATAAGCATTTTGAGAAACGGTGAAAAGCTTCACTACGGCTGTAACTACTGTCTGCTTGCAACAGGCGGCATCGGCAGAGTTTATAAGTATACAACCAACTCCGCAATCGCAACGGGTGACGGCATTGCGTTTGCATATATGCTTGGTGCAAGAATTAAAAATCTTTCGAGAATACAGTTTCACCCGACAGCATTTGCGGCTGATCGGGACAGAGAGCGTTTTCTTATAAGTGAGGCTGTTCGTGGTGAGGGTGCGGTTCTTCTCAACTGCAACGGTGAGAGATTTGCCTCAAATTATGACAGCAGAGGAGAGCTTGCTCCGAGAGATGTTGTTTCAAATGCGGTTATGCTTGAATCAATTAAGACAAACAGCGAGAATTTCTATCTTGACATAACCCACAAGCCGGCTGATTTTGTAAGAAACCGTTTTCCGATGATTTATGAAAGATGCCTTGAAGAGGGCGTTGACATTACAAAGGACAGAATCCCTGTATTTCCGTGCCAGCATTACCTTATGGGCGGTATTGATGTTGACCTTCATTCACGCACAACCGTTGAGGGCTTGTATGCCGCAGGCGAGTGTTCTCACACAGGTGTTCACGGTGCGAACCGTCTTGCAAGTAACTCGCTCCTTGAGGCACTTGTTTATTCAAGAACAGCCGCTCTTGATATTACGGATAAAATAAACAAATTCGGCAGAAGAACTCTTGGCGAAGAACCTGTTTACCGCCCTGTTGAGGGCAAGACTATGCCGCACGGCTGTCGTTCAAAAATCAGAGAGATTTTGCAGGACGCATATTTTGTTCTTCCAAAGCCTGAAAAATATGAAGGAAGCAGTAAGCAGATTCACGAGATTATGAGTGAACTGTTTGCAGAAAAGTACGAAATCAATTCCGACCTTGTTGAGGCAAGAAGTGCGGCAATTGTTGCAAGTATCATTTTTGATGAAATTATGGAGGGTACAGACTGATGACACTTAACAGCATTTATGTAGACAATCTTATCAAAACCGCATTGCTTGAGGATATCAACTATCTTGACACAACAACCGATTACCTTATTGACGAAAATCAAGAAAACACGGCAATTTTCCTTGCAAAAAGTTCAGGTGTTCTTTGCGGTATCGAGGTTGCGCTCCGTGTGTTTGAAATCCTTCAGCCAAACGGTTTTGAGGCAAAGGTTTATAAGCATGACGGCGACAAGCTTGTAAAGGGCGAAATCATCGCTGAAATTCACGGCAAGACAAGAACAATTTTAAAGGGCGAGAGAACTGCTCTTAACCTTATTCAGCATATGAGCGGTATTGCAACCGCAACAAACAAGGCTGTTGAAATTGTCAGCGGCACAAAGGCGTCTATTGCCGACACAAGAAAGACACTCCCGGGTATGCGTCCGCTCCAGAAGTATGCCGTTACGGTCGGAGGCGGAAGAAATCACCGTTACAATCTTTCCGATGCCGCAATGCTCAAGGATAACCACATTGACGCAGGCGGCGGAATTGCCAACGCTGTTTCAAAGCTTAAATCAAAACTCGGTCATATGACCAAGGTTGAGCTTGAAGTAAGAAACCTTGACGAACTCAATCAGGCTCTTGAGGCAGGCGTTGATGTTATTATGCTCGACAATATGAGTCCCGAGCTTATGAAACAGGCTGTTGACATTACGGCTGGCAAGGCTCTTCTTGAGGCAAGCGGCGGCATTACCGACGAAACTCTTCGTGAAATTGCCGAAACCGGTGTCGATATCATCTCAATGGGTGCGCTTACTCATTCGGTTAAGGCTTTTGATATTTCACTTAAAATAAAATAAGGCTGAATTGAAAAAATTTAAACCCAAAACACAAAACAGCGGTGATTATTCTTCATCGCTGTTTTGTGTTGTTTGAGTCGAAATTAAATTGTTGTGCTTGTAAAATTCAGGGAGCATTGCATAATGACGATGATTTTATGATCGGAAGTTGTGATAACAATCAGCAAGATTTTTGTATATTTCTGTTGGTATCGCAAGATTTCCTTTTCCGACTCCAAGCGAAATATCGGGTTTTGTTGCTCCGTGAAAGTCACTTCCGCCGCTTTTGAAAAGACCGTATTCGTCACAGATTTTCTCGGCAAGCTCTGTTTCGGCTTTGTCAAAAAGCGAATAGTACGCTTCCGTTGCGTTAAGACCGCAAGCCTTAGCTTTTGGCAGAAATTCTCTCAACTCATCTTCGTTCATGTTGAGAAACGGATGTGCCAGAACGGATATTGAACCGAAACCCTTCAGCTTTTCAATTATATACAGAGATGACGGTCTTTTTGGCGGAACATAGTAGCCGAACTTTGACATAAGCAAGGTTTTAAACGCTTCTTTAACGGACGAAACATAGCCTTTCTGCATAAGAGCGGCGGCGATGTTTGCACGGTTTACAAAGCCGTCAACCGTGCTGCTTTTGATTTCGTCATAGTCGAGAATATAGCCGTCTTTCGCAAGATTTTTAACGAGCAGTTTGTTGCTTTCTTCCTTTAACTTTTGCGACTCAGCCATAATTTCGGTTATGTCGGAATAGTTTTCTTTCTTGATAAACAGACCGACAATGTGCAGCTGCTTTGAATTGTATTCGGTTGAAAATTCAATCCCCGTAACAGTTGTTACGCCGTACTTTTTACCTGCCGAAACAAATTCGTCAAGTCCGGCAACCGTGTTGTGGTCGCAGAGTGCAACGGCGTCAAGTCCGATTTCTTTGGCTTTTAAAACGATTTCCGTAGGTGAAAATGTGCCGTCAGAAAATGTTGAATGTGTATGCAAATCGCAGAACATAAAATTCCTCCGATACAAAAATGGAGTGGGATAATTTTACCCACTCCATTTTAGCATATACGATTTGCAAATTCAACGCAGATGAATATTTCACACAAGCTTTTTCAGTTTCATTGCAAGGTCGGCAATGTGATTTACTCCGTTTCTGAAAACATAGTCAAACTCGCCGGCATAGGTTTTGACTTTGCCGTTAAATCCCTGTTTAAAGCGATAGACACCGTAGTTTTTATGCGTTTCGTCATACCAATAGGGAATACCGCAAAAATCGTATGTATGGCAGCCGCTCTCAATTGCGTACTTAATCATCGTCCATTGCATAAGATAATTCGGCATATATTTTCTGTATTCGTTTGATGAACAGCCGTAAACATAGCTTGCAACATTTGCATAATTTACAAGCAATGCACCCGACAAAACTTTTCCGTCAAGTTTTGCGATACATAGCTTTGCGTTGCCGTGAAATGCCTGTAAAAAATTTCTGAAATATTCTTCCGAACGAATTTCAAAGCCGTCACGCCTGCCTGTTTCTTTCATAAGCTCCATAAAATCGTCAAGCTCATCTTCACCGCAGAATTTACACTCAACACCTTTCCTCATTGCAAGGCGGATGTTGTACCGCCATTTTGATTTAAAATTTGCAAAAACTTCATCACACGATTTGTCTTTTATGTCAAGCACATAATTTTCTCTGCATTGGGTATTGTCATATCCTTGCTTTTCACCGTGATAAACAAAGCCGAGGTCAACAAGATTTTTAATCGAGATAAAGTCGGTTTCGTCAATCAGCGGATCGGTTTTGAGTGTGTATGCGTGATATTTTTCTGCAATCAGTTTTATCTGCTCAAAAATTTTTCTTACGGCTTTACTGTCGTGAGTGTCGCATACAAAGCCCCTCGGTGCATAAAGCATTGCCGTGTTGAGAATCGGTATTTTCTTTACAAGCACAAGTGTACAGCCGTTGATTTTTCCGTTTTCGTCACGAACTGCAACATACTCGGGAATCCAACCCTTTTTAACCCTTGCCCAGTCAGCCGACTGCATAAAGTTTCCGTATTTACTGTTTTTACAAAATTCCTCATACTCTTTAATATCCATAAAAAAACAAACCTTTCGTAAGTGTATCTATACTATACAAAAGGCTTGTTTCTGAAATTGTTCAAAAATGTATCATAGTTGTTTCATCAGCCATAATAATCAAATTGTTCGTTGTTTATTTTGATGTATTCCAAAAATGGCTGTGGGCAGATGTTGATGCTGAAAGATTCGGGACGTACATTAACCGTTATTGAATCGGAACTGACTCCCCAGTATTTTATGAGTGCATCGGATAACTCCTGTTCATAACTGTCGCTGTACGGAATAACCGAATACAGCGGATTTTCACTCTCGGTAACGCTGTCCGTCAGGTAGGTCGTATCAATGTTAAGCTCATAAATCGTAAAGGTTTCCGTGTCAAACAGCATTGTTATGCTTAGTCCGTATTGTGCGCCCTCTTTGACATAGTTGCATGCGACAAACATAATATCGGACGAAACGATTACATTACTGTCAAGTGTTCCACGCATCGTAAATTCGTAACCGCTACAGCTGTCAATTGTAAAAAACTGCGGAATGTAGCCTGCAATATTGGAAAATAAATTTGTGTCTTTAAGCGAATTTGCAAGATTGCTTATCGCTTTTTTTGCATAGCTGATTACAGTTTCTGTTTTCGGAGCATTGTTTTGAAGAAAGCAAACGGTATCTTCGCTTGAAACGAGTTTCAAAAATTCTCCGCCGCTCAAAGTAGTTATATCGGCTGTAAGTTTAAATGTTTCGGCTGTATTTCCGACAGAATCCCGATTGTCCGTTACCGAATAATAAAAGCGGGGGAGAAACACAACGGTTGCGACTACGGTCAAGGTGAGCAAGGTGCAGATGATATATTTTGCGGATTTTTTAAGGTTAAATTTCATCTTCAAAATCCTCACTTTCCCCAAAATTATCGGCAAGGCTTACCGTAAAGCTGATGTCCGTACCCTTGCCGACTTCACTGACAATTTCAAGAGTTGAGCCGTGAAGCTTTGCAATTTCATTGCAGATTGAAAGCCCGAGTCCGGCTCCGCCCATACTCCTTGAACGGGATTTGTCAACCATATAAAACGGTTCGGTAATTTTGGCAAGGTCATCTTCCGCAATTCCGCAACCGCTGTCGGTAACGCAAAAACGGTATCTGTCGCTGTCAACATATCCCGTGAGTGTAACAGGCTTTCCGCTCTCACTCGCTTTACAGGCATTGTCAATCAGATTGTACAAAAGCGTTTTCAAGAGTGACGGCTCAGCTTTGACAGTTGCTTTTTCAACATTTAATTTGAGCTTTACGCCGTATTTTTTCAAAATAAAGAGAACAGACTTTTTAATGTCATCGGCAATTATTTCCGTTCTGATATTTATGGTTTTGATTTCATCATTTTTCAAAACTATAAGGTTTAGCAGATTGAGCGAAAGTGCTTCAAGCCGACTGCCCTCTTTGTAAATAAGGTCGGCACATTCTCTGCGTTGTTCAGGCTCCATTTCGTAGGAACGGAGCATATCCGCATAGCCGATAACAGAGGTCAGCGGAGTTTTTAACTCGTGGGTAAAATCCGCAATAAAGTTGTCACGATTCTGTGTCGCAAGCTTTAACTGTTCAATGTAGTCTTCAACATAATCTGCCATGGTGTTAAAGCTCTGCGAAAGCTCGGTTATTTCGGTTGAGGATGTAATGCCGTGGCTTTCCTTTACTCTCATATTAAAGTTGCCTTCGGCAATTTCTTTTGACGCATCTCTCAACTTTACAAGCGGTCTTGTCAAAAGCTTTGAGAAGATTACGAGCAAAATTGACGCAAACAGTGCAACGCCTATGAGAATGAACTGATAAATTGTGCAGTACATATCACGGTCGCTGTACACGCTTGTTATATCGTCAACAGTTTCAATATAACAGCTTGCGGTTACAAGCTGAATTTTACTTATTGTCTGAATATAGTATTTTTTGTTTTCCGTAACAATTCTGCTTTTTCTGGAGTTTACCGACATACCGTGAGCAAATTCATCCTCTGCCGAAAAGCTGAGTTCGTTTATTGAACCGATTTTGCTTTTGGAATCCGAATTGCCCGCAATCTGTTTTGCAAATCCTATTGCCGAAGTACGAAGATATTCCCAGTTTCCGTAGGTGGGTTGGTTGTTGTCTGCATATACCGAAAGTGCTGTTGTGATGTAATTGTTGTTCTTTTTGGCTGAGTCAATGCGGTTGTTCAGCGTGTTTGTAAAAACGGTGTTGATGAGGAGAAAACCTCCCACACCGAAGGAAGTAATTATAATAAGAAAGGTAATAAAAAATATTTTCCACGAAAATTTCATTAGGGCTTTCCCTCCGCTTATTCAACAAGACGGTAACCGACTTTATACACAGACTGAATGTTGTCTTTTAAATCAAGCTTTTTTCTTAACCGCTGAATATGCAGATCCACGGTTCTTGTGTCACCCATATACGGTTCATTCCATACCCTTTCGTAAATCATTTCACGGTAAAGGGCAATGTTTTTGTTGCGTACAAAAAGCAGAAGTATTTCGTATTCCTTTAATGTAAGGTCAATTTGTACTCCGTTTTTGGTGACTATTCTTGAATTTGTGTCAATTACTATGTCTTTAAAGCTGAGTTTTGTTTTTGCCTTGTTGTATCTTCGCAGTACCGCATCGACTCTTGCCTGAAGTTCCGAAATGTTGAACGGTTTTGTTATGTAATCGTCAGCTCCCAGGTTAAGCCCGTAAACCCTGTCCGATATATCTGATTTTGCAGTAATGAAAATTACGGGTGTGTCAAAGCCTCTAATGTAGTCCATAAGCTCAAAACCGCTGATTTTCGGCAACATAACATCAAGCAGAATAAGGTCAAAGTGCTTTTTCTCAAGCAAATCGGCACAGCTTTCGCCGTCAAACACACAATCAGTTTTGTGCCCGTGCCGAGAAAGAGCCATTTCAATAAGATTTGAAATATTCTTTTCGTCCTCAACAATCAATATGTCAGCCAACAACCCCACCTCCAAGACACAGTTTATATCACCATTGTATCATAAATGTATCATTTTCTCCAGACTGTCTTTTTGCCAGAGATTTACAATCAAAATTTCGTTAATGCAGAATATTGTCAAATTATGTGCAGTTGTTAATTATTTCACGAACCGTACTTGAAAACGAAGTCGAATAATGGTATTATTTTATTCAAGCAAAACATTTTGAAAGGAAGATTACAATGGGTAATTCTAAATCGGTAAAAAAAGGTGTTGCAGTTGTAACGGCAGTTATCGTTGCTGTTGTTATGGTTTGCGTTTCGGTAGTTTGCAATTTGCTTTCAACAAAAACAGAGAGTACAAATCAGACATATCTTGATGACGCAAGCAGCAAGCTTGATGATTACAATAACAACTATAACTATAATAACTTTGAGTTTATGAACACACTCTTTGAAAAGGCAAATGTAATTGCAAGTGTTGTTACGGAAAATACTTCGGCTGACACAAATGCCGCACTTGTAAAGAACCTCGGTATCAATTCATTTGTTATGACAGATGCTGACGGCAAAATCATTGCCGCATCTGATGAAACAAAGGTAGGCACAAATTTTCTTGATGACGAAGCAACAAAGCAGTTTAAGCCTAACCTCAAGGGTATCAAGGTAAAGAGCATTTCCGACCCGACTGCTGTTGAGGGTGAGGACGGTGTGTACAACCTTATGGCTTGCGTTGCAAGAGCAGAGGGCGGCATTGTTATTATTGATACAAATACAAGCGACTATTCGGCTGTTATCGGTGCTGACATTGCAAACGGCTGTAAGGGTGACACTATTATTGTAAAAGACGGCGAAGTTGTAAGCACAAATATGAACCTTGGCGATAACGGTCTTAAAAGCGCAGGTATTACAGACGAAATGATTCGTTCGGAAAATTTCAATGTTACAATTGACGGCACAACATATTCACTCAGCAGTATGCCGTCAGGTGAATATACAATCATCAGCGGACAGTCTGCGACAGAAAGCGGTTTCAATATGATTTACGGTGACGTAATTCCGTGTGCCGCAGGTGTTGTAATGATTATCATTTCCGCAATTATACTCAGCCTTGGCACAACAAAGAAAAAGGAAAACGAGTAATTGTTAATTACAGCATACAAACAAGAAGTGGACATTTCACGAAATTTGTATGTAAAATGACGAAAATGTCATAAATTCAAGAAATATCTCCGAAAACATTGTGCTTTAGCACAAAGAATATTGTGCCGAAAAATATTGCATAACCGTATTTTGATGATATAATAATGGCATAAACAAAAAAAACGCAAAGCAAAGGAGCTTCTGAAAAGGAGGCTCCTTTTCTGTTTATCTTTTTTGGTATCTTAAAAAGGGGAAATTATTATGACACCTGAGAAAATTGTTGAAAACCATAAGAAATATGTCCTCCAGTCATGGAGCAAGCAGGGTAATCTCAATCCGATTCCCGTTGCAAAGGCAGACGGAATTTACTTTTACGATTTTGACGGTAACAGATATACAGATATGTCATCACAGCTTGTAAACCTCAACCTCGGTTACGGAAATAAAGCAATCGGTGATGCAATCAAGGAACAGGTTGACAAGTTTTGTTTTGTCGGTCCGTCATATGCCACAGAGGCAAAGTCAACGCTTGCAGAGATGATTATAAATCTTCTTCCCGACAGCTTCGGAAAGGTATTCTTTACAAATGCAGGTGCAGACGCAAACGAAAATGCAGTAAAGATTGCAAGAATGTTCACAGGCAGAAACAAAGTATTCAGCCGCTACAGAAGTTATCACGGTTCATCATTCGGTGCAGGCAACCTTACGGGTGAACCGAGAAGATATCCTCTTGAACCCGGTATCCCAGGATTTGTAAAATTCTTTGATCCTTATGTTTACCGTGAGGCAATCAACTTTGAATCGGAGGAAGAGGCTACTAAGTTCTACCTTACAAAGCTCCGTGAACAGATTATTTACGAAGGTCCCGACAGCGTAGCCGCAATCGTAATGGAAACAATCACAGGTTCAAACGGTGTAATCATTCCGCCGAAGGGTTATCTGCCGGGTGTAAGAAAGATTTGCGATGAGTTCGGAATCCTGATGATTTGCGACGAAGTTATGGCAGGCTGGTGCAGAACAGGTAAGATGTTTGCATTCCAGAATTTTGATGTAGTTCCCGATATCGTAACATTTGCAAAGGGTGTTACATGCGGTTATGTTCCTCTCGGCGGTGTTGCAGTATCAAAGAAGGTTGCAGAATATTTTGACGATCATCTTCTTTCATGCGGACTTACATACAGCGGTCATCCTCTTGCCTGTGCGGCAGGTGTTGCCTGTGTAAACTACTACGATGAGGCACACATTCTTGACAATGTTGCAAAGTCGGGCAAGGTTCTCGGAGAAATCCTTGAAGAAATGAAGGCTAAGCATCCTTGCGTAGGTGATGTAAGATATATCGGTCTTTTCTCGGCAATTGAGCTTGTAAAGGATAAAAAGACAAAAGAACCTCTTGTTCCTTACGGCAAGGACGAAAAGGGTATTATGGGAACTCTCGTCGGTATGCTCAAAAAGAAAAAGTTCATGACATACTCACACGAAAATATGCTCTTTGTCAATCCGCCTCTCATTATTACAGAGGAGCAGATTAAGGAAGAAATGGAGAAGATGGACGAGGTTCTTACATATGTTGACAGCGAATTGATTTGATAATATAGGTTAATTAAAA
>ERZ1026848.2046-NODE-2046-length-10504-cov-8.756436_pt1 | contig 10504 bp, 9 predicted proteins | sample MGYA00380154_ERZ1026848 | MGnify/ENA primary metagenome ERZ1026848 (study PRJEB33269, sample SAMEA4719790) | human gut metagenome | biome: human-associated habitat; feature: organic feature; material: feces | place: Cameroon | collected 2013-10 ...
AGCGCCGCGCATTGCTTAACTATCTGTACGACCGCGACATCAATCGCTACCGTGCAATCATCAAGGCCCTCGGCCTCCGTAAGTAATCCGCACAAAGGAAACAAGGTCCCGCGTACTCAAAGAGAACGCGGGATTTTTTTTGTATTTATACTACTTGTCTGAAAAAAAAGTAGTAACTTTGCAGAAGTTTTTTAAGGTATATAAAATGCAAGATATTAGAAACATTGCGATTATCGCCCATGTCGACCATGGAAAGACCACGCTTGTCGACAAGATGATGTTGGCGGGCAAGCTGTTCCGTGACGGCCAGGATAACAGTGGCCAGGTATTGGACTCCAACGACCTGGAACGCGAACGAGGAATAACTATCCTTTCCAAGAACGTTTCAATCAACTGGAAAGGCACAAAAATCAATATTATTGACACCCCGGGTCACTCCGATTTCGGTGGTGAGGTAGAGCGCGTGCTCAACATGGCAGACGGTTGTATCCTGCTTGTTGACGCATTCGAGGGACCGATGCCGCAGACACGCTTCGTGCTGCAGAAGGCGCTTCAGATCGGTCTGAAGCCGATCGTTGTTGTGAACAAGGTTGACAAGCCCAACTGCCGCCCTGAGGAAGTGTACGAAATGGTGTTCGACCTCATGTTCTCACTCAACGCTACCGAAGACCAACTCGACTTCCCCGTTGTTTACGGTTCGGCAAAGAACGGCTGGATGGCTGAGGACTACAACGCCCCGACAGACAATATCGACTATCTGCTCGACAAGATCGTAGAAGTGATACCCGCACCGAAGGTGCTTGAGGGCACGCCGCAGATGCTCATCACATCGCTCGACTACTCAAGCTACACCGGTCGTATCGCCGTAGGTCGCGTTCACCGCGGCACGCTCAAGGAGGGCATGAACATAACCATCTCTCACCGCGACGGCACTCAGGAGAAGACACGCATCAAGGAAATACACGTGTTCGAGGGAATGGGACAGAAGAAGGTAGACGAGGTTCACTCTGGCGACATCTGCGCCATCGTAGGTTTGGAGCGCTTCGAAATCGGCGACACCATCTGCGACTTCGAGAACCCCGAGCCGCTGCCTCCTATCGCTATCGACGAGCCTACCATGAGTATGCTCTTCACCATCAACGACTCGCCGTTCTTCGGTAAGGAAGGCAAGTTCGTTACATCACGCCACATCAACGATCGCTTGCAGAAGGAGCTTGAGAAGAACCTTGCGCTGCGCGTTCGTCCGTTCGAGGACACCACGGATAAGTGGATCGTAAGCGGACGCGGTGTGCTCCACCTCTCTGTGCTCATCGAGACAATGCGTCGCGAGGGTTACGAGCTGCAGGTAGGTCAGCCGCAGGTAATCTACAAGGAGATCGACGGTGTGAAGTGCGAGCCTATCGAGGAACTTACTATCAACGTGCCCGAGGAGTTCTCGAGCAAGATGATTGATATGGTGACACGCCGTAAGGGCGAGATGACATCTATGCAGACCCTCGGCGACCGCGTCGACATCGAGTTCGACATACCGTCGCGCGGTATCATCGGTCTGCGCACCAACGTGCTCACAGCGAGCCAGGGTGAGGCTATCATGGCACACCGCTTCAAGGAGTACCAGCCGTACAAGGGCGAGATTACACGCCGTATGAACGGTTCGATGATTGCCCTCGAGACCGGCACAGCCTATGCTTACTCTATCGACAAGCTGCAGGATCGCGGCAAGTTTTTCATCGATCCGGGTGAGGAAGTGTACGCAGGTCAGGTGGTAGGCGAGCACGTTCACGACAACGACCTCGTCATCAACGTTACGAAGGCAAAGCAGCTCACCAACGTTCGTGCCAGCGGTTCTGACGAGAAGGCGCGCGTGATACCGAAGGTGGTGATGAGTCTTGAGGAGTGCCTCGAGTACATCAAGGGCGACGAGCTCGTGGAGGTTACTCCGAAGAGCATGCGTATGCGCAAGATTATCCTCGACCATCTCAGCCGCAAGCGCAGCAACAAAGACTAATTTCTTGTATCGAAATATATACAACGACGGGTGTTCCAAGACTGTGAAGTCATGGGACACCTTTTTTCGTATCAAATGCTTGCTTTTATGGAATTAATTTATTACATTTGCGGCATGGGAATAGAAAAGATACGAAAAGTCATATGTAGTTTATGATAAACGTTAGTGATGAGAAATGGAATAGTCTGCCGAAAGTAAATGACAGACTCAATGAGAGATACGGCGCACCAGGAACCCCTTCGCGCGATGCTTTCGAGGCATGCGCCAAGGCATGGTATTACGCCGAGTTGCTGAAAGAAGAGCGCAAGCGCCAGAAGCTTACGCAGCAGCAGCTTGCCGACAAGATTGGCAAGAAGCGCGAGTACATATCTACCATAGAGCGTGGCAACAGCGATATGCAGATGTCTACGTTCCTGCAGATAGCCTCTGCGTTAGGACTGCGTTTCTCGCTCGTGGTGGGCTGACGGCAAATTAATGTGCGGGTGGGCTGACAACAAGTTGGTTAAACCATGCGCCCGAACACAATAATAACGGCTGTTCGGCGTTTATTATTCAGAAAGTGAAAACGTAAACGAACATGAAAGAAATGAAGAAAAGAACTATATTGTTGGGCCTTGCCGCAGGCGTGCTGCCGGCAATGGCGCAACCAAAGGTCGGCACCGTATCCGTATTGCCCCGTGTGGGCGTGGCACTCGCCAATCTGCCCGGCGACAAAATGTATATAGCCGGTGGAGTCAGCGACAACATGACTTACTCGGCACGCTACAAGGCAGGCTTGATGGCAGGCGTCGACATCGACTGGCAGTTCATGCCCAACCTCTCTGCCACCATCGGTGCGCAGTATGTGCAGCAAGGCGCCAAGTATAGCAACGACGGCTACAAGGTGAAGGTTACGGAAGGTGTGTACAAAGGCACGGGCTACAGCGACTGGAGCACGCAGCTACATTACATCAACGTGCCCCTGATGCTCAACGCCTACCTCGGTACGGGCTTCGCCGTTAAAGCCGGTGTGCAGATAGGCTTCCCAATCTCGGGCAAGATGAAGTACACCGAGCAGCAGTACACGATGACGAAAGACGACGTGAAGTACGAGAAACCCGAACACGTGAAGTACGACCTGAACTCAACGCTCACAAAAGTGACATTCGCTATTCCCGTCGGTGTGAGCTACGAGTTCTCTAACGTAATAATCGATGCGCGCTATAACATCGGACTCACACAGTTCCAGAACATTGACGGCTTCGAATCTTCGAAGAACCGTGTGTTCACGTTCAGTGTAGCCTATCGTCTGGAACTCTAAAAACCAGCTGCCTCGCCAAAACACAACATCAACCGAACAACAATGGAAAAGAAGATAATAGTCTGCTGCGCCATCATCGTAGCAGGAACATACATACTCTCGCACTCGTGGTCGATGACCATCGGCGTGGCTCTGCTGCTCTACGCCCTCGACGCCTACCTCACGGCTTGGGTGAAGAAGAAGGACGAGCAGTATTACGGAAAAAAGAAAAAGGAAGAAGATGGAGAAACTCATTAAACTATATACAGAATGGAGTGGGGCGGAACCCGTCAGCACCGAGCAACTCGCCGGAGCCGGCAGCAATCGCCAGTACTACCGCTTCACCTCTGAGGACGGCTCTACCGTCATCGGCGTCGTAGGCACCAGTCGCGACGAGAACCACGCCTTCGTCTATCTCGCCGAGCACTTCGAGCAGCGCCAGTTGCCCGTGCCGCACATACTCGCACAGAGCGCCGACGGACTGCGCTATCTGCAGACCGACCTCGGCTCAACCTCGCTCTTCGACGCCATACGCGGCGGACGCGAGGCAGGCGGCAGATACAACCAGCACGAGAAGCAGCTGCTGAAAGCCACCATACGTCAGTTGCCGAACATACAGATACGCGGAGCGCGCGGACTCGACTGGCAGAACTGCTATCCGCAGCCCGAGTTCGACGAGGACAGCGTGCTCTTCGACCTCAACTACTTCAAGTATTGCTTCCTGAAGCCTTCGGGTCTCGACTTCCACGAACTGAAGCTCGAGGCTAACTTCCGCCTCTTCGCCAAGGACCTTACCTCGGAGAACATCGACTCGTTCCTCTACCGCGACTTCCAGGCGCGCAACGTGATGCTCGACGCCGAGGGCAATCCGAACTTCATCGACTTCCAGGGCGGCCGTCGCGGTCCGTTCTACTACGACCTCGCCTCGTTTCTCTGGCAGGCGTCGGCACGCTACAGCGACAAGCTGCGCCGCGAACTCGTAGCCGAATACTACGACGCGCTGAAGCAGTACACCGAGGTGCCGTCGCTGCGCCACTTCGTACACCGTCTGAGCCTCTTCGTGCTCTTCCGCACACTGCAGGTGCTCGGCGCTTACGGCTTCCGTGGCTACTTCGAGCGCAAGAAGCACTTCCTCGACTCCATTCCGCCGGCTATGGACAACCTCCGCGCGCTGCTGAAGCTGGGCGAGCAGGTGTTCCCCTATCCGTACATGATGGACATGCTGCGCCGACTCACCGAGATGCCGCGCTACGCTCATATCGAGGAGCCGGCTGTGTCGCGCGCTGACGGCTACAAGACCACCGACAAGAACGTCTACGAGGCTCATCCGCAGGACGGACCAGCCACGTTCTCCAAGTACGATGGCAAGGGACCGCTGCGCGTGCGCGTCTTCAGCTTCTCCTACCGCAAGGGCATACCAGCCGACGAGTCGGGCAACGGCGGCGGATACGTGTTCGACTGTCGCTCTACGCACAACCCCGGACGCTATGAGCCGTACAAGAAACTCACAGGACTCGACGAGCCAGTGATACGATTCCTCGAGGACGACGGCGAGATACTCACCTTCCTCGACAGCGTATACAAGCTCGCCGACGCACACGTGCAGCGATACATCGACCGTGGCTTCACCGACCTGATGTTCTCCTTCGGTTGCACCGGCGGACAGCATCGCAGCGTCTACTCGGCGCAGCATCTCGCTGAACATCTGCACGAGAAGTTCGGAATAGAAGTGCACGTCTGCCACAGAGAGCAAGGCATAGAGCAGACACTTCTGTAGAATTTATAGCACATTCGTTTTGCTGTTTGGCGGATTTTGAGTAATTTTGTAGGCAACATATTTATAACGACATCTATGATGCAAGCAATGATTTTCGCGGCAGGAATGGGCACTCGCCTTAAACCGCTCACCGACACTATGCCAAAGGCGTTGGTGAGGGTAGGTGGTGAGCCGCTCATAAAGCACGTAATACAAAATCTCTCTGAGGCTGGCGTTGACCGCATTGTTGTCAACGTGCACCACTTTGCGCAGCAGATAATCAACTATCTTACAGAAAACGACAACTTCGGGCTCGATATACGCATTTCCGACGAATCAGCCGGACTGCTCGAGACGGGCGGCGGCATAAAGCATGCCGCGCAGCTCTTCGCCCCCGACGCTCCGATACTCATACATAATGTGGACATCCTGAGCAACGTAGACCTGCGACGCTTCTATCAGCGCGCCGGCGGACTGCTCAAGGCTGACGCTTCAACTCCGGCTTCAGCTGACGCTCCCGACGCGTTGCTTCTCGTGAGTGAGCGCAAGACGCAGCGCTATCTGCTCTTCGACGACACGATGCGCCTTGTCGGTTGGACCAATATCGCCACGGGCGAAGTGAAGAGTCCGTACCCCGACCTCGACCCTAAGGCTTGTCGCATGTACGCTTTCGCCGGCATACATGCCCTCTCGCCCCGTATGCTGCCTTTGATGCAGCAGTTCCCCGACCGCTTCAGCATCATCGACTTCTACCTGCAGACCTGCGCCACCCATCGCATCGAAGGCTTCGCCAAAGACGACCTCCTACTGATGGATATCGGCAAGCTCGACACGCTGGCACAAGCAGAGGAGTTCCTGTTAAAAGTAAAAAGCCCCTCCCAACCCTCCCCGTCGGGGAGGGCTTGAGAATGCACGAGGCTTAGTTCGGCCTATTCCCCAAGGGCTTAGGAAGGCTTAAGAAGGCTTAGTTCGGCTTAAACGCCGCCTTTCCTCGGCTTAAACGCTGCCGACCTTCGGCTTAACCGCCGCCTAAAGATAAAAAAGAAACATCGAATACAAACAATAAAACCAACCAAAGTAATGCAACAGAAGATAATAATTCTTGATTTCGGTTCGCAGACCACGCAGCTCATCGGCCGCCGTGTGCGCGAGCTTGATACCTTCTGCGAGATTATGCCCTACAACAAGTTCCCGAAGGACGACCCCTCTGTCATCGGTGTCATCCTCAGCGGAAGCCCCTTTTCGGTTCACGACAAGGAGGCGTTCAAGGTAGACCTTAGCCAGTTCGTAGGACGCATCCCGGTGCTTGGCATCTGCTACGGCGCACAGTACATCTCTTACGCCGGCGGCGGAAAGGTGGAGGCAGCCGACTCTCGCGAGTACGGACGTGCCAACCTCGAGCACTTCGACGCCGAGAACCCCTTGTTCAAAGGCTTCGTGCAGAACTCGCAGGTATGGATGAGCCACGGCGACACCATCACCGCTATCCCAGAAGACTTTAAGTGCATCGCTTCTACAGCCAACGTGAAGTATGCAGCTTACGCTTCTACAAAGCAGCCGGTATGGGCAGTGCAGTTCCACCCAGAGGTGTTCCACTCGCTGCAGGGCACACAGCTCCTGGAGAACTTCGTGGTAGACATCTGCGGAAGCCGTCAGGACTGGAGCGCCGACTCGTTCGTAGAGACAACCGTAGCTGAGCTCAAGGCGCAGCTCGGCGACGACAAGGTGATCCTCGGACTCTCGGGCGGTGTCGACTCAAGCGTAGCAGCCGTACTCCTCAACAAGGCTATCGGCAGCAACCTCACATGTATCTTCGTCGACCACGGTATGCTCCGCAAGAACGAGTTCCGCGACGTAATGGAAGACTACAAGTGCCTCGGTCTTAACGTTATCGGCGTAGACGCAAGCGAGAAGTTCTTCTCAGACCTCGCAGGCGTTACCGACCCCGAGCAGAAGCGCAAGATTATCGGTCGCGACTTCGTTGAGGTGTTCAACGCTGAGGCTAAGAAGCAGACCGGCGCAAAGTGGCTCGCTCAGGGCACTATCTACCCCGACCGCATCGAGTCGCTCAACATCACAGGCAAGGTAATCAAGAGCCACCACAACGTAGGTGGTCTGCCTAAGGAGATGAACCTCAAGCTCTGCGAGCCGCTCAAGTGGCTCTTTAAGGACGAGGTTCGCCGCGTAGGTCGCTCAATGGGCATGCCCGAGCACCTCATCACACGCCATCCGTTCCCAGGACCGGGCTTGGCTGTGCGCATCCTTGGCGACATCACTCCCGAGAAGGTACGCATCCTCCAGGATGCCGACGACATCTATATCCGCGGTCTGCGTGAGTACAAGACAAAACTCTCTGGCGATGACGCACGCCGCGTACTTGCTGCCGGCGTTCCTGCCGACATGCACGACGGCGAGATAGAGGTTTCGCTCTACGACCAGATCTGGCAGGCAGGCACAGTGCTCCTCTCTACCGTACGCTCAGTAGGCGTAATGGGTGACGAGCGCACATACGAGCACCCCGTTGCTCTCCGTGCCGTTACCTCTACCGACGCTATGACAGCCGACTGGGCTCACCTGCCTTACGACTTCATGGCTAAGGTGTCTAACGAGATCATCAACAAGGTGCGCGGCGTCAACCGCGTATGCTACGACATCTCGTCTAAGCCGCCATCAACAATCGAGTGGGAGTAAAATTATAACTGGAAGATAGGCTGGAAGATTTCGCTTTTTAAAGCAAATCTTCCAGCCTTTATTGTGCTCTAAATGTGAGAGTTGCAGCGCTGCTGGAAGATATGGAGGATTTTTTTACTAACACAAAAAAACAAGGGCAATCTTTATAGACTGCCCTTGTCAAATATTATCTATTTCTTCTGTGTTGGTTTCCAAATCTCATAGTCCTTCTATAAGATCCATTTTCTGAGTTTCTATCATCTCGTACTTTTATTGGAGGTTGCGAATATTGTCTGCTTGGTCGGTCATTGGTTTTGACCTCAATTTTAAAAATATCCTTTAAGATGTTCGATTTCTTTTTGCGAGGACTATTGTCTTCATCTTCATCTTCGTCTTCATCTTCACCTTCATAATAATGTCTTAAGGATCTGGATGCTTTACTTGATGACTGACTTTTGTTTTGTTTGTTATCAGCTTTCTCCTCATTATTAGCTTCGTCTTTATCCTTTTTCACCTTTTTGTCTTCGCGGTTAATCTCCCAAACTTTGTTTTTACGGTAAACTTTGCATGTGCCGTTCTGGAAATGTCCAACTCTGTCGTACTCGTGGGGCTTTATTACCATGACTCCGGAGGCGTCAATAAACAGATACTTTCCTTTTTCGTTCTTTACAGCAGCAAGACCTTCAGAGAAGTCGTCGGCATGACTGTACTTGAGAGGAATGCATTCCTCTCCGTTTGAGTTTATATATCCGTATAGGTTGCCGCACTTTGCCACAATCATATTCTCGGAAAACACTCCAAGTGAATCGTATTTTACGGGAATGAATGCTTTGCCGTTCTTATCGATCATTCCCTGCTTGTCGCCGATAAAAACATACATGTTGTCTTGGAATATACCCTCTGTAGTGAAGGCATCCGACAGCCAATTGTTGTTTATCTTGATTTTGTCGTATATGGCATCCTGAATACTATTATTCTGTATGTCCATAATGCCCCACTTGTTGTTGGCTTTATAGAAAGCCCTCTCGTTGATGACGGGGGAGATGTATCCGTACTTGCAAGGAATGACAGTCTTGTATGTCTTTCCGCTTAGTACGCCTGTCATTCCGTTCACCACGATGTGTATGTAAGGAGTGGATGGATCTGGAAAATCGTCGAATGTAAGATAAGTCGTGCCGCTGTTTTCGTTCATGACGTAAGCCTTTTCTATGTCCCAGGGCTGGATGACAGTACCGTCAATGTTGTATATTCCGTACTTGCCGTCCTGTTCTACCCAAGCCATATTGTAAGCGCCGACATTATAGAATTTGCCTATGTTGGAATATTCGAAAGGAATGATAATCTTGTTGTTGCCGTCTATCATACCTTCCTTTCCATTATAGGTAGCACGCATCGGAGCATCTTTTGAATAGCTCTCCAACTTGTCGTAGATACATGGGATGAGTGATTTTACTTCGTCTGTACCTTTCAATTCAGCATATCCGTTTTTCCCGTTCTTTACGAGATACACGTACTCGCCAGAGTGCTTTATGCTGCTATATTCGCATTGCAGTAGAGTTATGTCTTGCGAGTTTACCAGACCTAACTTGCCGTTTCTCTGACATTTGTAGACATTATCACGATAGTTGCTACCCTCTTTGAAAAGGCTGATTTCGTCATAGTTTACTGGTATGTAAACCACACCCTCTTCGTCTACAACACCATATTTATATTCGCCATCTTCTGTATACTTGCTTGCTATTGCAAGTCCGTTCTGGAATGAAGATACGTCCGCATAAATGTGCAGCGGATTCTTCTCCTCCTCAGCCTTTCTTGCGAGGTCGGCTATGGACTGTGCATGGCTGAGTGAGGAGAATAGAAGAGATACAATTATAATAAAAAATCTCATCATCTGTAGATTTAATTAATTCTCATAATATACATCGCCGCTGTTGTTGTCAACGAGCTTGTTTCCTTCCCATTTTATTGAAATGGAAATAGACGGACGAGCTGTAACTTTACCAACGAATTGCGAAATTCTTTTGAATACCGGGCTTGACGATGATATCCTGTTGTCGTTCGCATAAACACCGTTCTCAGTAATTTTAAGAGTTACGCCATTATGATAATAGCTGTTGCCAATGACAAAGTTCTTGACATCCGAATTCGTGTTGAAGCCTTCTTTTACTTGATGTTGTTCTTGGCTATTATTGGAATTGTTATATGTCATGGCTGTGTCTACAACTGCTTCTTCCTTGGCGTCTGTTGCTACAACCTCAGTGTCAGGCTCCATTGTTTGATATTCAGTTGTGTCCATTGGCGTTACTTCTATTATGTTGTTACTTGAGTCAACATTGTTAGAAGATCTATTATACCATATGTAGCCACCAAAACCAATTGCGATAACTGCAAGTACAATAACCAAAGCCACCAATCCTTTATTGGCATTATCTTCTTCTCCTTCTTCTTCTACAACTTCTTCTGTGTCTTGTGTGGCAGTTGCTTTATCGTCATTATCATTGTTGTTGAGGTCTTCAGTCGTTGAAACAGTTTGAGCCTTTGTAACAGAATTCTCTTCTTTTACAGAATCCTCTTCTATTATGGGATTCTCTTCTTTTATAGAAGTTTCCTCTTTTGCAGAAAACTCTTTTGGGCAACCACAGTGAGGACAGAAGTCTGCTCTATCGCTCATCATGCGGCCACAATTCTTACATTTTATCAGTGCCATATCTTATTTTATTTTAGTTAGTGGTAGACGCAGGTCGGGATTCTTTGCATCCGCAGCATCCGAATCGTAATATATGTATTTACC
>ERZ1026848.2056-NODE-2056-length-10480-cov-3.995204_pt1 | contig 10480 bp, 6 predicted proteins | sample MGYA00380154_ERZ1026848 | MGnify/ENA primary metagenome ERZ1026848 (study PRJEB33269, sample SAMEA4719790) | human gut metagenome | biome: human-associated habitat; feature: organic feature; material: feces | place: Cameroon | collected 2013-10 ...
GAGCGGGAAGTTCGCATAGGAGGCGAGAAAGACGCCCTCGATTCCGTTTGCAAGCATCTTCCGTTCGGCAATCCGGACCTCTTCGAGTTCAGGCGCCATGACGGAGAGCAGATAATTGTTCCGCAGCGCGCCGTCGATCACGCCGTGCATGAGCTGGTCGGCATAGAGGTTTCCGCAGCGGATAAGGAGTCCAAGCGATCCTTTGACGAGTTCGGAGCGGTCGCGGATATAGGTTCCGTCGCGGGAGCTCGAGCCGCGCCGGAGATACCCGTCGGCGATAAGCCTGTTGACCGCCTTGTTGAGTGTGATGCGGTTGACTCCGAGTTCATCCGCGAGTTCATATTCCGACGGCAGCCGCACATTGGGCGGATAGAGTCCTCCGTCGATTCTTTTCTTCAGCACTTCCGCGATTTCTTCCAGTTTTCCCATAGTTGCCTCCTGTTTAAGGAACTATACACCGTTTTTTAGATATGTCAATAAACTTTTTCTTTTTCCCGAAAAAGATATTGACTTTTTCGCACTTATGAAGTATAATGTAAACAGAGCACAGAATATTGAATCATCTAAAACTAGAAAGGTTGAGAGAAAAATGAAAAAGAGTATCAAAAAATTCACCCTTATAGAACTTCTTGTAGTAATTGCAATCATTGCAATTCTTGCCGGAATGCTTCTTCCTGCGCTGAATTCCGCGAGGGAGAAAGCGCGCGGCATGCAGTGCCTCGGCAATCTGAAGCAGATCGGAAACGCCGCACACATGTACAGTAACGACTGGACCGATTATCTGGCTCCGGCTCTGAAAGGGTCACCGGACGGAAACACATCGAACTGGGCCAACGCTTACGGGCGTTTTTACATGAACGGGAAGGTCAACGCAGCAGGCAACGCAGTCTCCCCGGCCTCATGGAAGTCGTTTGCATGTCCGCGCGACATTTCGACATCCACAAACCCGCGCCGCAGTTACGCAATTATCCGCTGTATTGTCACTCTGGCGCCAGCAACCCTTGGGTACAATCTGAACAAACGCGTCAGTTACCGCCAGCCGTCCCGCACTTACATGATTGCCGAAGCGGATATCTGGGGACTTCTACGTCCGACCAATCCGACCGCTGACGGTCCATGCAAAGTTACCGCAGCCTACATAAACAGCTATCTGAATTACTTTGACAGTTCCAAGCAGTTCGGTCCCAACCACGTCAATCTTGCAAACATTCTTTACATTGACGGTCATGCCACAGCAAAAAAGACTTGGAACGGAGGACGCGGTATGACCGATATGTACTATCCGAACGACTTCGGAAGTCAGAAAAACCAAATCGCGGCATACAGCGATAAATAATAAAAAGGAAAACTTATGAACAAACTTATTCTCTGTTGTGGTCTGCTTTCAGCAGCCGCTCTCGCCTCTGCGTTTACTCCACCATTTGAAAATCTCAAAATCAAGCGGAATGATAATTCCGTACAGATAGCATATGGTCCGCAAAACAGATTCTCCGCCAGCGGCGCAATCTTTCCAAAAGAACTTGCGACTCTCGTCTCCATTTCCGAAGAGGAGAAGAGTCTTGTAATTGATACAACGCATCTTGCAGAAAAGGCTCCGAAAGGAGTGATCCGGCTTAATTTCAGCGGAATCAAAGCAAAAGATGTCATCAAACAGCCAGGCGACAGGACAAACCGGATCTCGGTACGTTTTTCCTGTGACCGTTCAGGTATTCCAGTCACCATTCTCATTGAAGGCAATGCACTGGACAAAGAGGGCAAACGGCAGCATTACTGGAGAGCAAAAAATGCAGTCTCCGTCGAGGGGGAACAAACCGTATCATTCGATCAGATCTTTCCTGAATCCATCTCCGGACTTTCGGTCCGCTTCCAAGTCCGCGGCGGAGCAGTGTTCCATCTATACGAAATTCTCTGCGAGCCGGTGACAGTCAAAAGTTCACTCAATCCCGCGAAAAATTATCTCTGGAACGGAGGAGCGGAACGTCAGTTCTACGGGACCTTCATGTACGCGCCGCGATTTGCCTTTTCGGAAGGAGTATCCGAAAACTGGGAATCCCGGGTGAAAATCGATACAGAAATCAAGCACTCCGGCAAAGCATCGTTCCGTTTCGACAAAACGCAGTGGCCGCAGCGCACCTACTTCAACCCGGTTCCCTTTGAACAGGGAAAGCCTATTCAGTTCACCGCATGGATCAAAGCGGATACTCCCTGCAATGCGGAAATGTCCATGTTCAACGGCAACGGTTCAGCTTATCTAAAGCCGATTAAACTCACGACGAAATGGGAAAAATATGAAATGCTCATTCCGGCATGGGGCGAAAAACCAGCGGGGATCACAAAAATCGGCGGAATGGGTCCAGGCGGGCTCGCCACCATGCAGGGACACACATACCCGCATTTCATGTTTCCGAACAATGTCACAGTCTGGGTCGATGACATGGCGGTTCACTCAGGCGGAAAGGGACAGCATACTCCGGAACGCGGAATCATGCTGTCCGGCCAGCTGGACAACCCGTCTCTGCGTTATACGAACGGTGCAGAAGTTACGGCAAAACTGCATTTCAGCAATATGGAGCCCGCGGCCGCCATCGCTGCTCCAGCATGGGAACTTTCGGATTTTCATGGCAGAATTCTGAAAAAAGGAGTCGTCCCCGCCGTCTCCGTCGCGGCAAACGGAACTGCCAGCACGGAATACAAAATACAGCTTCCAAAGGATAAATTCGGACCGATGAACCTTCGTTTCACAATGAATGACGAAACCGTCGGATTCATACTCGGTGTTCTCCCCGATGGACAAAAAAACCTCGACAAACGCATCGGGGTCAATTATTCCTACAGCAATCATGACCGTTCCGTGGAAATGCTTTCCGCGTTCCGCATCGGTGCCGTGCGCATCTGGAGCCACCACGAGCGTAATGTTCATCGCGGGTTCACCGCCGCGAAACCGTTTCATGACGCGGGGTTCTACACATTGATGTGCATTGAAACCCAGCCGGACCGTTCCGCCGAAAGTCAGGTTCCGCGCGATCTCAAACCATGGGCGGCGACAATGAAGACTCTTGCAGCAGAGCATCGAGGATTCATAGACGCGTATGAAATTCTAAACGAACCGAACATCTGGTCCGGTCTCCGCAAGAATCCCGATCCCGCGAAATTCCGCGACGTTACACCCGAAGTGAACGCAGAATGCATCCGTGTGCTTGGCAAAGCCATTCATGAAGGCGATCCGAACACAAAATTGGCAGGACCGACGACCTGCGGAACCGCACCCGGATGGCCCGTCGCAGTTCTCACGAAAGGAGCCGACAAGGATCTCGACATCATCTCCGAACACTGCTACCGCGATCTGCCGGAACTCCCCGATTATGAACCGGAACTGAAAACTCTGATGACCGCCGTGAGAAGATTCAAAAACTTCCCCGTAATCAGCACGGAATCAGGTTATCAGACCATGAGCATCTACCCTGACCACCAGCGCATCTCGGATTTAGGACGCAATCAGGCGGACCGGGTGACGCGCCTCACGCTCATCGGAATCGCCAACGGACTGGATCAGTTCTATCAATTCAGCTTCTGCCTACGTGAACAAGGCAACAGTTTCGGACTCAGCATGATGGGCGGCGCGGACAACGCTTATTACCCTATTGCAAGCCCGACACTCTATGCGACCCGCGGAATGATTGACCGCATCTACGGAGCAAAACCGCTGAAACGCCTTCCACTCGGCAGCAATTACCGCTGCTATCTCTTCGACCGCGGAGATGTCCGTGTCGCCGCACTCTGGAAATGGAACGGTGCGGCAGAAACAGTCAATTCCGGCTGGAAAAACGGAACCATGTTCGATATGTTCGGAACGAAAATTGCACAAGATCAATTTGTTCTCAACACCTCTCCGATTTATTTTGAATCAGCAGCAAGCGCGACGGTACTGGAGAAACAGATTGCGAAACTGCCGCTTCGCGGAGATTCCAAAGTCCTTGACATCGTTCCGCGCGCTCTTGACTCCTCCCGTTTCGAAATCGAGATACGCAATCTCACGGGAAACACCCTTTCCGGAATCCTCTCTGTCGGCAAAGAGAAAAAAGAGTTCAAAGATCTCGCACCGGAAGCCTGCGTAAAATATGCATTCCATACTCAAACCGCAATCGGTTTAAAGGAACAGACTCTCAAAGCGGAAGCCCTGCTCGCCTCCGGACAGCGCATCACGAAAGCGTTCACACTCAAAGGAATCTTCCCGGCACGCTCCGGCAGCAAAATCATCGTTGACGGAAACAACCGTGATTGGTCAGCCGTGACACAGAGCCAGCCGCTCACCTGCCGCACCAAACTCAACAGCTGGACTCCGGCGGAGGATTCCACAACCGCTTCCGCAAAGTTCGCATGGGATCCGGACTATCTCTATGTCCTCGTCACGGTCAACAAAGGAAGCATTCAGGAAAGCTCCATGAAAACAGCCGGAACGCTCTTTCTTGGCGACAGTGTACAGATCGCCATGGACACTATCCGGAATGCCACCCCGGGACAAATCGGTTTTCAGGATGACGATTTCGAGTATTCAATCGGCAACCTGAACGGAAAAACTCTTGTCTACCGTCACTTTGCCTCCGCTCCCAGTTACGACAGTCTGGAAAAACAGATCGGAATTGCTCAGGATGTCAAAGCAGCGGTTTCCGTCAAAGACGGCAAGACCGTTTACGAGATCGCGTTCCCCCGCCGTGCCGTCAGCCCGTTCCGACTTGAACCGGGATCGGCAATGCGCATCAATGTCCTTGTCAACATTGCAAATGCAAAAGGACGCGCCGGCTATCTGGAACTCACTCCCGGAATCGGCGCGGCAAAACAGCCGGGCAAGTTCATGGATCTCATCCTTGAGAAAAAATAAGCACTCTGCTGGAGATTTTATTATGGATTATCAGAGAGCCGACACCGCGTGGATGCGCGGAAACTTCGGAATCAGCGTGCACTGGACGTCGCACACCGTCATGCAGAACGGAACGAAACTGCCCTATGAGGACGCCGTCAATCTCTTCAACCCCGAAGAGTTCGCGGAAACTCTCGGCAGCGCCGGGGCGCGGCACTGCATCTTCACGCTCACTCATGCGGAAGAATATCTCGCAATGCCGCATCCGCTCCTCGACAAGCTTCTCCCCGGACGCACAACAACGCGCGACCTCATCGGAGAACTCATCTCTGCTCTCGGGAAACGCGGCATCCGCTTCATCGCATACTATAACCACTCCTGCAACGGACAGGGCGATCCCGCATGGAAAAAAGCATGCGGATATGCGGACGGCATTCACGGAAATCTCGACCGCTTCGCTGAAAACATCTGCGGAATCGTCGAATATATCGCAAAACGCTACGGAACCGGAATCGCCGGCTGGTGGTTCGACAGCTCCTATTCCGTCGACCCGCGCGGTCCGCACAACTCCATCTCCTGCGACATGACCGGATGGCAATTCCCCTGGCGCGCGCTCACCAACGCAGCAAAAGCCGGATATCGTGACTGCGCCGTCACCTTCAACGCCGGCGTCGGCTCCCGGTTTCTTTACGACAACTGTCAGGATTACTACGCCGGAGAAAGCGTTGAGCTCGACGAACCTTTCTCGCCCGACGCCCTTCCCGGCATGACGGATCACCGCTGGATCTGCGCCGACTCCCCCGACTGGGTCTTCAACGCAAAAGCCCAGACCGCCGGATTCGCGCCGCTCCGCTTCTCTCCCGCACAGTTCCGCGAATATCGCGACATGCACTGCAAGGCAGGACGCATGGTCACATTCAACGTGCAGATCGACCAGTCAGGAACGCTGAATCCCTGCATCCGCGAGCTCTGATTCCTTAGCAAAGTTTTTTTCGCGCCCTCTGTTCTCCGCCTTGCGGAACAGAGGGCGTTCTGCATTCTCAGAAAACTTCCGTTTCATATTTGCTGTTCAGTTCACAGCGGATGTTCTCCGGAACACGGATTTTCAGTTTTCCGTTTTCCCACAGGAAACGGATCGCCCCGCGAACCGTCGGAACCTCACCTTCCGCAAAAGTCAACGCTCCGAACTCCGGCACAATACGAACCGCAGCCGCGCCAGGCTCCAGCAACTCCACGCCAAACACGGATCGTGCAATCTGATAAGCCGGCGTTCCGCCCCACGCATGACAGTAATCGCCGCAATTCCAGCACTCCTTCAGACTCTCCGGATGTTCCGCAACAACCGCATCCCAGCGTTTCAGAAGAGCGAATCCGCATCTGCCGAACTCGCCGCACATCCGCAGCGCGTCGAACACGAAATGCATGAAATAGGGCTGCGGCTGAAGCAGGGATTCGTCTGTCAGAATCCGTTCCAGCAGAGCCGGCGCCTCCGACTCCGGAACAATCCCCGATGCAACCGCCAGTGCGTTGGTGTGCACGGAATATGCGACAGAATCATCATCCGCCGGAAGCCAGAGGCTCGGAGCAACCGATGTCAGATGCGGAATGCCATCGCGGAAACACTGTTTTTCCGGATCCCACAGTTCGCGACGGAATGCCGCCGAAAGTTTCTCCGCGCGCGACCGGTACTCCGCCGCCTTTTCCGGCAGATCCAGCAGCTCCGCAAGTTTTGCCCCGTCATTCAGAGCCAGGACGTAAAATGCCGTCATGCACCCCATTCCGCGCGAAGCGGGCGGATGATGATAATTGAACTTCTCATCCGCCGCCCAGTCGATAAACAGATAGTTCGGCGCTTCGGAAACAAGTCCGGAAGGTCCAATGAATTCCGTAAAGCGGCTCAAAACGCTGTCGATCTGCGGAAAAACCTCGCGCGGAATGCGGAAATCACCGGAATACATCAGGTAATCCAGCACCATCCGCGTGTAAAGCAGAGAATAGGAGGTGTGGAACATGAATCCCCCGCTCTGCCGGAGAAGATACGCCGTGCGCAGAATATCCGCGGCGGCAAGACGCGTCTCGCCGTAGAGCGCACAGGAAATCAGCGATTCAATCATGTAGTCCCCCGTACAGCCGAGTCCCTCCTGATGAACCGGAGAGTCAAGATGCAGGCGCATCATGCAGAGCCGCATCGTGCGGTCGATACAGCCCCGGACGCGCTCCAGTTCAGGATCGGAACAGCGGAACGGCGACGTTTCCGGCAGAGGAAAGAAGCGCCTGTGCAGAACGACCGAATGCAAACGCAGCGGCGAATATCCGGGCGATGCAAATCCGCTGCAGCTCACTGAAATTTTGACGTAACGCATGACATTCAGACGCGTCAGACGGAACGTGCGCCGTCCGCCTCCGGTTCTGTAACACATTCTCTCATGCGTAAAACCGCGGTGCTCCTGAAAGTCGAACTGAAGTTCCGCCCCCTTCTCCGCTTCGACCTCAAACTCCAGGTGTCCAACCGCCTCTTCGGGGAAACGGAGCAGGAAAACCACCGGAGGTCCCGGCTGAATCTCCATGAATCCTCCGCCACCGCACAGGGCATCCGGATTTGAAATCCGCCGCGCCTGTTCTTCAAACGGAATCTGCACAGCATCCGGACGGATCGTCTCCTCCTCAAGCGGAGGAAGATTCAGCTCTTTCAGCTTCCAGTCCGCCGCAAGCTCCGCAGGAACGCTTTCGGCAAAATCCCAGGCGGAGTCATCGTACTTCGGAGCCAGATAATCTTCCGGAAACAGTTCCGTCTCCCAGAGACGGGGACCGCCATATGCAAGGTTCAGCGCAACCCGCCACGTGGAATCGGTCTGCAGCAGAATTTCCCCGTTCCGCCGCAGTTCGAACATAAAACCGGAATGCCCGACGGAATAATCGGTCTGCGCCTCCGGAACATTGATGAGCTCCGCCACGACCGTATTGCGTCCGCGCCGCAGAAACGGCGCAAGGTCGCGCCGTGAAATGAACCACCAGTCCGGCGCATCAGCTTTCGCGTAATCTCCGCCGACTTCAACCGGTCCGTCATCCACAAACCGTCCGTTGACGTACAGACGGAACTTCGTGTCGCCGGAAAAGAGAGCGATCAGATTCTCCGGCTCCTCTTTGAGCTCGAACACACGACGGAAGACCGCCATCCGCGGATGAGCAACATGCGATTCATCAAAACAGGAATGAAGAGTCTTTCCGAAATCGGGAAAACGTGCGGCGGGCGGACGAATCCAAGAGACATTCTGCGGCATTTGCATAATCCTTCTTGCATGGAAAATTTGTCTTGGGAAGTATATAACACAGCCAGACATTTTGTTCCGGCCGAATTTTCAGCAGAATGCTTTAAAACAAAAATGGAGGCGTGAGTGGGAGTTGAACCCACCGGAACCGGTTTTGCAGACCGTTGCCTTAGCCGCTCGACCATCACGCCATATTGACTTTCGATGTGACAATATATCACCGTTCCCGGAAAATGCAAGCGTGTTTTCTAAAAAAATCCAAAGGTTTATTTCCGACCGGTCACACAGACCATCTCCGACGCCGGATCGCAATGGGCTTCAACCTCCGAAAAACCTGCGCCGGAAAGAAACGCGCACAGCTCCGCCGGCGTATAAACCTTCATCCCGTGAATGCGTTCGGTGTATTTCTTCGCCGTCTCAGGATTGCTGGAATCGCAGCAGACCGCAAAGGTTCCGCCCGGACGCAGCACGCGGAAAACCTCCCGGACGTCGTTCGCAGGATCCGGCCAGAAGTAGATCGTCTCGGATGCCGTCGCCAAATCAAACGAAGCCTCCGCGAACGGCAGATTTGAAACGCTTCCCTCCACCGCCTCCACCTGCCCTGTCCGCACCGCGCGGCGGTTGAACGCAAGTGTCTTCTTTACGGAAACCGGCGAATAATCCACGCCGCAGAAGTGCGCCTCCGGCGCGCGGCGCAGCATCGACGCGATAAAAAAACCGCCCCCGCAGCCGATATCCAGAACCTTCCCCTGTTCCGGAATCCGGAAGAATCGCATCGCGAACTCCTGAAGCGGACGATGATGTTTGTTCATTTTCCAGAACACAAGAAAACTTCCGGGGAAAACTCCCGGACGGGCAAAATTCTGTTTCCATTTCCAGTAAAACATAAGAGACCTCGTTGAAAATATCTGAAATATATTGCCGGAAACGGGAAATGTCAAACTTTTCAGCAAAACCGTATGAAAAAATAAAATATCCGTTGGACTTTTCAAAATGGAGTGCTATATTAAGACCTCAACTGTAAAATATCCCTGTGGTGTAACGGTAGCACAAATGGTTTTGATCCATTTAGTTCAAGTTCGAATCTTGGCGGGGATACCACTCTCTCCATACTTTTCCTGAAGAAAAGCGGAACGAAACGCATTCCGTCACTTGAATTTTTCCGAAAACGGTGTATAGTTCAAACTCCGTGTTTATATGCACGGCAGGATGAATTGTATCAACTTCACAGATAGGAAGAAAGGAAACAGAAAATGAAAAGAACGTATCAGCCTTCGAAAATCAAAAGACTGCGCAAATGCGGTTTCCGCGCCAGAATGGCTACCCGCGGTGGACGTCAGGTCCTCGCCCGCCGTCGCCAGAAAGGCCGCAAGAGACTCGCTCTCTGATTGAAATGACGTCAGACAGAGTGGACAGCGCGTCTTCCGTTTCCCCGGTCGAAGTCTGCAGCTTCCGGCTCAGCCAGGAGAGCAGACTCAAGCTGAAAAGCGAATTCGATGCGGTCAAGAACAACGGAAGACGTGTCACATCGCGGTACTTCACCGCGCTGGTGTCCGGTCAGGAATTCGGCATTTCCCGGAAATGCGGCGTGATATGCAGCCGGAAATTCGACAAAAGAGCCGTCCGCAGAAATCGCGCGAGGCGTCTCGTTCGCGAAGCGTTCCGGCTTCTTCAGCCGGAGATCGCTCCGTGCGGAATCGTTGTCATCCCCCGAAGAGAAATTCTCCGGGTCAAAATGCAGGTTGTCAAAGCAGAGCTTGCAAAAGCCCTGACCAAAGCCGGAATGATGACGAAAATCTGAATCCGCCCTCCATCGCGGCGCGGATTCTCATGATTCCCATCCGCATTTACCGTCTCTGCATTTCGCCGCTCCTCCCTCCCTGCTGCCGCTTTACTCCGACGTGTTCCGCATACGGTCTGGAGGCGCTCCGGGTTCATGGCGCCATTAAAGGCTCCATTCTCACGGCGTGGCGGATTCTCCGCTGCAATCCCTTTTGCCGCGCCGGATACGACCCCGTTCCTCCTAAAAAGAAATCTGCCGGAAACGACTCCGCGGTCAAATGCCGGTCCGAAAGGTTTTTCAAGTGAAATTTGACAAAGAAACTCTTGTCGTAGTCCTCATCTGTGCAGCCGCCCTCATCGGCTGGTCCGTTTTCTATCCGCGATGGCAGGCAAAAAACGCCCCTGCTCCGCAACAGCAGCTCCAGAGCGCGGCGCCCGCTGCCTCCGCACCCGCCTCCATCACCACGCAGGCTCAGAGCACTCCCGCCCTTCCCGCCGGGAACTCCGCCGACGCAGTCGCAAAGCCACGCGTCCAGACGCTCGATTCCCGCGACACCCACTACTATTTCAA